>Ga0207433_10007221_pt1 | contig 18720 bp, 16 predicted proteins | sample YelNatPaOPGAMG01_FD_187559 | JGI IMG/M metagenome (GOLD analysis project Ga0207433, IMG submission 187559) | Hot spring thermophilic microbial communities from Obsidian Pool, Yellowstone National Park, USA - OP-RAMG-01 (SPAdes) (version 3) | ecosystem: Environmental > Aquatic > Thermal springs... | reverse complement strand
CAATTCCCGAGTGTGATGCCGACATGGCTCGTGCTGAACGAGATATCAGCTGGAACCTGGCCTGGTAACGCGACCTACAGGCAGTGGGTGATCGATGTGGTAAGCCGCCTGAAGAACACTTACGGCCACAGAGTCGTTATCTGCTCCCCGTTTGCGACGCCAGGCGCGAATGATTCGAGCTGGCAATCTCTGGCGGATGTATCCGAAGCAATCGGGATCGAGTGCTACCTTACCGGGCAGGATATAAACGCAAGCGGTAATTCAGTGTCCTGGTGCCAGACGCAATATCAAAACTCGAAGAACGCTTACATTGCCAGGGGAGTGTCATCAGCAAAGCTCTTCCTGGTCGAAAACTTTGCCAACACAGTGACGAACACTGCATGGGGACGATCAGGAGTGTCGTATGCGGGTTGGGATAACGCGATCAGAACGCGCTCACAAGCCGCTCATAATGTCGGGTTCACAGGGTTTGTCAGTTATGCATGGAGCGGCAACGATATGCTCGTATCCGATACCGACCTGATCCATTTCGAGCAGACCTATGCTTCTCAGCCTCTTCCCTGATAAAGGCTTCACCGTAGAATAAGCCCTGGTTCACAAATGCTCGACACCCCTGAAGTGAGCTGGGGCTCCTCAATATACTCCGGACCCATCTGCCTTACACTGCTTGTTTGTTCGCCATGCCTGACGGGAACACTAACTATGAAGATAGTTGCATAGCAGGAGGCACGACTATGAAGTTCCGTGTCACTTTGATATCTACACTCGCGCTTGTCGTTATTGCCGCGACTGCATATTCGCAGGTAATGCCGGCTCCGGCGGGTATCGGAATGGGTCCGGCGCCTATGTTATCCAGGCTCACCGGCGCACAGTTCGACAGAGAGTACGTGGTTAGTATGTTCCAGCTAAACAGCGACATAATCGCTCTGACAAACCAGGGCGCTACAAGGCTCACGAGCAGTGACGTCAAAAGCCTGTCCAGTAAGATCCGTGGGGAACAGATGGACAAGAACCAGAAGCTCACCACCTGGGCACGGCAGATGGGAGTTACCATGCCACCGGTCAACTACGCCCGCATCCAGGGTGTTTTGAGCAGGCTCTCCACGTATAGCGGACATGCTTATGATGTCCAGTATACAAGAGCTCTGATTACATTACTCCAGCAGAGCAGACGGGCATCGCTCCTGGCGCCGAACAGATCGATAATGCCGCAGATAAAGAACCAGGCTCTGATTACGGTAAAAGCTACCGGCAATGAGATTACCGCGCTCCAGCGCTGGCTGGCACAGCATCCGTAGTCGAGAGCATTTGGTACCAATCTACAATCTGTTCCCTTCTCTTCACAGGAGAAGGGAACAACCTCTCTTCATTCTGGTTTCTCATCCCCATTGTCAAGGGTAAGCCAAGATAATTGTAGCGCACGGGGAGGGAGAAACTGATGGATTATCCACGCCGAAGCCTGCCGCGCGTGGCGCGCGTTCTGCAGTATATGCCTGATGAGCACATTGAAGACATCCGTAGCCATATAATTCAAAAATTCAAAGACAGTGACTTATTAAAAAATGTCCAAGGTAAGCGAGTAGGAATTACCGCAGGCGACCGCGGGATAGGCGGTCATCATGAGATCCTGCACGCGGTGATCGATGCTGTAAAGGACGCGGGCGGAGAGCCATTTCTTTTTAATGCGATGGGGAGCCACGGCAGCGGTGACGCGGAAGGCCAGCGCGAGATTCTCAGGCGCTATGGGATCACCGAAGAGGAGTTGGGGGTTCCGATAGAGTGCACGATGGAAACGGCGCTGCTCGGGACCACAGACGATGGTGTCGAGGTTCACTTCAATAAAGCAGCTAACGATGCCGACGCTTCTATTATCATAAGCCAGGAGTCGGTGCATCCGGTATTGACCGAAGGGATTGCTTCAGGTCTTATGAAGATGATCACCATCGGATGCGGGAGCAGGATCGGAGCTGCGTGGGCGCATTCGCACGGGCTAGCGGAGCAGGTGCGCAAGATTCCTAAAGTCGCAATCCCCAACTCCAACATAGTTGCGGGAGTCGCAGTGGTGCAGAACAGCCTGGAAAAGCCTCATACCATCGAGGTCGTGCCACCGGATAAATTCGAGGAAGCGGATGAGCGTCTCCTTCTGCTGCAAAAGAGCCTTATGCGCGTAATTCCGTTCGACCACCTGCACGTGCTAGTGGTCGATAGAATCGGCAAGAACATCACCGGCTCGGGGATGGACCCGAACGTGATTGGGTTCTGGCGAATTAAAGGTGGGCCTCATACACCTGATTTCAGGAGGATCGTGGCGCTTGATCTTACCGATCAAAGCCTGGGCAATGGGATCGGGGTCGGCCTCGCGGATTTCACCACCGAAAAATTCGTCAGCAAATACGATTGGAAAGCCTGCTATATTAACCTTCTCACAGGGCGCGACCCAAGTGGCCGCCTTATCGAGGGTCAGCTTCCACTTGCCCTAAAGGACGATCGCGAAGCAATGGAGGTCGCGCTGTATTCGGCTATGCCTGAAGGCTCGAAGGAAGAACCGCGCCTGGTGCGGATACGCTCTACCCGCAAACTTGACCTGATGTATATCTCGGAAGCGCTGCTGCCGGAAGCAAAGCAGGACCCCAGCGCGAAAATCCTCGATGAACCTCACGAAATGCCATTCGACAGCGAAGGCAACGCTATATGGGAGGGAGACAGTGGCGATTGAAAGCAGACCAAAAATAGATGTTGCGCCGGAAACAAAAGACGACGCAGCGCACACCCGAACATCGGGAATGGAAATGCTCAGCCTTAAAAGTAAGGCAGCTAAGGGGGAAGTCACCGGCGCAAAGCTGCATGAAGCTTTTGAAGCGGTAATAGAGCTAGAACAGGACCTGCACGATATGATTAAAGGTGAGGTTCGGTTCGATGACGGCAGCCGTGGGCTCTATTCCACCGATGGCTCGAACTACCGCCAGATTCCGATCGGCGTGGTGATCCCCAGAGATGAGGAAGATGTAGTCAACACCATCATCGCCTGCCACAGGTACGGCGCTCCTGTCCTTCCACGCGCGGGCGGCACATCGCTGGCTGGGCAGTGCACCAATGTCGCAGTGGTAATCGATTTCTCCAAATATATGCGCGAGATTCTGGAATTAGACCCAGAGAATAAGCGCGCGGTCGTTCAACCCGGATGCGTTCTCGATCACCTGCGCAAGACCGCCGAGCAGCATCATCTCACATTCGCCCCCGACCCCGCCACCCATAACCACAACTGCCTCGGCGGAATGATCGGGAACAACTCCTGCGGCATCCATTCGGTGATGGGCGGCAAGACCGTGGACAACATCATCGAAATGAAGATCGTCACCTACGACGGCATCAGGATGCGCGTCGGCAAGACTTCGGAAGAGGAGCTGGAGCAGATCATCAACGAGGGAGGCAGGCGCGGTGAGATTTATGCGGCGATGAAGAATATCAGAGATAAATACGCCGACCTCATTCGCGAACGCTACCCGAAGATCCCGCGAAGGGTATCGGGTTATAACCTCGATCAGCTCCTGCCGGAAAATGGCTTCGATGTCGCAAAAGCGCTCGTCGGCACCGAGGGGACATGCGTTACGGTCCTCGAAGCCACCTGCCGACTTGTTTACAGCCCTCCAGTGCGATCACTCCTGATTCTTGGCTATCCGGATGTATTCAGCGCTGCGGACCATGTAATGGAGGTACTCGACGCAGGCCCAGTCGCTCTCGAAGGCATTGACGACCGGCTCATCTCTGATATGAAGAAGAAAAAATTGCACCCGGAGGACATAGAGCTCGTGCCACCGGGTAACGGCTGGTTGATGGTCGAGTTCGGTGGTGAAAGCAAAGAGGAAGCCGATGGTAAATCAAAACGCCTGATGGAAACCCTGAAAAAAGCTGATAATCCGCCGAGCATGAAGCTCTTCGATAATCCAAAAGAAGAGAAAATGGTGTGGCAGATCAGGGAATCAGGGCTCGGGGCTACAGCGAATGTACCTGGCCAGCCACTCACATGGGAAGGCTGGGAAGATTCGGCGGTCCCACCGGAAAAAGCCGGCGATTATCTGCGCGAACTGCGGAAGCTGCTGGATAAACACGGCTATGGATGCGACCTCTATGGCCACTTCGGCCAGGGCTGCATACACACCCGCATCGACTTCGATTTCGTCAATGAAAAAGGAATCGAAAATTACCGCAAATTCATGGATGAAGCGACCGACCTGGTGCTGAGTTTCGGCGGATCGCTTTCAGGTGAACACGGCGACGGGCAATCTAGGGCGCAGTTCCTGCCGAGGATGTTCGGTGATGAGCTCGTACAGGCATTTCGGGAGTTTAAATATGCGTGGGACCCCGAGGGAAAGATGAACCCGGGGAAGGTCGTCGATCCATATCGTGTCGATCAGAACCTGCGCTTGGGCACGGATTATAACCCTCCGCAGCTCAACACCTATTTCAAATTCCCCGATGACCGTTTCAGCTTCAGCAGGGCAGCGCTGAGGTGCGTGGGAGTGGGCGAGTGCCGCAGGATGGAAGGCGGAGTGATGTGCCCGAGCTTTATGGTCACTCAAGAAGAAAAGGACTCCACCCGCGGACGCGCGAGGCTTCTCTTCGAGATGCTGCAGGGTGACGCGATCAAGAACGGCTGGAAGGACGAAGCGGTGTGGAGCTCACTCGACCTGTGCCTGGCGTGCAAGGGCTGCAAGGGTGATTGCCCGGTTAACGTCGATATGGCGACGTATAAGGCGGAGTTCTTCTCGCATTATTATGAAGGCAAGATGCGACCGCTCAATATGTACGCCTTCGGTATGATCTTCAAATGGGCGCGTCTCGCAGCGCTGATGCCGGGGATAGCAAATCTTGTTACGCATGCGCCTGTAATAAGCTCGATTTTCAAAAAGATTCTGATGGTTCATCCTGACCGGGAGATACCACAGTTTGCGCCGGAGACATTCCAGAGCTGGTTTGCGAAACGACGGGTGTATAACGAGGGAAAGACGAAAGTCCTCCTGTGGCCGGACACATTCAATAACTTCTTCTTCCCCGAGACAGCCAAGGCTGCGGTGAAGGTGCTGGAAGGATTGGATTTCCAGGTGATCGTTCCGAAAGAGCACCTCTGCTGCGGACGGCCGTTGTATGACTACGGCCTCCTCAACCAAGCGCTTAAACAGCTGGAGCAGATCCTTCGGGTAATGCGGCCTTACATTCAAAGCGGGATGCCGGTAGTCGCGCTCGAACCAAGCTGCGCAGCTGTGTTCCGCGACGAGCTTATAGGGCTATTCCCTAACGATGAGGATGCTAACCGCCTCAGCAAGCAGACTTTTATCTTCAGCGAGTTCCTCAGCAAATACGCCAGGAAGAAGGACCTGCCTAAATTGCCACTCAAGGCGATCGTCCACGGCCATTGCCACCATCAGGCGCTCTGGAAGATGGAAGATGAGGAGAGCGTGCTCAAGAGAATGGACGTGGAGCCCGAGTTTCTCGAGCCTCAGTGCTGTGGGATGGCGGGAGCGTTCGGCTATACGGAAGACCATTATGAAGTCTCGATGGCATGCGGAGAGCGAGTTTTGCTGCCTGCCGTGAGAGAAGCTGAAAAGAGCACTATCATCATTGCAGACGGCTTTAGCTGCCGCGAGCAGATACAGCAGACCACCGACCGCCACGGCCTGCACCTTGCTGAAGTGATGCGGATAGCTATGCGCGATAGTCAAGTTGAAGGAGATTACCCGGAGGCGATATTTATTCAGCCGCACGAAGCCGCGCTTAAAAAGGTAAACGCACGGGCAAAAGCTCTGGTCGGCGGAGGCGCTCTGCTGGCTGCAAGTGCGCTGATATGGGCACTGGCAAGGAGATTATCGAGATGAAATCAGGGCTGCTGCATGAGTCGAATGGGCAGAGGATTTACGCGCTCATATTCGACATAGGCGATGAGGTGATATCCGAACTGCATAAATTCGCGGAAGACTACAGCCTCGCCGGCAGTTCGTTCACCGCGGTAGGAGCGTTTAGCGACCTCGTGGTGGGATATTTCGAGTGGGATAAAAGAGACTACAAGAAAATTTCCATCGAGGAGCAGGTCGAGGTGCTGATGCTCGGGGGAGATATCGCGCTCGACAAGGGTGGGCCGAAGATACACGCGCATGTGGTCGTGAGCAAGTCGGATGCCACCGCGCATGGAGGTCATTTGCTCGAAGCGCATGTTCGCCCGACGCTCGAGATGATCGTGCAGGAATCCCCCACCCATCTGCGCCGCAAGTTCGATGAGGACGCGAATATCACGGTTATTGGGATATAGCATTCGACTTCCGACTTATTATTTTGGAATCGTGGCATGAACACTCTCGTGACTGCTGCGCGGCACCTCTCGCAGCCCTGCGGGCCGCTGCCGGTCAAGGACTGTCGTGTTCGCCACGAAGGAAACGAAAATGGCAAAAAACGTTATTTTTGGAGGAGACTATGGCGAAGAAAGACGCTGCGGATCGATTAGTTTCTACCCTTATGGATTGGGGCGTAGATACGGTGTTCGGTCTGCCTGGAGACGGGATCAATGGCATTATCGAAGCATTCAGAGAAACACAGGACAAAATCAAGTTCATCCAGGTAAGGCATGAAGAAGCCGCCGCATTTATGGCCTGCGCTTATGCCAAATATACGGGTAAGCTCGGGGTCTGCATTGCGACCTCGGGTCCAGGCGCAATCCATTTGCTTAACGGCCTCTATGACGCGAAGATGGACCATGCCCCGGTGCTGGCTATCACTGGAATGACTTACCACGACCTGATCGGCCAGCAATACCAGCAGGATGTCGACACCCAGGCGTTGTTCAGGGATGTGGCAATCTACGATGAAAGAATAATGGGACCATCGGATGTGAAAGCTCTTACGAATATCGCCTGCCGCGAAGCCATCTACAACAACACAGTCGCTCATATCACGTTCCCTGTCGACCTGCAGGTAGAGCCGGAATCGCGCGATGGAAGCGAACGCAATGTGCCGGGCCATACGACAACCGCACGCTCATGCCCTCTACTCGTGCCTTCTCTGGAAGATCTAAAAAGAGCGGCTGAAATTCTCAATGCAGCACGCAGGCCAGTGATACTGTGTGGAGCAGGAGCGCTCGGAGCTAGTTCGGAACTGGTGGATGTAGCGGAAATGATAGGGGCGCCTATTATAAAGGCGCTGCTGGGTAAGGCTGTCGTGCCCGATGAACATCCGCTCTGCATGGGGGGAATAGGGCTGATCGGAACGCGTCCATCGGAGGATGCGATGGAGCAGTGCGATACACTATTGATGGTCGGCACGGCGTTCCCATATCTTAACTATCTACCCAAGCCCGGACAGGCAAGAGGGATTCAGATCGAGCATAATCCCAGCAGGATGGGATTAAGATATCCGGTCGAGGTAGGCCTGCTTGGTGACTCGAAACTCACTCTCCAATCGCTGCGGCCTCTGCTCCAGCACAAAAAAGACAGGCGCTTCCTGCGTTCACTCCAGGCCGAGATGAAGCAGTGGCGGGAGTTGATGCATGAACGAAGCTCCCGGATGGACTTCCCCATCAAGCCGCAGATAGTGGCAAGAGCGGTGTCGGAGCTATGCGATGATAACGCGATCATCTCGACCGACAGCGGTACCATCACAACTTGGATCGCCCGGCATCTGAACACCAGGGATGGAATGAAATTCTCCTGTTCGGGAAATCTGGCGACAATGGCGCCGGGGCTGCCCTATGCAATCGGGGCGCAGGTGGCATATCCGGACCGGCAGTCGATTGCGTTCGTCGGCGATGGCGGATTTACAATGCTGATGGGCGAGTTCGCGACGGCAGTGAAGTACAACCTGCCGATCAAGGTCGTGATTATTAAAAACAACACCCTGGGCCAGATCAAGTGGGAGCAGATCGTGTTCCTCGGAAATCCCGAGTATGTGGTCGATCTGCAGTCTATCGACTTCGTGAAATATGCAGAAGCATGCGGTGGAGTCGGTTATCACGTCGATCAGCCGGAGGACGTGCATAACATGCTGTCTCTGGCTTTGAAGAATAATAAACCGACGGTAATCGAAGTGGTAGTAGACGCCAACGAGCCGCCATGGCCTGCCAAGATCAAGCCGAACCAGGCAATGAAATTTACCAAGGCTCTGGTCAGAGGTGAGCCCGAAGGCCCACGCATCGCTCTGACGATGTTCAGGGATAAGATGGATGATTTGATTAGATAGGCACATTGCGGTCTCTGGGTGGGGATTAAATCCCCACCCAGATCAGCTTTTCCGGCACAGATATTCCGCGAATACGCGGCTGTCATGGTAAGTAACACTTAATATGGAGAATCCAGAGGTCCGCAGGAGCCCCTCTATAACCCAATCGAAGGTCGAATACTCCTGCCTGATATGAGACTCTATATCCTCTCTGAGTTCGTCACCACCAAGCTTAGCCGCTCCGTCTATCCACCTATTGAGAGACGGCTCAGCATCATCTACACCAAAAGAGAAAACTACATCCCTTAAGTATAGATATCCGCCATCTTTCAGTAGATGCCATACTCGTCGAAGAGCTACAGCTTTCCAAAAATCAGGCAAATGGTGGAGAGCAAGCTGTGAGACAACAGCATCAAACGGTTCGTTATCATGATCGTAAGTAAGAAAGCCTGCACATTTATAGATGATATTACCGGCACCTCGGCTTTTAGCTTTTCTTTGAGCGTAATCGAGCATGCTTTGCGATACGTCAGTGGCATAGACTTGAGCGCATTGTTGAGCAGCCGCAATTGCAAACTCACCCGTACCTGTTCCAATCTCCAAAACCCGGCTGTTTGGCTTAAGGCCGAGTAATTGCAATATCGATGCACATTCTTCGTGGATATTGCGAAGTTTTGACATCCGCTCGTCGTACTGAGCGACTTCATCTGCAGATTCGTAATCAGTGCCTATCTGTCTAAATTCATCATATTGGTAGTTGTTAAACGCAGCCATCAGACAATCTTCCTCGCTTTGTGATTGAAAAATAGGGTAGTGGCAAGCCAGCAATCTAAATATACTACCACCTAAACCAATAAAAAGTATCAATCAAGAGCGAGGCGTTATATTATAAACCGACTCTGGACCTGAACTCCGGCAAGCCTTTAATCGACAGGTTTACCTTAAAGAGCGCTCCCGCGTCGGAGCCTTCTTCAGCTTTTTTATTGCCACCAGCGGTGGTTATGTAGATATCCATATAATCATCACCGCCGAAGGTCACGCTGGAGACTTTACATACCGGCAGTTCTACCCGGCGCTCCTCAATCCCATCGGGTGAGTAGCGGATCACGCAGCCTCCACCCCACTGAGCCGACCACACATATCCTTCAGCGTCAACAGTCATACCATCGGGCACGCCGAGGTCATCGGGAGTGCGAACGAAAACCCTTCGATCCGATATTTTGCCTGAATCGCGGTCGTAGTCGTATATGTACCTTTCACGGCGGTTGGAGTCGGTTGCGTAGAGGTGTTTACGATCGAGCGTGAAGCCGAAGCCGTTTGGTTCGAGTAGTCCAGTTTCTATCTTGTGCAGAGTTGCATTAGTATCCAGGCGGTAATAACGGCCCTGGCAATCTCTGCCTTTCTTTACACCAGCAAAAACCCGTCCGAGCGGATCGGCGATCACATCGTTGAATGCGAAATCCTCACCCGGTCTTTCCTTCATAATGGTCCTGATCTCCCCTTGTTTCCAGGTTTGGATAGCCCCAGCACTGGTGAAGAGAAGCAGTGCGCCATCCTGCTGAATCGTGAACCCCCCGATACCAGGTCCTTCGTGGCACATCTCGGAATCGCCGGTTTCGGGATCGTAGCGAAAGATCCTGCCCCTGGGTATGTCCAGCCAATAGAGCCGGTGCTCATCCGGGTGCCAGAGAGGAGCCTCTCCGATCTCACACTGGAAATCAGCAACTACCTCCGGCTTCATTTCTTCACCTCACTGAAACGATAAAGAGCATAACCACGACCCTCGACGCGCACAGCTATCCGCTGCAGCGAAGAACCATTCATCGTTCCAATATCCTCCCAATTCTTTTCGTGGCTGTTGAGGTGAGATACATCGTAACGCTTCGACGCATTGAGAGCGTGGTGAGCCAGGAACGGGCCAATCGCAGGCATTGTCAGATTGCTGCCGAGGCAGATCAGAGTCTCGTTATCGTTTCTAAACGCCGCGGTGGATATTCCGGTAGTAATGGTTTCCGGCCCCCTCTGCAATTCTTCTTCATAATGGTGCTGCCGTATGCTGCCGGTAAACGAGTTGGATGTATAGACATGCATACCATCAGATTCACGGGTGAGGAAGTATGAGAGATGACCATCGCGATATGAGACACGATGCACGCGCAGCCACATCCAGTCTGGGGGAAGCTCCGGCGCCAAAGCCACATGATCCAGAGCCATCTTAATCCCCGCCAGTCCTTCGACTGCCGCCCATATATATCGCGGAGGTTCCCACGGTGAAAGCCTCATTCCACGATTCACCAGGGTCTGCCCATCGGACCATTCGCTGAACTGTCCTGGAACAGTGTTATAGACCTTCGGATTAGCCACATAGTGCGAATACGCGCGTTTAAGCGATTCCGCCATCATCTTCGGATCGATCTTGGCGGCGCTCATGGAATACCACCACGTTACCCCCGGCCATACCCCACCGAGGCACCCGGATTCAAACGATGGATCATAATGCGGGTTGCCGATGGGAAGCACCCGTATACCCGCGTCGCTCATGAAATCACGCTCCGCGAGCCTGGCGTTAACTATCTCCGAGGTATCAGCATCAGCTACCCCGCAGATAAGCGGAAAAACAAGATCAGCTGTCGCTTGGGTGAATACATTCCCCATCAAATCGATATTTCGCACATACAAGCCGTTTTTAGGGTTGATAAGATGCTTGTTGATTGCGTGTTTGAGCTTTTCCGCCTCGTCGGCATAATGGTCACCCTCACTTCTATACCCTTTCAAACGAGCGAGTTCGGAAAGCGACTGCAGCGCGGCGTAGCATTCTGAATTCACCTCGGTCACCACACCGGTTATCTGCTCATTCTGAAGAACATTACGCCAGCCAACTATAGACTTTGGCCCAAGCCCATCAGCCGTGCACTTTATAAGCCCATTCTCATCGCGCGCCGCCAGTATACACTCTCCCGCCTTGCAAGCTGATTCATATAAATCATTAAGACAATCCCAGTGTGCGGTTGCTTTGATATGATGCGCAACCGCCATCAGGAAAAGAGGGGTATTATCATTTATGTTAAACCCGAAGTCTTCACTCTTGCCGGAATTGCCGTTAATATACTCAGGAATCAAGCCATCCTCTCGCTGGTGGCCGGCAAATATCCGCAGCATCGAGCATCCCGCTTCAGGCTTTACGAAGTCACTGCCGTGGATATACCATGCCATATCACGCCCGACGATGTTGCTGGAATGACCGGGATCGTTAGTGAAAGCCTCCCCGATCTTATAATGGCTGAATGGCCGCAGCAGGCACGCTTTGGCCCACTGAACGCCATGCGTAAGCAGATTATCAGGCATTTCGACAGTCGCCACATTCAATGTGTCCGTATAATGTTCGATGGTATGCTTCAGAGAGGCGCCATCAGAACAATTGGAATCGTAGGCGCTCAGAGCCTCATTCCTGCCTTGAGGAGAAAAAGCCATTATGATGCGAATCTTCCGGCGCTCCCGCGGATAAAGAACCATATCGAACTGGAGCGAGCCTGTAAGGTCGCCGGATTTATCAGTTTTGTTCGGAAGCGGACGCCCGGGGCTGTAAGCTTCCTCTTCGTCCGTCGTTGCCCAGTAACCCTTGGGGCGATCCACCCCCCCGAATACGCGCACCCACTCCGGCTTCGATTCATTCCATGCGATAAGCGTGCCTCTGGAATGATCGTAAATGGCTTTCATATCACGCGGTGTTTCTCCGCGAAGCCCCGCGCTGGCGACTACTGTAATTCCTATGGGATGAGGGGTTCGATTGGAGATCGACACGACATGCTGCGCAGTCCCGAGATCGTTCATTCCCGTTCGCGGCACAAAGAAAGTTTCCAATATATGAAGCCCGTCTCCGATGATAAACTCGTGCTGCTGGTAGGCAGGATGCAGGTGGATCGCGCCAATCGCTGAAGGCATCGCGCGTGCGAATGAATCATGGACCGATTCGGAATAGCCGGAGACCGGTTTATCATAAGTGGAAAGATGGCTAAACGGCAGGAGATAGGTGAGCGACATCCCGCCCATTATCTTCGTTCCAGTTTCTATGCTGAAAAGGCTCAGCATCTCGCCGAAACCCTTTGTCTCCGCCCACACCCGCGCATTACCCAGCGATGAACCCTGCCCGAGCTGGTCGTCTGAGAGATGGTAGACATAAAGACCACCATCGCGCGAAACGGTCACTTTTTCTGAAACGCTGTAGTGCGGCTCGGCATAACCCGCTGGTCTCGATTCGGGATCATCGATCGCTTCAGCAAGTGTCTCGATCCAATCAATAGCTGCACCGGTAATGTTCATGTCGTTACACCTGTCTCTCTCCAAGTTTATTGATTGCTTTAATCGCTTCCGGAATAGTCAGCGCCAGCACACCGACCTCGGCGGCAGCGGTAGCAAGGCAGTAGATGCACCAGGCTTTTTCTTTCGTTGGCATCCGGTAGACATACCACGCCGCAGCCGCGCAGCTCATAACCGATTTAGCGCATGCCACCAGCGGTATCAGCGGCTCTTTCTCGGCGCGGTCGGCGTCACCGAACGCCGCCAGAGCAATGTTCGCTCCAAAATCCGCGACTCCTAACGGACCATCAGGCAAGCCGAAGCGGTATGCGTCATCAGATAGGCTGACTTTGTTGGTATCGAACCCGGAGATAGGCGCCTCGGGCAGGCGTTTAGCCAAGCCCATCTGGACCAGGCTCGAAAGCGCCAGGTTCGCGGCGCCGAATACAGATAACGCAATAATCCCGCGCCGCCTGTGTAAGTCGGGTTCATCGCTCTCACGAAGGTCTTTTCGCAGCTTCAGAGGGTCAATTCCCAGCATATCTTCCTCAGTCACCCTTTAGCGCTCGTAATGCTCTAATCGCTTCAGGAATTGCGAGCGCCAGCACCCCGATGTTCGCCATCCCTCCGAGCATGCAGTAGGAGCACCACGCCTTTTCCTTGTGGATCATCCTATAAAACGACCATCCCGCGACTACCGTGTCCGCCGCGGCCTTAGCCGCCGAAACTAAAGGCACAAGGGGCAGATCCCGCGCGCGATCTTCGCCTCCAAACGCCGCAAGCGGAAGGTTCGCCGAAAGACTCGCCGATGCCAGCGCCGCATCCGGGGCTCCGAACTGATATGCGTCATTAGACAGCGTAACTTTCTCGGCATCGAACCCTTCTACCGGCAGATCGCACAACCGCCTTATCAAGCCTGTCTGCAGAAGGGTCACGGCGGCCATTCCGGCCAGCCCCGCAAGCGAGATTACGACTATCCCTCGCCGCCGCTTGATGTCGGCTTTATTACTCTCTCTAAGATCATTTCGTAACTGCTGTGGCGTTGTTCCAAACATCTCGATTCTCCTGTGTGCTGCATACCCCTCGCAAGTCTAGCGTAAACAGTGGGGCAAGCTCGCCACTTCTGGGTAAAAAAAGTCAGCACACATGGAAAGGAAATCGAAGATATGACACCAGCGCCAACAGGAAGCACCAATAAGGCAATAATCGGAATTGCGAAAATATACGACCGAAGCATGCACCAGGATTCTGTCGACAGAGCCGTGAAAGAGGCAGTAGATCACCTCGGCGGCATCGAGCAGTTCGTTAAGAAGGGGCAGATCGTTGCTTTAAAGCCCAACCAGACCCTATTTAAGCTCGATACGGACGGTTCAACCACATCTCCGCGCATGCTTATCTCGCTTGCCAGGATGTGCAAAGATGCGGGAGCAAGGGAGGTATGGATAATCGAAGCCGCAGGCCATGCGCAGTCCACGCGTATGGTGATGGGCATCACCGGTGTGACCGCCGCCGCAAAGGAAGCCGATGTCCATGTGGCATACCTTGAAGAGGTAGCGCATAAGGTGGTCGACTTCGGCGAGGATGCGCCCGTGCGCTATATGCCGGTTGCGGATATACTTGACCGAATAGATGTGTTTATCGACTGCCCGAAGGCAAAAACACATTTCGTGGATCCGATCTCCGGGGCTTGCAAGAACTGGGTCGGATTGATGCAGATGAGCTTTAGATTGAGCACTCAGAAGGATGTGGATCCCTATTACCAGGGTACCGCGCAGCTCCTGAAGCGCTACCGGCCGGCGCTTACCGTATTCGACGGCATGGTAGCGGGTGAAGGTCAGGGGCCAGGTTCCAACGATCCGTTCTGGTGGGGTTTCATCATTGCGGCTGATGATCCTGTAGCGGCCGATGTTACGGTAGCGCGATTGTTCTCGCTCGACTGGTGGAACATCAGAATGGCGAGGGAAGCCGAAAAAATGGGAGTAGGCATTTACGATCCTGATAAAACAGAGATCAGAGGAGTGCCTTTTGAGGATGCCGTTGTGCGTGTAAGACCCGCGGACCCGAGCGTGCATCGTTATCCGGTGCGGGTGCTTGTTGGAAGCGGTTCAGGCGGCGTGATCGAGGGAACACTGGGACACTGGAAAACTATCGCGGATGCGTGGCTGGCAAATGATGTCTGGAAGATGTTCCTGGTCAGAGGCAAGCCGACATTTATGTTCGGAGCAGTCGAGGATCCACTTTTTGAGGAGCACCTCAAGGAAGGTCCTTATGTGGTGCTGGACGATTCGGCGCTCGATAAGTATAAATATGATCCGCGAGTAATTTTTATCCCCGGCAGCCCGGTCCCGCAGTCCTATATCCAGCATGAGATGGTCGAAAAGATGGGCTTTGGAATGCTCTACGAGCCGGGTATGAAGCTCTACCAGACCGGAGCTGCGCTTAAAGGCAGGATCAGCGGAGTTGCCGGAGGTAAGGCGCAGAAAAACACACTGCTTAAGGGTATCGCGGCAACTACCGCGGTTGCGGCCGTTGCTTTGCCCGTGATTACCTACCTGAGAGGGCGGGAGAATGACGAGGAGAAGGAATGAAGATAGCAATAGGAGCGGACCACGCGGGGTTCGAGCTCAAAGAGAAACTGCGTAATTTTCTGAGCGGTAAAGGTTACGACATAGTCGATGTAGGAGCGCATGAATTCGAGAAAGGCGACGATTACCCGGTATATGCTTCGGAAGTTGGGAAGAAAGTATCAAGCGGTGAAGTGGACCGGGGAATATTGGTATGCGACTCGGGGATCGGCGTCGATGTGGTAGCGAACAAGTTCCCGGGGGTACGCTCGGCGCTCGTCCACGATGAAGAACTCGCGAAGATCACCCGGCAGCATAACGACAGCAACGTCCTCTCGCTGGGCGCAATGTTCCTCGATGAGGAAAAAGCTGAAAAAATAGCAACGAACTGGCTCGAAACCGATTTCAGCCACGCGGAGCGTCACGAACGGCGCGTGCATGAGATCGAGGATTTGGAAAAGGAGGTCGGGTCTTCTCAGGGAATTTAACTAAAATAAATCATATATACCCCGCGTTTGGCTGGTGGCGAGTTAGGGTAACAACTTACAGGTTCAGCTTGCCTGCTAGGTTTAGTTTTTATGAATCGGTAATACCGCAGGCCAGGTAATGGGAAATGGACGCAACGCTTCCAAGAATCCTGGAGATGCACATACCCGCGGAAATGCGTTACATTTCGCTCGTCAGGCGCGGTGTGAGGAGTCTGGCGGAGTCGATGGGGTTTCCGCGCGAGGATGTGGCTGATGTAGAGGTTGCGGTATCTGAAGCCGTTGCCAATTCAGTCGAGCACGGCAGCATTCCCGACGCGGGAGCCGCCGTCGTGGTCAAATGCCGCATCTGCGAAGACTGCCTCGTGGTAGAGATCGAAGACCAGAGCCCCGCTCAATGCCTGCCTTCTTATTCCCATCCCTGCGATACCATCACCGAGCGCGGGCGCGGTGTAATGATGATGCACGCGCTGATGGATGAATGCGAGGGTACCCGGACCGATCACGGTATCAAGGTCAGGATGTCCAAGGTAAGAGGCAGGGGATGAATTAAAAGCCGGCGCCTGGGGCGCCGGCTTGATGGTTGCCGCGTTATATTTCTGCTTCTACGCTCTTCTCTTCAGGAATATTCCGAATCCGGCAAAGAGGCTGCCGAGGCTCAGCAGAGATGCCGGCTCGGGAATCGGCGCAGGACCAGGAACAGCGATGTTGAACCAGGTATCGCTTCCGACTCTGCCTTCCATCGTCATCATCCAGCCTTCGCGATAGGTGGTGTTGGTTGCGGTAAGGACAAAGGTTCCGGTCCAATCGCTAGTGAGCTGCGCAGGCTTAATGGTAGTATCGCCGGGTCCGGCATACCACACCGCGGCGTCATACCATTTATATTCGCCGGGATTAGTAGGATCTTCGCCATACCATTTCTGCACCTGATGAGACCACGAATCATCGTAGCCGATTCCGCCGGCAGGACCGGAGGTCTGGTAAACCGGACCTACATAGGAAAACTGGATAATGTCACCGTTCACCACGTAAGTATTCGCCTGCAGCCAGGAGAAATCCCACTGGTCGGTCGGATGGACGGTGACTTTATATGTATACTCGAAGGTGCTCTCATTATAACCGACGAACTGGATATCCGGAGTTGTCGCATTGGCAAGCGCGAACGTTCCACAGACCGCGGTTAGGATCGCACCTACTATAAAGCACATCAAAAATTTAGCCATTTGTATTCTAACCTCCCCTATCGGAGCACTTGATGTCTTACCTGAGTGCCACGAGAATCGTCAGCGCTTGCGCCTGATAACGAAGAACAGTCCGGCAAGGCTCCCCAGCGCCGCAAGAGACGAAGGCTCGGGCACGGGCGCCCATGCATCGTAGAGCGGGTATGAACCGGGACCACCGAGCGGCTGAGCGGACTGCGAGACCATAGCAGCCTTCACTCCCGGCAGCTTGAAATCAAACTCTCCGACCCAGTTAGCCTTGGGCGCGATCGGGCTCTGTCCCTGTTTTGGGAGCCAATGGAGAGTCACATTTCCGCCGTTGTCCCAGATCAGGGTCTGCCAATCCAGGCTCGAGATACGGCTGCCGTTCGAATCGAGGACCCATGCGCCGGTCATGTAATTTTCGGGATGAGTAATATCCAGACCGAATGCACCCACCGGAAGATGAGTGTTGACCTTGAGCGCGCCGAAGTACATAGTCGTGGTGTCAAGCATCGTGACGCGATAGGTGAATGTGCTCGACAGCGAATCGAACGAAGATGTCACCTGAGGATAAGTTGCAGCCATCGACGGAGCAAGCGCGAGACCAAGAAGCGCTGCTATTGCCATCGCGGCCAAAGCGGCTCTAACCATCTTTCCTCCTTAAATGATTATCCTGCAGCAACAATATTCGCTACGGCAGGATGCGGAGCTCTGTCGAATGTGGCCCCGCTTAGTGTATTTTCAATGTGTGGAACGGGTTATAATATGTCACCTGCGCCCATACCCAAGGTCGCAGGTTTGCTATTTGGAACAATTTCGTCCATACAAGAGCTATTACTTGAAGTATATCCGCCAAGAAAACGTACTGTCAAGGGCATTGCGAAAGAACTGGTAATTTTACCAGCCTACGGATTGAAGATCTTCGATGGCATCATCTAGATTATCGAAACATTTGATCTCGCTCTCTACCCTTGTGACATGCAGAATTTTAGATAAAAGGCCGTGGCTGCCCACAATACAGAGCTTGCGACCATTTTTTTCCAGAGCGTTTTTCATAGAAAGCAGCGCGCTTACACCGGTGCTGTCGATATAGGAAAGCAAGTGCGAGTCCATCACCAGGTTACGCTGGTTATTTACGAGAACCTGCATATCGGATAAAAACGCCGGAGCCGAAGAGGCATCGAGTTCACCACACAAATAAACAATAGACACCTGATCCACATCAAGGTCTTTCGTCCAGGTGGTGAAGATCTCTTCGCTGTCCGAAGTTGTCATGCTTGAACTCCTTCAAAAATGGCGTTTTTGCCATTTTCGTTCCCTTCGTGGCGAACACGACAGTCCTTGACCGGCAGTGGCCCGCAGGGCTGCGAGAGGTGCTGCGTAGCAGTCACGAGAGTGTTCATGCCACGATTCCTAATGCTGAGATATAATTGTCTATACCTAACAATGAGCTTCGGTAAACATAAAAAAACGGCCCGGTAAAAATACCGAGCCGTTTATATTCATTATTATCAGCCGCGGGTCAGCGTTAGTTAAAACTTCCAGTGCCACATGGTCAACTTCTCGATTCTCACGTAGACCGCGGCAAGCACCAGTAGCAGCCCGAGCATGTTGATCTGCTCATGATTCACGCACATCTGAGCCCAGCTCGCGTTTTTAGATTCGGAGCGGGAATAGGGCTTAAAGCGCGGAAGCCAGCGGTGAATCTCGGAGCAGTAGTGCTGGTAATCCGGGGCGAATATCACCTGCAGGCGGCTCTCTTCGCGCTTTACCCGCATGTGCGCATACGCGGCAAAAACAATAACATAGCCGGCAATGAGATACGGGTTCCTGGTCATAATGAAAAAGCCCAGCCCGAAGAAAAACCTGCCGGTATACATCGGGTTGCGAACGTGCGAGTAAGGACCGGATATCGTCAGGTGCTGATCTTTATGAAGCTGCGATCCGGCCCACATCTGTATGAGCTCACCA
>Ga0207433_10007211_pt1 | contig 18738 bp, 16 predicted proteins | sample YelNatPaOPGAMG01_FD_187559 | JGI IMG/M metagenome (GOLD analysis project Ga0207433, IMG submission 187559) | Hot spring thermophilic microbial communities from Obsidian Pool, Yellowstone National Park, USA - OP-RAMG-01 (SPAdes) (version 3) | ecosystem: Environmental > Aquatic > Thermal springs... | reverse complement strand
ATACAAAATATTTTGTGATTATGTATAAAATATTTTGTGGGAATGTATAAAATTTTTTGTGGTGAAAAACCTTTTATATGTTACTTCATACATAATAGTATGTGGATAAATTTAGGAGGTCGAATAAGCATGGTTCGAAAATCTGATAAAACGGTTTTGTTGGGCATATCGCTTGTAGCAGTAGTTCTAATCGCAGTCATTGGAATATTCTATTATGTTACTACTATGCCAACACAGCAAATAATACAACAACCTACACCAACACAATATAAACTCACATTGCCTACAGTGTTTACGGTTAATGACCTTTGGAAAGGTTCAACGATGACAGGTGTTTCAATTTATATTTATAAGTATTCCACCAAAGAAGAGCTTGAGCATGGCACAGTCACGAATACTTACACTACAACGAATCCTCTTACAAGCGGAGATAGATACTGGGTTTATCTAAGCAAAACCTCTGGAAGTACATGGTTCAAATATTACGACATAACAATTCCTTATGAATCAAGTCCTTCTGCATCGAATCACTATGTTACATTGGATTTCTACACAATGGACACCTCGTATGGTATAAAAGCATATAAACCAGATGGCACAGCATTATCAAGTGGTCAAGACTATGATGTTGGAACAAGCGTCTATCCATCATTTACAATAATGATGGGTCCTCCAGACGACGACACCGGAATAATGAATACTTACGACCCAATAAAGACTATTGACAGACAAATACTTGTAGTAATAAATGTAGCGGACAGCTCCACTAATTCATCTCTCCAAGGAAGCAACAAACTTATTGTTTCAAATATTCCTGCATTGTATTCTGTTTCGAGTACTAATAGAAACTTTGGATTCACAGTAGACCCGTCGAAATTAACAAGAGATATAGCAACAGATGGAAGAGTTCTCAGCGAAGGAATACATACATTTACATTATCATTTGATGCAAGTGGCTTGAGTGCTGGTAACGGTGCTATAATAACTATTACACTATACGCCTTCTCCAACGAATCGTACTTCAAGACTTACGGAACACACCCAACATCTTATGTACAATTAGGTAGTTTCACATTCAACGTCGTTCAGTAAAGCCTCCTAAACTAGGAGGACAGTGACTATGAAGAAAATATTCATAACCTTATTTCTGTTTTCAGCAATTTCTTTGTTGTTCATCAGTTCAGCGTTTGCAGACACAGTCTATGATTCTAGTTTGAAATTTAACCATGCAATTGCAGACTATTCTGGAACAAGATACCTTGATGGTGCAACAGTAAAACTTATATTTAGCAATAATACTGTGGCATTAACAGCAACTTTAAACAGCACTGCGGGTTACAGTTGGACTACAGGAATAGGCAATGGAACGCACTATTACTTAGCGTTTTATTGGCATGACATACTAGTGTATAATGGTTCAGGACAATCTGGATTTGACTTCACAACAAACTCGACAGCGGGAGCTTCAAACATACTATCTCTAACACAGCAAAATGTCACACGACTAGCATTGACAGATAATACCAATTTATGGGTTTACATTAGCAATTCTTCAAGTGTAACGTTTAGTTCAGTTTCGTACAATACTCAAACAAAAGAACTCATAGCATCTGTAAGTGCGACATCTGGCAGTGTTAGTATTGTTAAAGTATATCACGGAACAGACTTAACTATGCCTCCAAAAGTCTTTGTAGGCGGACAAGACATTACAGCATACAAAGTTGCAGACACTAACGGTTTCGGAAACTACACAAACTGTTGGTACTACGATGCCGAAAACAGAATAATCTGGATTAAAGGAACACACTCAAGCGCTTTAGAGTACAAAGTTGAATTTGCTCCTTCAGGAAATATACCATATATTCCACCGACGATACAAATCTTCAATACACAAATTCCAACATTACTACTCATATGTGCAGTATTGCTGTTGCTCGCAGCAGTTGGTGCAGTCTACTTAATCATTGGTTCAAGGCGACGCTAACCCAACAAACCTAATTTCCCCTTTTTTAGTCTAAACAAAAGTTTAATATTCAATAAGGTACTCAATAAGGAGGAATAAAAAAGAATGAGTAAAAGAACAAAATTAACTGTACATAGGAAAGGTTTTCGTGTAAAACCAACAACATACAAGCGAAAAGGAAAAATAATACATAGAAAAGGATATGCAGTTAAACCAACCAGTTTTGAAATAGAAGACAGAGGTGCTCCAGGAAGAGGACCAAAATATATTCCAGAACTTAGAAAAGGATTAATGACTAGAGAGGCTATTGCTATTGGCTTACTTAAGCCTGGTGAGAGAATTAGTGATTTATCTAAACGTGAGATTGGAGAATTAGCTGAGCACTTGAGGAAAAAATATGGTCAGAAGCGTGCTGTCGGCATGTTTGTGGCTCAAAAAGTTTTCAGAAAGAGAATGGCTGATGGTTTCAAAGATTTGATGGATTACGGTATTAAAGTTGCTAAGGGCGAACCAGGAGTGTTAGATTAAATGACAAAGAAAAGTAATGATTGGTTTAGAACCAAAGTAGATAATGTTTTCTGGATAAGAGGACAAACTGGTGCACAATGCAGAAACTGTGGCAAAATGATTAAGAAAGGACAATACTGTTACGCCAAACCAGACGAAGCTTCTTACCTTAGAGGACCATACGCTCCTTTATTTAGAATACTATGTGTTAAATGTTATAATAAAATGAAAAAGTCAAAATTGATATAGGATGAATAAAACTTGGAGTTAATTCCAGAATTCGATGTTTCCGACTTTCAAGAAATCATAGATAACAGTCCATTACTTTATGTTGTCATCTTAACTCTTTCTTTTGCAGTTGTAGGAATACTACTTCATTTAGCTATGTCTAACATTTTTGAAGTTATTGTAATAATACTTTTCACTTCTATGACTCTCGGAAGCATAACAATATTTTCACTTTCAGGAATAGTTACAGACTGGAAAGAACGCAAAGAAGCTTTAATGTATATTCTTTTTACTTTAGTAGGATTATTCTCTCTTTTGATAACAGCAGTTGTAATACAAGTAACATCAACACGAACATTTTCTTTTCTCTTATGGAAACCCTATGTTACAGAATTTCCGACAAGTCCACAACTTTATAATCCGTTAGCACCAGTTTACATTAATTTTATGAGTTTTGCTGAAAGCTTAAAAGTTGACGCTAACTTGCTATACGACATTGGAAAATTAGCTTTCTTAGTTGCTCCAGGAGAAGAATTAGTCTTCAGAGGAATAATACCATATTTGTTAGCCAAAATTGTTAGGAGTCCATGGGTTGGTGGAATGATAAGCAACGCCTTATGGGCAGGACTACATACGATAATGAGTTATACTGGACCTGAAATGATTGTTTGGACTTTAACGGCTTATGTAGGAGGTTTTTGGTTCTTATACTTTATGGTTTACACTAAAGATATAACAGTTCCTATTGGAATGCATGCTTGTTATGATATAATTGCAAGGTTAATGGTGAGATAAAAGATGGATAGATTGACATTAGCAAAAACAGGTTTTTGTATAGGTATTTTAGGTTCTTTGTTGATATTCATAAATGGCGTTTATTTAGCATTTATTTTTGTTCAGGAATATTTTAATCCAGGTGTTCAGACGATACCGCCTTTTTGGATTCTTACATCTTTAATGTTTTTTGGTGTAGCATTATTATATGGATTTATTCTTTTCTTCAAACACGATAAAATTGGATTGCATATGGTTCTTGTGTCTTCACTGCTGTTAGGAGTTTTTCTGTTAACATCTTTTGTTGTTTATATGATTGCAAGAACACTTAGTTATTTTGTTGAACTGTATTATTTAAGTGTTATAGGTATATTTTTCTCTCTTATAGGATTATCATTGCAAGCATCATTAATTCAAAGCGAAAAGTGAAATAAATGGAAAAGAAAACATTTTTATTATCAACATTGATTATAGGAATACTGATTGGCGTAGTGATAGGCTTATTTTTTAGACCGTATGTTTCTTGGGAAATAATAAGTGCAGATAAGGTTTACATTGAGGAATTGACAGGTGCGGGTTTTGGTTCAGATGGTGAGTTAAAAAATGCTTATTGGGTTGTCACTTTGACGGTAGATGTTAAACAGTCACATTTTTTTATTTTAGATAAAGATTTTACCTATGTAAAAAGTATAAACGACACTTTTGAGGGAAAAACCGTGAGACCATACTCGGTAATAAACATAACATTTATTCCCGAAGAACCGTACTACGCCGTTTTGCTAGATAAAATAGAACCATACACTATTGTCCCTAAAGAATATGACATCATAAATGGACATACTAATACTTCGTATGAGCATCCTGCATTAACAAGTGATGGTATTTATGTACTTCCAGATAATCCTTCGTGGGATTTATATACTCCTTTCTGGGTGATAATTGAAAAAAATGGAAAAGAAATAAGCAGACAGGAAATTGTAGCTATTGGCAATGTTCAAAAACAATGGTATTTAGTTGGAGATGAAAGTGCATCTGATAAAGCAAGAATTGATGTTATAGGGCAACTTACTACTGGATATGATAAACCAAATCCAGAGAAATTTGCGTTGTTTTCAACAGCAGATAAGACATTAAAATATGTGGTTGAATGTAAAGATGGCGTATTGAGAACAATTGCTACTATGACTCAATTTAAAAGTAAAACAATAAGCACTACTTGGTTTCCAAACGTTGAAGTTCCGGATTACGATAATATGCCTGCAGATTATAGTTACTTTAGATATTGGGTTGGTGGCGACGCATCAGCAACTAGTGGTGTTGTTGATTCTGCTTACATGAAATATCATTGGTTTAAAGACGGAGGATATGTCGGTGGGTTAGATGCTGGAAATCCAGCTATCGGACACAGTAGACCACCTTTAGGGTATTATTCCGATTATAATAAGTATTTTGTGGATTACGGATTTTGCAATAAGTATCCAGCATGGACTGCAATAGATAAGTATGTTGACTGGTTAGGACGTGAGTACTGGGAAAATGCTGTCTATAATGTTCCTTCATTAACTGTTGATAATCCTGGCACTACTCCTACTGTTGGAAAATCTGTTTACAGTTGGTTAATCGACAGTGGGGCAACTTACATAGATGTTAAAGGAAAACACGGAACTCATTTATCATGGGAGCCAAACGAGCTTAAAGTGTATTACCCAACTGGTTCAGCTTATGATATAGTTACAATAAGAGTATCAACTGAGTTAGCAGACACATATGTTTACGGAGAATATATGGCTCAGTTTGACATTTTAGAGAACGAATCAGGTTGGAAATCTACTGGTTCATTATCTGGAGTTAGTTTAATTCAAAAAATTCCAGAAGATTTAATAATCAAAGTGAAAAATGTAGGAAACGTTTCAGCTAATGCTCAATTAAGGATTAAACCAATAAGTCCAACAAACTTTTTCCAGATAGTGTCTGCTACTGCAACATCAATCACTTCAAATAATCCTATAGAACCAAACGATGTTTATAACTTTACAATTTCATTTGAAAATACTGGCTCAACTACATCTTTTGATTTTGAAATAGAAATATCAGTATGGTGTGAAGCTAACCAACAAGATTCAGTTCATGCAACAGGAAAAGTGCTTGAATCTTCTTGCACACTAATAATATATACAGTAGGCGACAATTATAAAGCAAAAATCTATATTAACGGAGTAGAAACATCTCGCAACAAAGGAACATATTATCAGGCAGTAGTGCCAAAGGGAACTTATAAAATAGAATTTGAAAACTTAGAAGGATTAAATATTCCTATAATTACAGTAGATAATGTGCAAGTAGGACAGGGCTGGACAGTTGTTTCATTGAACCCTGGAGATAACAAAAAAGTGGTAGCAACATACATATCTACACAAACAGATTTGCTGACAAGTTTTGTTTCGTGGAGTGATAAGGGAATATTTGGATTCTCGCCATCATATAATCCTGTTGCTACTACAAGACCAATAATTCCAGAGTGGCATGTCGTAAAGCTTACAGTTAATGTGACTGCTGTTGGAACAGTTGAAGGTAATTTGACTATAGCAATATTTGCGGATGAAGAGGTTCCAATCTATTACACTTCAAAATCTTATTCACTAACATTAGGTTCTGGCGCAACAAAACTCTTAGATTTAGATTTTATGTTAGGAAACTCAAAAGGCTATTACTATCAAGTATCATTCAATAATGCAGTAATATATGCAGACCCAAACAGTGACACAAGACCAGAAGTTTTCATTACTCCTTGGTATGTAGCTTATGGTTTGTATATCAGTTTAGGAGTAATAGGAATTATAGCTTTGGCGGTAGTGTTTTACTACATTAAATGGAAAGCTATTGGAGGCGTCAGATATTAGCTCTAAAACGCTCACTATTGAGCATCCAATAAAAGTTAATGATAAACCACTTTATGGAAAAATAAAACGAATAATGACTGGAACATATCGTGTAGAATTTTATTATGGAAAAGAGAAGTTGGCTGAAGGAACTGTACATGCTACTTCTTTCACTGAACTCATAAGTACTGTAAGAAATGAATTAAGTAAATTCCTTAAAGAGATAATTGAAAGGAGGTAGAAGAAAAATGGACAAATATGTTGGATACATGTTGGCAATACTCGGAATCATCTTGATTGCTATAGGTGCTTTAAACGTTGCGGGATACTTGAGTTTTCAAGTGGTTGATACCACAACACCAACAATATTCTACACTTATCCTACAAATGGAATGACATATAAGACAAGCGACTTAAGTGAAATTATAGTTTACGCAAAAGATGAATCGAGTGTAGTCAGCGCTAGCTATAATGACAAATATGGATTGAAAGCATTAGCAATAACTCCGTATACACAGTTGAAGCATCCATATGTGATAGAAGGTTGGAAATACCCAGACGTTAACTTTGACGGAAAAGTTGATGATGCCGATATGAATTTGCTCCAGTCAGCTTATTATACAAAGGTTGGTGACTCACGCTATAACCCAGCTTATGACTTAAACTCTGATGGAATAATCAATTTACAGGATACTACTAAGTTGACAAGTTATTATGGTTCAGTAACTTTTGCTTTGTCAATAACATCACGATACTCAGCAGGAGAAAATGTCACTTTCATCTTTTCAGCACTTGATGGCGTAGGAAATGTAGCCACAATGTCGGGTTCATTTAACGTTCAAGACTATGAACAACTTTTAGGGTCATGGAAGATAAATGATAAAACAGTTACAGATAACATGGCAGTAGAGCTTTCGGAAAGTAAAGCAAACGTAGTTTTTATTTGCAATGACACAACTGTCACAGTACAGGATGTTACGGTCAAAGTCACTGTTGGCAGTACAGTGAGTTATTTAACTTATGCTGGAAGCTATACATGGCAAGGTTCAATAGAGTTTACACCTGGAACTAGTACAGTAATACTTGAAGCTTCAGTGCAAGTTGGGACACCAAAAATGAATAAAATAGCAGTAACAGTCATCACTCCAGAGGCACCAACTTTCACAATCGGACATGCACTTATGCTTTCAGGCGGAGTATTGTTTATCGTAGGATTGATAGTTTTGAAGAAAAAGAGTGATGTTGAATGGTGAAACGAATACTTTTAGCAACTATCTTAATTGCTGCGATAATAGGAGTGCTAATGTGGACTGGAATACTACCATTTAGTCTAACACCTCCAGTTACAAGTGGCACAATAACTGTTGTAGATGATTCGAATAATGTAGTTCCAGGTGTAACAGTGGAAGCTATAACTACATCAGATACTTTTCATTGGCTTGGAGACCTTTGGGATGAGAAGAACAATGTCAAAGGACTAGACGGTATCATAGATGATTATGACAAGAATTACTTGCAGGGAACTTATGGAGCAGTAGACGTAGCATGGGCTGACTTAGATGGAAATGGTGTGATAGGCAATCCTGACCTTGTTTGGTTAGCTAATCATTATGGATTAACAATTGAAAATACAAAAAGCACTAATGTAACTCAGCAAGACGGAACTTGCACACTACAATATTATGCTTTACTTAGAACAGATAAATATCCATACTATTCAGTTACCGTCAGCAAAACTGAATATCACACTCGCACTGTAACAGTCAATATGCAACTTGGTGGAAAAGTAATAATTGAAAAGAATTCACCTCCCACAGCTGTTATTCAATACTCACCTACAAATCCATTAGTCGGTCAAACAGTGACATTTAACGGAAGCGGTTCAACCGACATTGATGGAAATATAATCTCATACAAATGGACTTTAATAGATACAGATAATACAACCCACAATTTTTACACTGCTACCTTCTCATACACTTTCACTAAAGGTGGACAAGCGAGTGTAACACTAGTAGTGACAGATGATTTAGGAGGTCAAGGTTCAACCACAGAAACAATTAAAATAGGAAGCTACAATGCAATCGCATTAATAGATGCTAATCCAACAAGCGGACAAGCACCTTTAACTGTAACTTTTAACGGAAGTAAGTCTTATGACCCGGATGGAGGAGCATTAATTTCATATGTATGGAGTTTTGGTGACGGTTCATCAGCATCTGGGAGTATTGTAACTCATACATATCAAAATGTTGGAACTTACGTTGCAAATCTAACAGTAACAGATGATGAAGGCACTACAGATACTGCTACTGTTCAAATAAGTGTTACTACTCCAGAAATTAAAGTTGACTGTTTAACACTGTTACAATTTGCTCCAAGCACGGATGTTCAAATTACACTTCAGGCAAGGTCTGCTTCTACTGGAAATCTTATGAGTGGAATATCGTTCACAGTTAATGTAGTACTTAGAGAGGGAGTTCAAGGAGATTACGCTGGAACTTCAATAACAACGGATACTACAAAATCAGATGGAACTGTGACTTTTAAAATAACTTCGCCTCCGTACTCAAAGTATAGTCCATACAATATGACTGTATATTATCAAGAGAAAGTAATAGCATGGTTTGACTTTTATGTCTTGCCGAAAATAGCGATAACGCAAGTGTCTTTCAACTATGAGCAAGTTTACACTCCAGGAAGCTATGACTTCTCGTATTCAGGCTCTTTAGTTGATGCTGAAGACAAGTCTACTCCGCTAACAGATGTTTCAGCATATTCAAAAACTCTTGTAGATGAGAAAGGAACAGCAATTCCTGTAGAATATACAAACTGGAATCAACAAGGCAACTCTTTCACTTTCCAAGCTAAAACATACGACTATTATAAAAGCTATAACAGTCACACATTAACATTGACAATAGTATTCAAGAAGTCAGGTTATATAGACGGTGTTTTGAATGCAACAGCAAAAATGGTTGCGCCTACAGTTATGGCAGTTGTAGAATCTTCAAGTGTTCCAGTAGGAAAAGACACTTTCACAATTGCTTTTAAAGATAGATATGGTCAACCTTACGCTGGACTCACAGAACAGAATATTGAAGTTATCATTACAGACCCAAGTGGAGTTTCAATGAGCACTGCAACTCAGTTACAGTACACTTTCAGTGGTGCAACGAAAAGCATTACAGTAGCATACACATTCAGCAATCCTGGAACATATAAGGTTGTTGTGAAATATTCTGGATTAGCATTTTACCAAGAGCCATCAGTTTTCACTATAACAACTTCTGAAGCTCCATCGATTCCGCCAATACTTACGAATCCGTATGTGCTTGGCTTTATAGGATTGATAATACTGATAGCGTTGTTGAGGAGAAGGAAGAAACAATGAAAAAACTAACTGTGCTTATATTATCTATCTTCATCTTTTCCTTTTCTTTAACTGTATTAGTTCAAAAAGCCTACGCTTACGACTATTACATTACACCAGACTTTCCAGATGGAACCTCAATTCCAGTGAATGTTGAATCAACTTTAACTGCAACATTAAAAAGATTTGATGGAACAACAATTACACAGTCAATCACAGTTTATGTTCAATTTCAATGGGAATCTAGACCTACACCTTACTCTTCTGAAGTAAACACTGGAAAAGTCTACATAAAAGTTACACCTCCAACTACTGGAAGCAAATCTGTAACATTCTCAAGCGACGCTGTACTCTTTGCTTCTGTGACATCATCAGTAAACTGTGTTCCAGGAATAACAGTCGAATTTGAAGGAACAAAAACACAATTCATAGACCCAATATCACATAAAGACATTCTTCTTAAAATCAGAGCTAAAGAAACTGCTGCTTGGTCGTATGTCACTGTAGTCTCTACAAAAGAGGTTTCAAGCGTGACATATCCAAGCAATGCCCCTTCAGGAACAACTCTAACGCCAACATTCACTCCTATAGAATCTGGAACATATGAACTTGACTGCGACATTAACAACGACTTTCTCGGAACCTACACTTTAACAGTTAAAGTCACTTACATGGACTATTATCCTATTCCTGCAAACTTTACAGTTGACGTTAAAACTCCAGTTGTTTCTGCAAAATATTCATTTCAAACTGGAGAGTCAATAACTATAACTCCTGGAGTGAACACAGGTCAGTCAGTAGATATTAAGCCTGGATGCAGCTATGTTGATATTGAATTTACAGATGCTAGAAATAATCCATTAAGTGTAACTCCTACAGACATTCTAATTGAATCTCCTTCAGGAACAATTTTTTCGTGGACACGCGGTTATGTATCTGTTGAACAATTATCATCAAATAAAGTCAGAGCACATTTCACTTTTGTTGAATCTTGGTATGTAATAAGATTGTCAGGTCAAGTAATCATATCTGGCTACGCATCACCAATTCCGCTTACAGAAGACACAGTAAAAGTAGCTACAGTGAACACTGGATTTAACATTTGGGACTTTGTAACTAACATTTGGATAATGCTTCCTTTGGGACTTGTATTTTTGTATTTAATAATTAGAGTAACTGGAAAAAAGAGGGAAAAAGAAGAATGAAAATAGAAAGAGAGGTGGTTAGGTGAAGAAAAAAATAATGATATTAGCAACGCTGTTCTTAATTGCCATTTCGGTGTCGTCTCGAACGCCTAGTGTAAAAGCATGGGGACCTTGAGCTCTTTCAGTTATAGCTGAAGAGCGGGGAATTCCCATATCTACTTTACGGAGAAAGCTTTGAAGATTGCTGGAAATACTACTTTAACGACTATAATCATGAACAACAAAGATTGGTTTATGACTGGGATGATGTACCCAGATGTGACTGTGATTTACTATTACACTGAGTGGAAATCATACAGGGCAACTCATGCTTGGACTTTTCAAGCAGAACTTTGGAGAGAGGCTCAAGAGTCAGGAGACCAAAGGGCAATGGCTTTTGCTTTAGGAGTTGCAGTTCACCTTTTACAGGACAGCATTACGCACAATTTGTGGGTTCCAGAAAAAATCAGAGGAACTTTTGTTCAAAATAATATTATTCACCCGTTAAGTGAAGGACTTTTAGAATTAAGACTTATATCTGAAGACCCACTTGTAAAAGCAATGTCAATAGATTCGTTCGCCTGTTATAACCTTAGGTTCACTGATGACCCATACTTCTATGACCCTGAAACAGGAGTTTACTTAAATCCTGTAGAATGGTGTGATAAAGTTTTAGGAAGAAATGCTACAGAAAGTTTTTCTGATGAAGCAGCAACTTTTTACGGAATTCTTAAAGGAGGAGACTTTTACACTAAAGGTTATATTTTACCACAGGCAGGAGGTTGGTGGAGCATTTACAAAGGCTTTTCAGATACTATTCGTCCGTTAGTCTCAACAAGTGATGCTGACAAATACATAAACCAAACAATAAGTGCTACAATTGACTTCTTGAGATATGGTAAAGGAGATGACCCTGAAGCTTTTGTTGGACAAGTAGACCCGACTGGATACGACAGTCTCAAAGCAGCTGACAGTTTTGTAGTTCAGTGGACAATTGCAATAGTAGTTATTGTAGTTGCTGTTTTAGCGTTTTACTATAAAAGGAGAAAGAGGGATTAAAAGTGATGCGTGAACTGTTAATACTATTGCTAGGCGTAATCATTGGTGTTGGAGTAGGCTATTATGGCGAAAGTTTAGTTAAACAATATATTACATACAATTTTCCTTCAACGCTAACTCTTACATCTGACTTAAACACTACAACAGTATCTATTGGTCAAACTGTCATTTTCAAAGCTACATTAACAACAGTTGTTCCAAGTGAGCTTTCGTCATTGAAAAGTCAACTGGAACAAATTGCACTAAACAATAAGCCGATAATTCTTGAAGTGAAAGACAACTCATCGACATATTGGAGCATTGTAAACACGGCTTACACAGTTTATGGAGTTGAAGAAGCAACATGCACGTTTACTTTCACATTCCAAACAGCTGGAACTTTCGACTTTAAAGCAGTTTTTCAGGGAGACAACATTTTACAGTCAAGCGAAAGCCAAATTATAACCTTCGCCGTGACGTAAATAAACTTTAAATATTCGAAGACGATTAAAATATATTGAGGAAAACATATGGAGGTGATTAAATGAAAAACTTCAAAAAACTATCTACAATATCTTTCCTGTCAGCTATCCTAACTGTACTGATGGCAATGCAAGGTTGGAACATCCCAACAACAGCTGAAGTAACTTTGCCTTATAAGATGGATTGCAAGGCTTTTCCAGTTCAACCATACACTTATAACGGCTCATTCCTTGAAAGTGGAGGTATCAAGTATTTGTCACTGCCCTCTGACAGTCAGCCGATGGGAATACTTTATGATAACGTTACTAACAAAGTTTTCGTAGCACTATATATGAATAGGAGCATAGCAGTAGTAGATGTTCCAACGATGAACATAACGATTTATCCAATGCCCTGGCAGATAGATGAAAACTATTATGGACCGTTGCCTCACATAATTGCAGAAACTCCTGATGGGTATATCTGGTTTTCAATTAACGGTTATATAGTCACTCCAAATACAACACCTGCAAATATTCCAAGCATGGGTATATTAGATTCTGCTAACAACATTGTTTACATCTATTACTTGCCTTCAACATTAGGCTTTAATTGTGATATTAAGTTCAGCAATAACTACATCTGGTTCCTTGGAGTTAATGGTTTAGCAAAGATAGATTATATCACGAAAGAGTTAATAGAAACCTATATGGTGAGCGTTAGACAAGGTTTGATGGAGCTCGATTCTGATAGCATCTGGGTTTCATTTACAGACGGTGGTTTCATTACTAGATTTAACACAACATCTGACAATTTTGATGTTAATATAACAGGATTCAGTAGACCACTTGGCATATATGCTGATTCAGAATACCTTTACGTAGCAGAGAATACTGAATATGTTTTGCACACAACAATCTACGGAACAATAGCAAAGGTAGACAAAGCTACATTTCAAATAACACGAATCAATACCACCGCTGTTATAATACGGAGTGGACCTGTATATGTCCTTAAGGATATAAGTGGTAACCTATGGTGGACTGATAACAGTAATCATGTGGGTGTAATGATGGCTTTCACTGGATTAATGTACGTTTACAACGCTATCTCGCCTTATTGTCGCCTTATGACCGAAGTTCCAGGCGGTAGTATATGGTTTAGTGCAGTCGGTTCAGCTTATGTTGCTATTACTCACCCACCATACAAGTCTGTGGACATAAACGGTGACGGAAAAGTGAGTCTAACAGATTTAGTAATTCTAGCTAAAGCTTACAGTTCAAAGGAAGGCGATGTTAACTGGGATAGCAGATGCGATATAGACAATAATGGTGTTGTTGGTTTGTCTGACTTGGTTATGTTGGCTAAAGGTTATGGAAAGGAGCGATAAAAGTGAAACTTAAACTCATTCTTTTTCTATTTATTCTATCAGCTAGTTTGCTTGTTATTTTGCCATTCTCGTCTATGCAAATTCCAAATGTGGAAGCTCAAGGAACAACTTCACCAAGCACTGTTTGGCGTGAATATCCAAGTTTTGACCCGCAAATGTTGACTGATTATCCTTCCGCTGGTTATTTGACTTGGAACACTACTTACGGATTATACACTATGGACAAGTCGTTGTATTGGTTCAGCTTTAAGGATAGATATGGTGTTCAGCAGATAAGTCAGTCTGTTTTCTGGATTAACACGTCGGCGACGATTGACATTGCCAAAATAACGAATGTTCAGGTAACCGTTAAAAACGACACCACGTTTCAAGTCAGGTATTCCGCCACATATAAAGGTGGAAGCTTAACCAAGGACACTGTTGTAGGTAACTTCACTGTTACCTTCAGATTCTATAAAGAGGATAAACCGAAAATCAGTGTTTCCTTCATTAAAGACGAGACTGTTTGGAGTCAAGGTGAACTTGGAGACTTCAACATCGTTTGGGTTTTGTTGCCCACTAAAACGTATCTGAAGATAAACGAAACATCAGCAATAGATTACACCGCTTACACGTCTATGGTTAAAATTAAAGAGACAACAGCTAAAGAAGACAAGAAGTGTGAAGTTGGCGACTCTGCTGACCCATCTGCGTGGACTGGAAGCTGGAGTTTAACGTTTTGGGATGATGTTGACGGTGCAAGCGTCCTATATGCTGGTTTAGACAAGGTTTTCGGAAGCAAAGGAATCACAGTTGCATTTCCAGTCAACGATGCGCAAGTTGACCCGAGTGTTGTTGGAACAAGCACAGTCTCTACTGCAACACAGTATCCTTTCCAGCGCAAAAGTTTCTATGCTAACGGGCGTTATTGGGTTTTCTGGAGTGACGGCACAAACATGGTTTATAGCACAAGTACTGATGGTTTAACATGGACTTCTGCGACAGCAATAAGGGCATGTGCTTACGGTTTTGCTTTCAGCATCTGGTATGACCCTGTATACAACTACCTGCATTACGCTTATGCCATGGACACTTCTATTTACTATCGAAGAGGAACACCAAACAGCGATGGAACGATAACTTGGAGTGCGGCTGAGCAGACGGTTTCGACAACCTATAGTACTGTGGAGCATCCTTCAATTTCTGTTGACTCAAACAATTATGTTTGGATAGGCTACAGAGACTACTATGTCACAATCGACACTTACTATGCTTACGTTATAAAGTCTGGTGCAAATAATGGAACATGGGGAACAACGCCTACAGGATTCCCATACAAACTTTCTACAACTGGCAATGCTGGTTGGGAGGTTTCACCTATTCCGCTTACAGCTGGGAAAATGCTTGTCATCTACACTTACAGTGGAACAACAGTGAAAGCTTTGCCTTGGACAGGTTCGGCTTGGGGAACAGCAGTTGCAACAACATCGACTGTTTGTAGTGGCAATTACATCTCAGCTGTTGCTCAAGGAGACTATGTGCACTTAGTGTTCGAGAATGGTGCTGGAACTGCTATAATATACACTAAATACACTTACTCTTCTAACAGTTTTTCATCTGAAACAACACTACCAAGCAGCGCATATATTCCTCCTGTTATAAGTATGAACCCAAACAACTACGACCTTTATGTTTTTTATGCCAATAATCCATACATCTCCTATGTAAAATATACAGCTTCATCAGGCACATGGAGTTCTGAAGTACCATGGATAACTGAAAGTGAAACAATAACTGGTTCCTACACAATCACATGCTTCTATAACGGCACCAGTTCAGGAACGGGAGTAGTGTACATGACTACTATTAGTTCAACAAGTTATAAGGTGAAGTTTGCCTTTTTGCTTTTCAACACTGCTCCAACAATAGGTGAATTTCAAGCACCAAGCACAGTTTATGCTAACAAATACTTCTTCCTAAACGCTACAATAAATGACGCTGACGGCATAGCAGATTTTGTTAATGCTACAATAGAAATTAACGGAACAATAGTGTTGAAGTGGGACAATGCGACAAATACTTTTAGCAAATATAGTGACGCGAATAACTATTGCACTTTGGATAGTGGAAGTATAATGACAAACAAAAACTCTACTGCTAATATCCTTTCATTCAAAATAAAATTAGGTTGGAACTACACTGAAGGCTATATTTCTGTTTCAGTTACAAACACTTTATGCTTTGACAGTGCTGGAGCAAGTGGTTCAAACAGTTATGCTAACCTATTCTATTTTGAAAACGATTTAATTGTCTACTCCGCCTCTGTAAACGATACAAGAATTAACCCTTCTCAATCTATAACTTTCTCTGGAACACTCTACTATGAGGGAACAACTATTCCTCCAGAAGATGTGAGTGGAATAACTGCTAAAGTGGATTTAGGAACAACAAACAAGGGTTCAAACACAACTATAGGAAGTGATGGAAGTTTCTCAATATCATTCTCTGGCGAGGGAACTGTTGGTTCTTACTCTTATACGGTATATTGCGTAACAGTCAGAAACAGCGTTCAAAACCAAACTCTCAGTGTTATAGTTGATAGGATTAAGGTAGTTTTGAAAGGAGCAAATGATACAAGGGTGGATGTTAATGCTGGTTCAAGAGTTTACTTCAATGCAACATGGGAGTATGATAGTTCACTATTCCAAGGCGGCAATGGCACTTTATACATCAACGGCACTGCTGGAACATGGGATGCAACAAACAAATATTGGTATATTGACGTGTCAAACTCAAGCATTTTAGTCAATAACTATGGAGTTTCAAGTGTAACAGACAGTGTTTACGGCATTTCAACGCTTAATGATGTGGTTGGAACAGAACAAATAATCTGGGATAAAGACAAAATGGACTCTTTCGCTTATTCTGGAGGAACATTAACTAACATGACGTTTAGACTTTTAAGCGAATATTTCTCAAACACATTAAACAACACTAACTTAACTTTAAACATTTACTTAAATGACAGTTTGCTTGATTCAATCTCAGCAACATCAAATGATACAGGACTAGTATTTGTCTCACTCACACATAACATTTATGATAATGGAACATTAACTTTCAACTTAACTGACAGTGACGGAATTGTAAGTTATTCATACAGTTGTCCAGTTCAAGTTTATGTTGAAAGCATTGAAGTTTTCAGCATTGACCCAGTTGCGTTATATACAGGTGACAGTTTAACAATTACGATGGATTATAAGCCTAAAGCAAACATTAACGGAACATACATAACTCTTTCAAATGTTTACTGGAAAGCACTAATCTACACAGACAAATACTATGGCTACTACAACTTTGAAATTTATAACGGCTCATTCGCTAACGCTTTAGAGTCAAGAGTTGAGCTGATGCCAATAGCTTTAAGTGAAGGCTCTTACATGTTAAATATGACATTTTACATCAGAGGAAGCGACACATTTTTAGGAAGTGCTACTTCTCCATATTTTGTAGTTAAGTCTCATCCAGCAACTAGTGGAGAGGCGCCTTCAAGTGTTGTAAAGTTGCCGTTGACAGTTGTAGTTAGAGATTACAAGGGTGGATATGCTCAAGGTGTCTATGTAGTAGTGATAGACCAATATAACGCTACTGTATGGGAAGGAACAACTGACAATTGGGGAACTGCAATGACAACATTAAACCCAGGAACTTACAATGTAACAGTTAGATATGACAATGAAACTTTAAGCGACACTGTAACTTTGTCCAATGAACCAATCACTAAAGAGTTCACTCTTCCGGGATTAGCTATAACTCCAGTGACTGTAACATTAGACTCTTATAGTATTTTGTGGCTTGGAATAGGATTAATAGGTGCAGTAGGAGCAGTAATTTTAGAAAGAAAAGAGAAAACTGCATTTGCAGTTGCGTTAGGATTAGTTACTATTGGTGCTGTTTTGCATTCGCTTTTAGTTATTACTCATCAGATGCCACCATACTTTACAGTTCCACCATTCAACTTTTCTTCATTCACAACTCTTCCAAGCTTTTCACTTCCTTCAATTTCAATTCCACAGTTAAGTTTAGACATGCAAACATTAACTTTCATAGCTGTAGGAATAACTGTTCCACTAGTAGCTGCTTATGCCATTTCTCAAAGAGGCGGAACTCATAAGAGAAGAGTTAGAGTTGGAAAGTTTGGTGAAGAAAGGAGGAAAAGAGTTTGGAAATAGACATTAATTCGTTGATTCAATTACTGTTTGGTGGAATAGGAGTTTCTACTTTGGCAGTAGTACTTTTAGCTGTTTTAGCGTTTTTTGGAATATTAAAAGTTGCTAAAGGAATACTTGTGCAGTGCTTATTACTTTTAATGGCTTGGCTTCCTTCAATTGTAGTTACTTTAGGAACTGACACTTCAGCTTTAAAAACTATTGTTCCACTTAAAGGATACGGCATAATATTGTTTCCTTACACTTGGGATGTTCTATTAGGAAATTTTTCTGGACAAGATTTAGGATTTGTAGCTTCTCTAATGTTGATAATAAGCTTTATTGCACTACTACATTTGTCTATAATGTTTTGTGCAAGCTGGAAAATAAAAATGTTCTATGCACCATTAATCGCCTATATAGGAATGATTGCTCTAGGTTTAGGATTAGTAAATACGCACAAAGCTTTGTACGACTGGTACGCTAATAGTTGTATTGCATCTGGAATACATCCACTTATGCCAGTGATATTTCTAATTATGGTGGGAATTATTGTATTTGTGATTTTCTGGGGAACAAAAAGGAAAGGTGTAAGTGTTTAATGAAAAGTTTTATATATCTAAAACACATATATTATTTTTGGAGGAGTTAAAGTGTCAGAGTTCAGAAAAGTGCTTATAGAACTCAAAAAACTCACGCCGAAGGAAAGAGAATATATGATAACTCTATTAAAAAATCGTACTGGAAACAAAA
>Ga0207433_10007209_pt1 | contig 18742 bp, 21 predicted proteins | sample YelNatPaOPGAMG01_FD_187559 | JGI IMG/M metagenome (GOLD analysis project Ga0207433, IMG submission 187559) | Hot spring thermophilic microbial communities from Obsidian Pool, Yellowstone National Park, USA - OP-RAMG-01 (SPAdes) (version 3) | ecosystem: Environmental > Aquatic > Thermal springs... | reverse complement strand
GCTTCCTCGATTGGCATAGAGATTTCAAGTGACTTAGGTAGAGATATAACCCTATCAACAAACTCCTCTCTCCTTAGATGTTTGGGTAATAGGAGAAGCGCTAAAACCGAGGCTACGACAGAGGAGGCCAAGAGTAAAACCTTCTTGAGGAAAGCCCTCCTTGCAACCATCTACCCGGAAAGAGCAATATGTCAAATACATAAACATAAATCAATTCGAGGGTTTACCAAAGGGTTTTTCAAATGGTTTACTAAAACGTAATATGATGAGCGTAGTCAGCTTTAAAGTTAAGAAAGAGTTGAAGAAGAAGATGGATAAGTTTAGAAACAAGATCAATTGGGCTGAGGAGCTCAGAAGGTTTGTAGAGGAAAGGACACGCATCTTGGAGGCGGAGGAGAACATTGCGAAGGTTATGGATGAGCTTCAGAAATTACCTGTAGAAACTCCTAGAGGCTTTTCGGCTACGTTGGTGAGAGAAGATCGTGATAGTGGTTGATGCATCAACTCTAACTGCATTTATGCTTAAAGAGGAAAATTGGAGGGCTTTGGCAGAGTATTTAAAGTATGCGCTCTCTGTAGACCATATCGCAAAAGAGGTTGCAAACACAATCTGGAAGGCTTATCAAGTCAAGAAGGTCATTGGTGCTAGTAAAGCTATGCAGCTCTTTAACATACTTCGCTCTCTATTAGGCGTAAATATTCTTCTTGAGCCTGAGCAGAGATACTTGTGTAAAGCGTTTGAGCTGGCTATAGATTACGATATCACTGTTTATGACGCACTATACGTCGCTTTAGCAGACGGGAAGAAGCTACCTCTCTTAACGTTGGATGATAGACAGAAACACGTAGCGAAGGCTATCGGCATTAAGATAATCGAAATGTAGCTATGGGTAGCTCTTAATAAGCTTGAGTCTTTAAAGAAAGTGGAGTTGGAGTATATCCTCATCGCTAAAGCATATGAGAAGATGGAGGAGACGACAAAGAGAATCGACTTAACATCTTACTTGGTTGAGTTATTCAAAGCTACCCCTCTTGAGATTCTGGATAAGGTCATCTATTTGACTCAAGGTAAGCTCTACCCAGACTACCTGGGTGTGGAGATAGGGGTGGCGGATAAACTTGCTTTAAGAGCCATTGCTAACATAACAGGTCTATCGGTGGAGCGGGTTGAAGCGCACTATAAACAGAAGGGCGATATAGGGATAGTTGCCCAAGACCTTCTTTCCGATAAGAAGCAGCAGACCTTCTTCTCTGAACCCCTAACAGTTGAGAGAGTCTATGTAACTTTAGAGAAGATCGCTAAAACAACAGGTTCGGGAAGCCTCGATCTTAGATTAGGTTATCTTCAGAGCCTGCTTAACGACGCAACCCCTCTTGAAGCAAAGTATCTTCTGCGAACTGTAACAGGTAAGCTTAGACTAGGCATCGCTGATTATACGGTGCTGGATGCTTTGGCTATAGCATTCACAGGAGATAAAAGTAATAGAATTCATTTGGAGAGGGCTTATAATCTATCTAGCGATCTTGGGAATGTAGCTAAAACCGTTGCAGAGGAAGGTTTAGAGGGTGTGCTGAAGTTCAGAATTCAGGTTGGGAAGCCAATCAGACCTATGTTGGCTGAAAGGCTTGAGTCGGCTGTAGCGATTGTTGAGAAGATAGGTGGAGAGTGCGGAGTTGAATATAAGCTAGACGGGGAGAGGTTGCAGATACATAAGAGAGGAGATGAAGTCAACCTCTTCTCACGAAGACTCGAGAACATAACTGTGCATTACCCAGATGCTATTGACTTAGTTAGGAAGCATATTAAAGCTAAGGAAGCTATCTTGGATGGTGAAGCTGTGGCGATAAATGAGGATACGGGCGAATACCTTCCTTTCCAAGAAATTATGCATAGGAGGAGAAAGTACGGTATAGAGGAGGCGATGAAGGAATACCCGATATCATTAAACTTATTCGATATACTCTACCTTGAAGGAGAAGATCTTACACAAAGAACCTATCTTGAGAGGAGGAAGATCCTCGAAGAGGTTACTGAGAAGGCTGAGAGAATAACCATAGTACCAGCCATAGTTACTGCTGATCCTCAGAAGATTGAGGAGTTTATGCAGCAAGCCATACTTGATGGATGTGAAGGGATCGTAGCCAAGGATCTGAAAAGCAGCTATAGAGCTGGTGCAAGAGAGTTCGCTTGGATAAAACTGAAGAGGGAGTATAAGAGTGAGCTGCAGGACACAATCGATCTTGTTATAGTAGGAGCCTTTTATGGCAAGGGGAAGAGGGCGGGTAAGTACGGGACCTTTCTTCTAGCGGCATATGATAAGGAGGAGGATGTCTTTAAAACAGCGACTAAAATAGGCACTGGATTCACAGACGAGGATCTGGCGAAGTTACCTGAGCTCCTTCAGCCATACAAGATACCTAATAGGCATGCGAGAGTCGAGTCTAAGATAGAAGCTGATGTCTGGTTTGTACCAAAGGTGGTTATAGAGGTCATAGCCTCAGAAGTAACGTTGAGCCCTGTGCATACCTGCGCTATGAGTGTTATCAAGACGGGAGTTGGGTTAGCTTTAAGGTTCCCTAAATTTACTGGCCGGCTCAGGGATGATAAGGCTGCTGAGGATGCCACTACAGTTCAGGAGATAGTGGAGTTGTATAGGTCTCAGCTCAAGAAGATCGTCGAGCAATAAATTCAATTTCTACAGTAAAATCTTCCGTCACATCTAAATATACGATCTGAGTAGTAAAGGATGGGATACATTTGCTGCTGCCTTCAGAAGTAGAAGCGAAGACAATCATACCTGCTCTGCGCTCACTGATAGCCAAGAAGCTAATCATCACTTACCACCTCCCTCAGCAGAAGGTTGCTGAGATGTTGGGTATAACTCAGGCTGCTGTGAGCAACTACATTAGAGAAGTTAGAGGAATAGGGGTCTCGCTCGAGGACTCGGCTGAGGCTCGGAAGCTGGTTGATGGAATAGTCAGATCTATATTGGAAGGAGTTGATCAAGTCACCTTGATGAAGAAGTTCAACGAAGCAGTCACAACCATAAAAGCCAAACGACTTATGTGTGATCTACACCAGAAGCTCGAACCTAGCCTCGATGCCCAGAACTGCCACATCTGCGAACCCAGCTCATAAACCTCAAACCATTTTATACCACTTGTCTAGACATATTTTATGCCGGGGTGGCAGAGCGGAAACCAAACTGTAGATGCGTCGGCCTCGAGATCAAATCATAAAAAGGGCTGGACAGCCGATGGCCCAAACGGGCCTCGTGGGTTCAAATCCCACCCCCGGCGCCATCTAAGATTCTAGCTGATTCTTCATACAGGGTTAACAGCAACGTTTTGTTGATCTTGATTTGGGATGGTGTTCTTGAAGTAAAGGCAGGCTAATGGTGGTAGTGTTAGCGTGAGTGAATATCTTCGCCCGTGGTAAGGCTCTTCTTTAGCTTCTAAGCCGCCGAAGTTTCCCCATCCGCTTCCACCATATTCTTTAGCATCTGTATTCAAGACCTCCTCCCAAAAGCCTCCCCTAGGTGCACCAATTTTATATCTCTCTCTTGGGACTGGGGTGAGGTTGCAGACTGCGGCTACGATATCTTTAGACGAGGAGTCTTTTCTGACGAAATTTATGACACTCTGCTCCCAGTCGCTGAAATCTATCCACTCGAATCCCTGAGGATCGAAGTCTAACCTATGTAGAGCCGGTTCGCTTCGATAGATTCGGTTCAGATCCTTGACCAGCCTCTGAACTCCTTGGTGTTCAAGGCAATTAAGGAGGTGCCAATCTAGGCTTCGATCGTGGCTCCATTCAGACCACTGACCGAATTCACCGCCCATAAACAGAAGCTTCTTACCTGGGTGGGCATACATATAGGCGAGGAGTAGCCTTAGGTTTGCGAACTTCTGCCACTCGTCACCGGGCATCTTAGCGAGGAGCGAACCCTTGCCATATACCACTTCGTCGTGTGAGAGAGGTAGGATGTAGTTTTCTGAAAAAGCGTACCAGATGCTGAAGGTTATCTGGTTATGATGATATTTGCGATAAAGAGGGTCTTTAGAGAAGTAGAAGAGTGTGTCGTGCATCCAACCCATATTCCACTTCAGCCCAAACCCCAACCCTCCAAGGTAGGTTGGTCTGGTCACCATAGGCCACGCGGTTGATTCTTCAGCTATCGTCTGCGTATCAGGATAGTGCTTATAGACTGCTTCATTCAGTTCCTTTATAAAAGAGATAGCTTCAAGATTTTCTTTCCCACCGTAAATGTTCGGCAACCATTGCCCTTTTTTGCGCGAGTAATCTAAATAGAGCATAGAGGCTACTGCATCGATTCTCAACCCATCTATATGGTATTTATCCAGCCAAAAAAGCGCACTGCTTATTAGAAAAGATCTAACCTCGTTCTTTCCGTAGTCAAATATGTAGCTATTCCAATCAGGATGATAGCGTTTTCTCCAGTCTTCATACTCATATAGATATGTACCGTCAAAGTAGACTAGGCCGTGTTGGTCGGTCGGGAAGTGCGATGGAACCCAATCTAATATTATGCCTATCCCCTCTTTGTGCAAAATGTCTACTAGGCGCATAAGATCTTGAGGCTGCCCATATCGACTAGTAGGCGCAAAGTAACCTGTTATCTGGTAGCCCCAGCTACCGTAGAAGGGATGCTCCATTATCGGAAGCAGCTCGATGTGTGTGAACCCCATATCTTTAACATATTCAGTCAGCAGATCGGCTGCTTCCCGGTAGCTGAGCCACCCCCCTTTTTCACTTCTCCTCCAAGAACCGAGATGAACTTCGTATATTGCGATAGGTGACGCTAGAGAGTTGTGCTGCCATCTACTCTTTAACCACTCTTCGTCCCCCCAGTCATAATCCAGATCCCATACTACGGATGCCGTGTTCGGAGGTGCTTCGCAGAAGAAAGAATAGGGATCTGCTTTATCTACGATATATCCACTTTTAGCTACAATTCGATACTTGTATAATTCACCTCTACCTATCTTAGGTATAAAACCCTCCCAGATACCTAAGTTACTTTGCCTTCTTTTGAGCTTATGCTCAGGCTGCCAAGAGTTAAAACTGCCTATAACGTAGACGTCGCTTGCGTTAGGTGCATAGACCGCAAAGCATGTGCCTTGTTCGCCATCTTTACTAACTACGTGTGAGCCGAACTTCTCGTAAAGCCTGTAGTGTCTACCTTGCTTGAAGAGGTATATGTCATAGTCGCTCAGCAGGGTGTGGTCAATAACTTCCAATATGCTTCCGATGATAGGGTATATACGCTTAGAAATAAATGTCTAGGTGGAGAAAGGCTTATAGTAATAGAGATGTGTGGCTAGGTGAACAGAAACCTAGATCTGGGTAGAGTGGTTTGGGGTCTCAATCTAAGCCGGCTATCGGTAGGAAGAAGACTTTAGGCATCAAGCTTGATGAGTTAGAAGACTGGAGGAGGACAAACTATTCAAGCGACCTTAAGCCGGAATTAGACGGAGAGGAGAGTACCGTCTTCGGCTGGATAGCCTCTATAAGGCATCAGGGTAATATAACATTCCTCATAATTGTCGATAAAGATGGTTTGATGCAGATAACGGTGAAGAAAGATGAAGTCGGCGAAAAGCTCTACAAGAAGGTTCAGATGCTCACCGCACACACCTCCATAGGTGTAAGGGGTGTTCTGAAAGCTATACCAAAAGCACCACGTGGCGTTGAGATAAGACCTAAGGAGATCAAGGTGCTTGGTTTCGCATCTGTAAACCCACCTATTCCAATTTATAGTCGCAAGCTTCCCAGCCTAGATAAGAGACTGGAAATCCGCGCGGTAGACCTAAGGCGCCCAGCAGCGCAGGCGGTCTTTAAGATCAGGCAGGTGGCCTTAAATGCGATTAGAGCACATCTTCTTCGAAACGGTTATCATGAGGCGCATACGCCTAAGATAATATCTTCAGCCACAGAAGGTGGGGCTACACTCTTCCCTCTTCTCTATTACGATAAAGAAGCTTTTCTAACTCAAAGCCCTCAGCTCTACAAGGAGCAGTTGGTGATGGCGTTTGAGAAGGTCTTTGAAGTAGGGCCTGCGTTTAGAGCTGAGCAGTCTAGGACACTTGAGCATCTTAGCGAGTTTATTTCGGTTGATGTAGAAGAGGCGTATGTGGACTATAGGGATCTTATGAATAGGCTTGAGGTTATGATAAGAGAAGTCGTTCAAGTTATCAAAGATAGATGTGCAGATGAGTTGGAGACGCTTGGGTATGAGCCTAAGCTACCTGAAGTCTTTAAAAGGTATACTTACGATGAGGTTTTGGATATATTGGCTGAACGTGGGCATCGTGTTGAGTGGGGTGAGGATTTGAACTCATCTTCACTCGCAACCCTAGCAGAGGTAAATCCTTCATACTATTTTATAATAGATTGGCCTACGCAAAGCAAACCATTTTACATATCCCAGAAGAAAGGTGATCCCAAGTTGAGCGAATCCTTTGACTTCATCTTCGGCTCGCTGGAAATAGCCTCCGGAGGCACTAGAGTGAGTAGTAGAAGACTTTTGGAGAAGAGGCTTAGAGAGAAGGGGCTTAACCCTAATAGCTTCGACTACCATCTTAAGATCTTTGACTACGGTATGCCCCCGCATGCTGGATTCGGCTTGGGCTTTGAACGCTTCCTCCTAACTCTAACCAACCTAAGAAACATTAGGGATGTAACCTACTTCCCACGTGACCAGCGCCACCTAATACCGTAGCGTGATCTGTTTGGGTAGAGGTAGTAAGATCAGTTTAAGCACAGTCAAGCACTTGGCTTGGCTTACTCGTATAGATTTAACGGATAAAGAGGCTAGAGAAATCTCTAGGCAGCTTAGTAGGATACTAGATTACTTTAGTAAGATCGATAGAGTTGAGACGAAAGGTGTGGAGCCGCTATATCATGCCGTCGAGATACAGAGGGTGACGAGGAGTGATGAACCGAGACCCTTCCCAGCAGAAGAGATACTCAAGGCTGCGCCGAGTAAAAAGGGGCGATACATCAAGGCGCCTAAGATAGTGTAGGGGTCTCTTTGGTTAAGATCGATCTTAAGAACGCTAAGAGATTAGTCGGGATGGTTAGAGCGTGTGAGGTTTCTGCGGTAGAAGTTGTTGAAGCAAGCCTAAGTAGAATCAAGAAGATGGATGATAAGCTGAACGCCTTCATAACCCTCTGCCCAGAGAGAGCCTTATCGGCAGCTGGGGAGCTCGATCTTAAGCTTAAAAGAGGTGAGCAAGTAGGACCTTTATGCGGTCTTCCTATAGCGGTTAAAGATGTTATATCAACAGCAGGGATTGAAACCACCTGCGGCTCTAGGATGCTGAAGGGCTACATACCTCCCTATGATGCTACGGTTGTGGTTAAGTTAAAGGAGGCGGGTGCCATAATCGTGGGGAAGACGAATACCGATGAGTTCGCCATGGGGAGCACAACCGAATTCAGCGCCTTTGGCCCAACTAAGAACCCATACGACTTAAGTAGAGTAGCAGGAGGCTCTTCTGGAGGTAGTGGTGCTGCGGTAGCTGCTGGGATGGTTCCTCTTGCGTTAGGTAGTGACACAGGTGGTTCGGTTAGGTGCCCAGCAGCCTTCTGCGGAGTGGTCGGGCTTAAACCTACTTACGGCTCTGTCAGCAGATATGGGCTTATCTCTTATGCTAATAGCCTAGAGCAGATCGGACCTTTTGCTTGCAACGTGGATGACTGCGCCTTACTCTACCGATGCATATCCGGTTGGGACCCTATGGATTCCACCTCATATAAGGATCCGCCTAGGGAGGTGTCTTGGACTAAAAAGAATGCCAAAGTAGCGGTGCCGAAAGAGTTCTTTAATGGTGTTGAAAAGGATGTTGCCAGATGTGTGTGGAGAGGTATAGATGCACTTAACGATGACGGATTTGTTATAGAAGAGATTTCAGTAAAGAGCTTGGAATACGCTCTACCAGCCTACTATATTATAGCGATGGCTGAAGCTAGCTCTAACCTAGCTCGATTTGATGGCATCCGCTATGGTTTACACCTTAAATCAGGCTTCAGAGATTGGAACACCTACTTCTCAAGATGTAGGGCTGAGGGGTTCGGACCAGAAGTTAAACGAAGAATTATGCTCGGAACCTACATACTCTCAGCAGGCTACTATGGCGCCTACTACCTAAAAGCGCAGAAGATTAGAAGTATCATCAAATCCGAATTTCAGCAGATCTTCAGTCAATACGATCTTGTAGCAGGACCCACCATGCCCACGCCACCCTTCAAGATAGGCGAAAAAGTGGAGGACCCGCTTCTGATGTATCTGATAGATGTAAACACAGTCCCACCGAACCTAACTGGATACCCAGCCATATCAGTACCTGTGCATAGAGAAGACGAGCTGCCCGTAGGATTACAGCTCATAGCACCATACTTCTGTGAGGAAAGGCTCTTCCGAGCTGCAAAGATAGTGGAGGAGAACTTGAGGCGATAGAATGTGCTTCAAGAGCAAGAGGATTTAGATGTGAAGATAGGCTTGGAGGCGCACTGCCACCTCACGAAACTAAAGACTAAACTATTCTGCAGATGCTCAGCGGACTACTATGACAAAGAGCCTAACACAGACATCTGCCCCGTTTGCATGGGTCTTCCTGGCAGTCTACCTGTGTTGAATGAGGAGGCGGTTAAGCACGCTTTAGCCATAGCTATCGCCTTAGGCTCCAAGATCTCAGATAAGATGATCTTTTATAGAAAGAATTACTTTTATCCCGATTTGCCAAAGAACTTCCAGATATCGCAGTATGATAAGGCTGGCGGGCAACCTCTGGCTTTAGGTGGGCAGATTACCTTAAAAGATACAGTCGTTAGGATAAGGCGCATACAGTTAGAGGAGGATCCAGCTAAGATCGTCTATGAAGGCTCTATCTCAACTTCACCCTACGCCTTAATCGATTATAACCGCTCAGGAGTTGCTTTGGTTGAAATCGTAACTGAACCCGACTTGAAAACACCGAAGCAAGCTAAGCTCTTTCTACAGAAGCTGAGAGCCATCCTCGAGCATCTAGGTGTGTGTAACTGTAACCTAGAGGGCGCACTACGCTGTGACGCGAACATATCGGTTAGAGGTGGGTATAGAGTTGAGGTCAAGAACATAGGCTCGTTTAAGGATGTGGAGAAGGCGCTCAGCTTCGAGGTAACGAGACAGAAGATGCTAGGTGCAAAGAAGGGCATGGAGACTAGACATTGGGATGATGTTAGAGGTATTACTGTCTCGCTGAGAGTGAAAGAGGAAGAGATGGACTACCGATACTTCCCTGAAGCAGATCTACCCCCCTACATCATAACTAAAGAACTTATAGAAGCTGTTGCATCTTCTCTACCTGAGCTCCCAGATGCAAGGAGAGAGAGGCTTATAAGACAATACGACCTCCCTCCTCAGAGTGCTGAGATATTAACTTCACATAAAGCCTTAGCAGATTTCTTCGAGGCTGCTGTTAAAGGGTATTCAAGCCCATTAAAGATAGCTAACTGGCTTATAAGTGATATACTAGGATATATCAACAGAAATGATCTAGACCCTTCAGCCCTTAAGCTCAAGCCAGAAGACTTTGCAGCAGTAGTAAAGGCCGTTGAAGAGGGGCAAATAAATGAGCAGACTGGAAAGAGGCTAATGCTGAAGGCAGCGGCTACAGGAGAAGGGGTTGGAGATAAGCTAATATCTGCTGTATCAAAGATTAAGGATGAAGCCTCGATAGCTAAGTTTGTTGACAGGGTCTTTGAGGAGAATGTGGAAGCTGTTAAAGATGCTCTTGCAGATGCAAAGGCTGTGAATTACCTGATAGGTCTAGTTATGGGTATCAGCGGTGGTAAGGCAGACCCACACTTAACCAGAAGCATCATAGTGGCAAGACTGAGGAGTATGCGTGGCTAACCCCTTCTGCTCAAAAGAAATAATATAATCGATATTATCGAGATGATTATTAAGATGGGTGAGGTAGCGAAATAGAAACCATCACGCTTATACACCCAAAGAATGATAGGTGGAATCTTATCTATAGAAGGCAAGACCTTAGCCAGAAAAGGTATAGCAACTAGAATGAGCCCTAAGATCAGAAGAACAAAGCCTAGCATCTGAATAGCCTGATAGACCTCACTCAAGACAAACTAACCAGAGTAGAAATGGCAGATTAACTTTACTAGTAGAGAATAACCCATATATCCCCTCTGGAAGGAGGAGAAGGTGTTGAGCGAGGAGATCAAAAGCGCCAAGCAGGCTAGACTCGAGGTATTGAAAACATACGAAGAAGACCCTCAGGGTTGGCATATCTTCCTTGGGAGAGATAAGAAGGGATACTACAATACAAACATCATACATCAAAGCGATCTTTGGCTCATAAAAGAGGAGATAATCAACCCGTATGAGACAGTTGGTTATGCGCTCAAAACCACTCTACAGAAAGAGCCAAAGTTATCTGAGGTAGCCTTCGGGTTAAGACCTGTTCCTGGCAGTTTAGAAGATGCTGAGGCGGTGCTGAAGTTGATGCTAAAGCAGAAGCCACTTCCACCTTCTAAGATAGCAACGCCATACGTTGCTGAAGGACCTTACATAATTTCAACGCAGAAAGAGAACTTTATAGCGCCGAGTCAGAGCGAGCTAGAGAGTAAGCTTAGTGCTGAACTAGATCGCTTAGTAGAAAAGAGATATAGTCATCTAAGGCGTATCTACGGTTAAGCCCTTGACCCAATTTAGTCTCTTTTCGTCATATACCCTTCTGCTGTAGATCTGTTTGGCTGGGACGCCATAGACGACTACATTAGGGGGGACATCTTTTGTTACCACAGAGCCCATCCCCACCACACTATTTCTACCTATCCTCACACCAGCCTTTACAATAGCACCAGCACACAACACTGCGTTATCTTCAACCACAACACCAACAAGCCTTTCACTCATAGGATAGGGGTCGTTAGTCAAAGTGACCCTAGGGCCTATGAAGACCCCTTCACCAATTACCGTTAGAGGGGGTATGTAGACCAAACCCTCGATCTTTGTATTAGAACCTATCTTCACATTGTAGTCTATGTGCGTGAGTGAGCCTATCTTCACATTATCCCCTATCTCGGTATTATCCCCTATGTAGACGAAGTGCCATATGCGCACATTCTTGCCGATCTTAACATTTCTCCCAATATAATTGATCACATCAGCCAATTAAACTAACCCTTTTCAAGATGGAAAGGTTTGGCTTCGTAAAGCACCTCCTTAGGTAACATGTGCATCCACTTCCTCAAGAAAGACAGATCCTCCTCACTATTCCTAAGTTCATCAGGTAGCATAACCGGGATCTCATCAGATATAGGGTAGAACCTACCACACTTACCACATAGGAGAACCCCCTCTTTTATAACATCACCTTCTGAAACCAATTCGATAAGATCAAGCGGATAGTGCTTATCTATTGGGCAGGCTAAGATATCAAGCAGTCTCCTCTTTAAGAGCCATCACCTGCGCCTTGCACAAACCAAGGTTAGATTTAAATGATCCTGTAAGAACGCTATAGTTCAAGGTAGATCGGCACACCATGTCTGCTTGAGATTAAAGCAGCTTCAGCGATCTTCGTATTATTTATAGCGTCGCGTGCTGTAACAATGGGCTTCTGCTTCCCTTCTACACACTCTATAAAGTGTTTGATCTCTAAAAGGAGGGGTTCACGCCACTCTTTCCTAGGTATGGTCGTGCCTCTCTCATCATCTATCTGAATCTCCTGTGTTATGAAGTCTATAGTTACTATACCGCCTGTGCAAACAGTGATGAGGCGCCTAACCTTCTTCGGAGTAACCCAATTTGAGGCGATGAATGCTGTCTTCTTTTCATCGAAGCCTAATATGATGGCAGCAAAATCTTCATTGGGGCTGATTATATGCCCAGTTCTAGCATACACAGACTTAGGCTCCTGCTCAAATATCCAGCGAGCAGTATCTATATCATGCACAGCGGTATCCAATATGATGCCAACATCCCTAACATTACCCAACCACTTACTCTCTCTGTGAAATTCAAGAAGCAAAGGCTCACCCAGCTGCTTAGCTATAATCTCCTTGACGGCTGTAACAGCAGGGTTAAACCTCTCGATGTAGCCTGATGTTAAGATGACACCCTCCTTCTCTGCAATTCTAAGAAGCTCTTCACCTTCTTTGGAAGTTAGGGTAAGTGGCTTCTCCACGAATGTATGCAACCCTGAACTGAGAGCCTTCTTAGTTAATTCGTAGTGTGTAATCGTAGGTGTGCATATAACCGCAGCATCAAGCTCCTCCTGCTGTAACATTTCGTCAACAGAACCGTATCCCTTAACACGATACTTTTCTTCATACCGTCTAACCTTTTCAGAATCCATGTCGCAGAACGCTGCTAAACAACCTAACTCACTTAAGACCCTTAGATGATTCTTACCCCAGCCACCAACACCAATAACAGCTATCTTTACACTACTCATAATCACCACCTAACCTACCTGTCTTTGCAGTCAAAGCCTCGCAGACCAAGTTGGCCTTAACAAATATATATTCTCCGACTGGACGCTCCCTGACCAATTTATTCCAGAGCGTCCCGTGGTCCATCTGCGAACCTGAAATAATCAGTTTAATCCTAGGATCCGCTAATACCTCTTTAATCTTGAAGTCGAGATTACTTTCGCTTGTTGTGGATGAAGTGGTTAAGATGTCACTAACATAGTCTCTTAACCTCTCGAGTAGAGCCTGATGGACCTCTAACCTATCTCCCCTCATCTCAAATCTATCAACAGACCAATTCAATATTACCTTTGTCTTGCTAGCCTTTAACTCAAGGCTCTTCATCAAAAACCTTATTTCATCTATAACCCTCTTGGTAAACCCTTCAACGATCTTCAAAATGTTTGATGCGAGGTGCATTAAAGGCTCCTTCGAAGGCAATGATGCTACTAAAAGCCTCAGATCAAGCAGCTGAGACGAAAGAGCGTCAATATATACTTCACGCCCACCGAGCTGCCTACCAATCTTTACACGATCTAGGCTTTCAAGCAGCCTATATACTTCTATCTGATAGGCAAGTGCCGAATAGGTGGAAAGGATCTTTGAAGCATGCAGCGCCTCAGCCGAGCCGCAGCTAAGAACAACAGGCTTAAAACTTAGTTTAGAGAAGAGGTTAAGCAGATTCTTCTTCGGCTTACCTAAGAACCCCAAGCAGTAAGGTTCAATCATAAGAGGTTTAAGCGGGGCATAAACATACTCGAATCCTTCTCTACTTGAGAGCCCACTGATCTTCTCAATCAATGCGACGACGGCTTCAAAGCCGCCTAAACCAGCTGGCAGGTGGTAGATCAGTGTTGCCCCCTTCGTCAGGTTCTTTGCTACTTCACGAAGCCTTGAATTTACTTCACTTTCGGCTTCTTCAGGATGGCGCCTAACCTTGGGTGCAAAGAATACATATTCAGCGTCATTTAATGCTGATTCAACCGGCTTTATGGAAAGTAGTTGATCTCTGCCTATCAGATCAGGTATAGCGTGTATAGTTTTAGCAACGGTCGGTGTGATTTCGGTTGCTATCTGCATCTCTTCATCGACTATAGAGACAGAAAAACCTTGGGATGCGAGTGAGGAAGCGATCTGGTAGCCTTCTGTGGAGAAGCCGTATACGACCACACCTACCACTACTTATGCCCCCAGCTTATTAGCAATTACACTCATAATAATATGTTTTGCACAAATAAGTATGCAACATAAGGTTAATTATAGCAAGAAGCCGGTCATAAGGGTGTGAAGATCTGGATAGATATACTTACACCTAAACAAGCGTTATTCTTCGCACCACTAGTAGAGGATCTTACAAGAAGAGGCCACGAGACGATCTTAACAACTAGGCAGTATCCTGAAGCAGAAGCTGTTTTACAGATGCTAAATTTGGAAGCCGAAGTGATAGGAAAGCACGGCGGAGAAACTTTGGCTGGCAAGCTAGAAGCAAGCGCCGACAGAACACTGAAACTGGCGAGGTATTTTTTCGAAAAGGCGCCTAATGTTGCTATATGCTTCGCTTCACCGGAGTGCGCAAGAGTATCTTTCGGATTAAATATACCCCTTGTATGCGTAAACGATTCGCCACATTCAGAAAGGGTTGCCAAGCTTACAACACCCCTAGCAAGCATACTTCTAAGCCCGTGGGTTATACCTCCATCAGTCTGGGTAGGCTACGGCATATCAAGAGATAAGATTGTGTGTTATCGCGCTCTCGACCCAGCAGCTTGGCTTAAGCACCCTATCCAACTCAAAATTGAGCCGACACTAACCCAGCTCGATCGCTCTAAGAAGATCGTTGCGATACGCCTAGAAGAGTCTCAAGCCTACTACCTGAACCCAGACAACCTACAGTGGACCACAAACATAATAGATAGCGTACTTAACGAAGTTAGCGAAGCCAACTTAATCATACTGGGAAGAAACCAGATGCAAAGAAAGGCGCTCAAAGAAAGATACGGGAATAAGTTGACTATGCTGGAGGGACCGTACTTCGGACCTACACTTCTTAGGTGCGTGGATGTGTTCGTAGGTATGGGAGGCACGATGACGGTCGAAGCGGCGCTCAGTGGTGTGCCTACAATATCAGCCCAGCGCATAGGTCGATTATACACTGAGGAATATTTGATTGAGCAAGGGCTCATACTAAAACCAGGAAGCCCAGAGGCGGTGGCGAAGACAACCAGAGAGATGCTTAGAGACACAAAACTCAGATCGCAACTAGAAGCGAAGGCAAAAAAGATACTCAGCAAAATGGAAGACCCAGTCGCAAAGATAACATCAACAATAGAAGCAGAATTCACACGAGCGAGGTAACCGTTATAAGCGGTCAAAACAAACAGTAGCATAGCCCGGGAAGCCCGGTGGAGCCAACAAGACGCCGAATGTAGCGGTCAAGCATAGGCAGAAGCCTCTTGAATACTGGCCTTTGGAGCCGGTGACGGCAGTTCGAATCTGCCCCGGGCTACCTTTAATGTAGGGCAGAAGAAGATTGTAATAACGCATAAAGTGTTTTAGAGGAGATATTCTCAACTCTTAGGTCTTAGGGCTGAGCCTACGGATTTTGTGAACAATAAAGATTTGTATGCAACTGAAATTGGGACCTTTATTTCTCGCCCACTTCCCAACTTCAGGTTCTGTCCTCACAACGACACGGACTATGGGCCGCGCTTCAAGAATCCACGTGACTGTCCTCTTTACTAATTCTGCCCAAATCAACTCGTCTTTTGCTTTGCGCCACTTTGTACCTTTACTTCTCATCCTGATAAGGTTCTCTTCTGAGATAACGACGACACCCGAGCTCCCAAGTTATTAAGATTTGCTATGAGTCTCTCCAACAGTTTAGCCCTCAGATGCTTCAACCTCAAAACCAGCAACGGGGAGAATAGATTGACGCCACGATTTGACCTTTGACGACTTATCTCTTTTCTCAGGTCCAAAATCAAACCCTGTCATCAAACTACACGACATCAACCCATGCAGGATCTGACGCTTGAATCTCCGTTCCAACGTAAAAGCCGAGCTTTTCCCCTAATTCTACCAAAATGTCAGTCACAGACTCTTTAGTCATAACCCCACCTACTACCAGCCCCTTTAGCCCTTCTGTAGAGGCGTCCTCCGGGTAACCAATCTTCAAATGTTTGTTGGTTATACTTCCATATACGCTTGGTCACGCCAAGGTTACTGAGAATTTTCCAGACTTCCTCCCTTTTTCCTGTCATCACAGTACACACACATGACAAGGGAGCCCTTAGCAAAGGTAGCTGGCTCCCGATTGTATTTTGCTGAATGAATTTTGCCCTCTTCGACATAAAAATCAATTTTTCTGGCAAGCTCCTCTAAGTAAGCTCTGTTCTGGCTGAAGATCAGCCACTTACCAAAATGTTGCCAATACTCTCTGAAGGCTTCTTTTCCCATTCTGAAATGCCGAGGCTTCGAAGGTTGAACCCAAACCCAATCATTCTTTGGGTCATCAATTATCATTTGTACCAACCTGCTTTGACCTAGTGAACTTATTAATTCTTTTCAATAGGTGCGGGCCCGGTGGGATTCGAACCCACGTCCTCCGGCTCCGAAGGCCGGCGCCTTGATCCAAGCTGGGCCACGGGCCCTTCATTTAGTCCGTTTATGTTTTTGCTAAGGTGTGTTTTATGGTTCTTTCGTAAGGCGGTTTTATTATTCCCTTTTCTGTGACTATTGCGGTGATATATTGTGGCGGTGTCTGGTCGAAGACGGGGTTGTAGACCCTAACTCCCTTGGGTGCTATCCTTAGCTCCTTGATCTTGACGATTTCGTTTGGGCTCCTCTCTTCTATCACTACATCTTCAGCCTTGCTTTTTAGATCAAAGCTTGATGTTGGTGCAGCAGCATAAAAGGGTATGCTGTGCTCAGACGCTAAGACCGCAACCTGATAGGTGCCTATTTTGTTGAACACGTGTCCATCTTGGGTGACTCGATCTGCGCCTACAACCACCTTGTCAACAAGCTTCCTCTTCATAACGAACCCGACTGACGTATCAGCTATAAGCATAACATCTATACCATCGCTATGCAGCTCATATGCTGTTAGGCGAGCACCTTGCAGTGCTGGTCTGGTTTCAGGCACTATAACCTTTATACACTTACCTTTCTCGCAGGCTGCTCTAATGATACCTAATGCGGTGCCGTAGCCCACAGTAGCCAAGGCACCAGCATTACACTGCGTTAACACGGTATCTCCATCTCTCAGAAGTGTAGCACCATATTCACCTATCTTTCTGCAGGCTTCGATGTCTTCGTCAGCTATAGTCTCAGCCTCCTTAATGACTACTTCAACCGCCTCTTTGACGCTCTCTGCCTGTTTAGCAATAGCAAGCACTCGGTTAACCGCCCAAGATGGATTTGCAGCCGTAGGTCTAGCATTTCTAGCCATTCTACCGACCTCCTCTAATTCTTTAAAGAGGTCTTGTAGGGTCTTGGCTTTGGTGTGGTAGGCTGCTAAGGCTACTGTGTAGGCGGCCGCTGCGCCTATGGCTGGTGCGCCTCTGATCTGCATCTTTTTGATCGCTTCAACGACCTCCGTCGGTTTAGTGCAAGTGATGTATGCTAGCTTGTTAGGTAGCTTTGTCTGATCGATTAAAATGACCTTACCCTCCTCCCATCTTACCGTTCTTGCAGTATAGAAGTTGGGCAACTCAATACCTCTATTGTAGTAGAGGCTAATTAAGATAAATCTTTTGTATGCTCTGGTATAGGCGGTAAACTACTTAAGGGTAGACTATGGAGATGATGCGGGATGTCTGAAGAAATAGAAAAAGAGATTACCGCTAAACTCACTAAGAGGGGTGTTGTAGTGGAAGATTCCAACACGATAGCTGAGTTGGTTGCGAAGGGATACGGGGTTAAAGAAGATGATTCACTAACCTTAAAGGATTTCGAGGTATTATACTTGATGTATATAAAGAAGTTGATCGTTTCCAAAGGAAATAGAAGTCTAACATTTAATGAGATGGTTGATTATGCTTTGAAGCGGGATTCAGAGGCTTGGACACGCTTTATAGTCTACCGCGACCTTAGGAGTAGAGGTTATACCGTGAAAGATGGTTTCGGTTTTGGTGTCGATTTTAGGGTTTATGAAAGAGGTGAGCACCCGTCTAAACCGGCTAAGTATCTGGTTTTTAGCCTTAACGAAGGTAGTAAAAAGACGGTTAAAGGGTTTTCAAAGTCTGTGGATAAGATCTTAGAGATGGGTAAGGAGCCTGTTATAGCGGTGATAGAGCGGAGAGGCGAGGTGATCTACTATAAGGTTTCGAAGATGAGGTTCAAGAAGCCTTGACCCCAAGTGGATTACTTTCACTTATTCGCCCAGTTAACTCCACTATGGTTGGCTTTGCGGTCATAGTTGGGATGATCGTCTCAGGCTACTCTAAGATAAGTTATACAAGCGCTGCACTTGGCTTCTTAACGGGCTTCCTAATATCTAGCTACTCAATGATCATAAATGATAGATACGACATAGAAGTTGATAGAATTAATAACCCCACTAGGCCTTTGGTCAGAGGAAGTGTTTCAATTAAGGAAGCTGAACTCGTTGCTGCTATATTTTTAGCACTGGGTCTGACTGCATCTGTTCTTTTGGGCTGGTTAACGCTTCTTATAGCCTCTGTCTTTGCGTTGATCGCTTGGCTCTATAACTATAGGGTCAAGAAGTATGGGCTGCTTGGGAACATGCTGGTCTCCGCCTCAGTAGCCATCCCATATATCTATGGCGCTGTAGCCATAGGTGCATCGGAGGATCCTTTGATCTATTTCCTTGCATCAACTTCTTTTCTAGCTGGGTTAGGTCGTGAGGTTGTCAAGACAATATGTGATGTCAAGGGAGATGAAATAAGGGATGTGAGATCTGTAGCAAGAGTGTGGGGAGCGAAAGTGGCAGCTATCGTAACCTCCATCTTCTTCATCTCCGCCATCCTCACAAGCCTAGTGCCACTTATGCTCCGCAGCGTAGGAGTCGTTTACGGCGCATTAGTCATAGCACCTATATGCATATTTATAGCCCTAACAGCAAAGATTCTAAAAGACTACTCTGCTGAAAGCGCTTATAAGGTTAAGCGCATCGCCTTACTTGGGATGTTTCTAGGTCTAATTGCGTTCCTGGTAGGAGGTTACTTCAGGTGGTGAGCGGACATGTATGCTGAAAGATTCAGACCGAAGAATCCCTCTATG
>Ga0207433_10007193_pt1 | contig 18765 bp, 10 predicted proteins | sample YelNatPaOPGAMG01_FD_187559 | JGI IMG/M metagenome (GOLD analysis project Ga0207433, IMG submission 187559) | Hot spring thermophilic microbial communities from Obsidian Pool, Yellowstone National Park, USA - OP-RAMG-01 (SPAdes) (version 3) | ecosystem: Environmental > Aquatic > Thermal springs... | reverse complement strand
CTATTCGTTTGTTTTCACGCAGAGCGGTGGACTTCTGTCCGAAGATGCGAGGCACTGAGGATCTGAATAGGTTGGAAGACCGACTCCCGGATATTCTTGAAAAAGTAAACAAGTTAAAGGAGGATGCAAACGAAGCGTTCAAGGGTTGCCGCTTCCAGCACGCAGCTCAACTGTATACCGAGGCAATTCGAGTTATCACAACAGAGGCTCTCAGCTGCGAGTCCGAGTCGCAAGCAGTAGCACTGTTGAGCGAAGGGCTGTACGAAAACGAGCACGCAGAGCCCACTGACAGCGCTACAGCAAACGGTCAGGTGAACGGCAGCTCCGCCGCGAAATCTGCAGATGAGAGCAGCCCGGCTGAGACGCTCCGCTTTCTGCTCGTTGTTCTCTTCGCGAATCGTGCGTTTACACACCTGAAAGTTGAAGCACACGGATTCGCCATCAAAGATGCCGGCTTGGCAATAAAGCTGGCGAAGAAGCCGTACCCTAAAGCGTTCTATCGAAGAGGTGCAGCGTACTTTGCCCTTGGTAAGTACAAGCTAGCTTTGGCGGACTTCCGGAAAGCGGCTGCGGCTGCACCAACCGATAAAGACGTGCGTTTGAAGATTCGCGAGTGTGAGCGGCGCCTTCGTGAAGAAGCGTTCTCAGCAGCCATCGACAGCTCTCGCGACACGCCGGCGTCGCTGTGCCGCAATATCGACGTATCAGGCATTGTGGTTGAGGATTCCTACGATGGCCCGCGTCTAGTAGCGACGCATGAGAGCAATTCCGGTCGCATTGCTGCGGGTGACGGCTCCGTCACGCAGCGGTTCTGTTCTGACCTCTTGGGACACTTCCGAGCGCAGAAGCGTCTGCATCGCAAGTATCTCTTACAGATCATTGGTGCGGCCTACGATCTGCTGCGCGGCTACCCGAACATCGTGAAGCTCAAACTAGACTCGCACGATGGGAGCACTGACGCGTCGGCAACGAATGCGCAGCAACACCGAGACTCGTTCACACGGCCTATTCCGCCAGCTGCCGCCGATAGCAACTCGTTTGTAACGAGCTCGCCGGTGCATGTTGTGCCGCAGCTCACGGTATGCGGCGATACGCACGGTCAGTTCTTCGATCTGGTCCGCATTTTCGAATTGAACGGGCTACCGAGTGCAGAGAATCCATATCTGTTCAATGGCGACTTTGTAGATCGGGGTTCCTGGAGCGTGGAGGTCGTAACGACTTTACTAGCGTTTATGGTGTATGATCCACGGTGCATGCACCTTACTCGAGGTAACCACGAGTCGCGAAATATGAACAAGATCTATGGATTCGAGGGTGAGGTCCGCCACAAATACTCCGAGCATTTTTTTGAGCTTTTCGAAGAACTTTTTCAAGCGCTTCCGCTAGGCTATCTGATCGAGGGTGCGAATCAAAAACGGGCGCTGGTCGTGCACGGGGGCCTCTTTTCCCGCAACGGAGTGAAGCTGGACGATCTGCTCCGGCTGGATCGATTTGTTGAACCGCCGAGCACTGGTCTGTTCGCGGAGCTGCTTTGGAGTGACCCGCAGAAGGAGCATGGCTGGGGTCCCAGCAAGCGAGGCGTTGGTGTCGCGTTCGGGCCTGATGTTACCAAGCGGTTTCTTGACGACAATCAGTTGGAGCTCCTGATCCGTAGCCACGAAATGAAAGATGACGGATACGAGGTCGAAGCAGACGGCCGCCTAATCACGATCTTCTCTGCACCAAACTATTGCGATCAAATGGGGAACCGCGGTGCCTTCATTCGCCTGAAACCTGACATGAAACCAGAGATCGTGCCGTTTGAGGCAGCAGAACACCCCGCAGATGTGCGTCCAATGATGTATGCGTCGGGCGGTGGAGGCCTCTTCGGCCTCGTATGAGACGCGTCAGCGGGCAGCCAAGGGTCATCGCCAACCTGCAGCAGCACACGAATAGATGAAACTCGATTCGTTAAATATTGCATAGGCATACGGTCCAAGGACTCTGGTGTGAACCTGTGTGAGCGCACCAGATGAATAGAAAGGCGACGGCAACGGACAAGACTCAGGGCACGTTCCGACGCCGCACATTCGCCCCATGGTTCCAATAAATTGGGCAATATGCTGCGCCCCTGCTGATACGTGAACTGCTCCTGTCGGACGAGCGACGACACGCTTGTGCCTCGTTCGCGGTGAAGCTCTTACGTGAAACATGAACATGTACGCGCTGGCGTCGACGTTGCGGCGACTTGCGGCAGGCAGCGCAGCGTCACATCTGCAGCTGCGTTGTTGCGATTCCGAAAGGCACTTCCTTTTTACAACACGCCACGAACGACTCGATCCGGTTGTCGTGCGCGCCCTCGTCGGGGCAGAGGCTCGAATTTCCAGATTCCCGTTCCGTGGCAGAATCCCGGGGACACCATGCGATGCCCTAGTCCTCTTTGTCAATCTTGGAACACTTATATCCAGATTTTCGTTCTCAAATGCGCGTCGCCGTGTCCCCGCCGCACGGCGTCTCGTGCGTTGCGCACCGCAGCATATTTGATTTCCCGGACGTTCCAATCTCACCGGACGGCTGGTTCAACGCAAGCGCTGCGGAGTCTGCGAACGTTGCCGTTTTGGTGCACGCCGGTCGCTGCGGTGTCTTTGAAACCATCTAGCTACTGTGAACGGAAAGCACTGGTCGAATACCGAGCTCATGTGGTCGATGTCGGAATCCGAAAATAAGGAGAACCTCTCTGGTCAGGCAGCGTCGGCGGCCTCGTCAGAACTGGGGCGCGCCTTTCCATCGAAAGTGTTTACAGACCAAGCGCTGGCACCACTTACGGATACCCAGCAGGCGCTTGGTGAACGTAAGGTTGATGACGATGCAGCATGTCTGGCAAAACAAGGCCAGACACCTGCGGAAAAACTCGTGGTCTGGGAGGCGATAGACGCCCTCCCGCGGAACACCTTTGTACTGTTGAGTGTCTTGAGCATCTTCCCTGACGACGAGAAACTCGTGCAGGCATCGCTCACGCAACTGCTCGAACTCAGTGTCCAGATTGGCGCGAACCAAGCTGGGGCGTACAACGCAGCCGTCCCCGAAGAGCAGGTCTCGCGAGCGCCGACAACCCCGTCGACAGCTGCACTGGGACTACTGCGAGCGCGCCCGTGCATCATTGCACTTGTCGAGACTTTATTTGAGTCCTGGTCGGGAAAAAACGAGCGGATTCCCCGTCTTTTATGTGGATTCATTTTCGATCTGTCAACGGTTGATGCTGGAAGAGAGGCGCTGGCGGCGCGATCGCGTCTTCTCGAACTGCTCTGCGAGGCCGTGACAACTGTATCCGCGGTGCTCCGACATCCGCTTCCGGCTACATCGGACCCGTCTACTCGTAACGATGATCAGCTCTACTCGCTATATTATGCACTGGGAGCACTAGGTAATATCGCAGTTGCTGGTGCGCTTACACAGATGGTGCTTCAGCGTCAGATCGATCAGTTCTACCTCTGTGTCCGGGATCGCGTCGCAGAGCTGAGTGGCGTCTTCGAGGAGTCTCAGCGAGAGGTCCATTACGCGTCATCACTGGTGCATTTGGTGCTCATCGTGAAGATTCTTCGGGAAGCATTGCGGCTGCTTCTCAATCTTATGTATCATGCAGGTGCGCAGGCCGTACCACGCCATGTCCAATCCGGACTCATTGATGCCCTGGAGCAAATTCGAAGCTGGCACGTTGGAGATACTTCGATCATGTCTCTGGGCCTCGAATCAACCGCTTCTTTAGAGGACGCCACCGTATCCAAGGCGTCAATGCCGCCAGTGTTGTGGCAAGCAGCTGCTCGCATGATGCCTTTGGTTTCGCGCCTTCATCGACTTGTTGTCGAGCTCCAAGGTCAGACCATCATCACAGAAGCTGTTGACGCTGCCATCGATACAACTGCACGTGAACCCAGCACCACCCCGGTTTCCGGGGTCGATCAAGAAGAATCTGCTCCCGGGCTCTGGGGTGCGCCCATTCTCTTCATAACCATCTTTCTCGGTGCGGCAGTGCATGTGGGCGCGCATGTTCTGCGTGATCGTTGAGGCTTGGTTTTGCTGGAACCTTTCTTAACGTCATAGATTCGGCCCTGGTATTCTAGTATCCATCAGATGTTCCTAAAATCGAATCACTCGCGAACGTCATTGCGCCTGTGCGTCTTCTTTCTTCTCCTGTGCGAAACTGTGCAGATTTCCTAAGCGTGGTGGTGCGTGGTGCGCGCTAATCTTTTCTTCAGCTGCGAACGTTCCTGATGACCCCGATGACTGCGGACCATGCGAATGAAAGGCTGCCTTGTACCACGAAACTGGTGTCTGTCGCTATCCTGTGGATGTACCGTTCCCGAGCGGCCGTCTCGGTACGTGCGTCTCTGTCAGGCCCTGGCTATCGGCGTGCCTACAGGTGCGCGACACGCCTTGTCGCAGACGGCGCTCGACCTTCCGCGAATTATGAAGCGTTTCTTCGGTCAATCTACGCTTTTCCCAATGACCCGTCATGCAAAAGCGCTACATGCGGTCTGCATACCGGAATCCCTAATCCACAACAGCCATCCGAAAGCTCATGAGATGCGCATCGCGGTAGGCGTCCGCCATCCGCACGCATCTACTGGACACGTCACGCGTTTCACGCAGCGACACGCATCGCGGTGGGCGTCCGCCATCCGCACGCATCCACTGGACACGTCAGGCGTTTCACGGTACAGGCCGGAACAGGGACCTGCCGCATACAGTGTCATCGGGCAAGGCGCGGATGCAGGCGTTGCGGAACGCCGTGGAAGAAAAACAGACAGGTTTGCAGGGCAGTTTCGGAACCGTGCAGGAAGCCGCTCTGGAGCAGCGTTGTCATACGTTACTCTTGGAGGCTGACAGGCGCGCTGTTTATGCGCTACGCTCGATGTAGTCCAACGAGTTGTTGAAGTATGAGTTCTTGGGACGGCTACCAGCGCACCCCTGCCAACGGCGGATAACATTCTCCGAGTTCGATATCCACCACCACCACCACTACCTGCTGTGGTGACTCTTTTACGCAAGGCGTGGGATACGGAGACACTCAGGTGCGGGCTCGAGTCAAAATAAGGCCGCGAGGAGACGTCGCGGCAGCCACCAGGCCGCATCCAGCGCCGAGGCAAGCCCGAAGAATCCGAAACAAAGGAAACAGATCCATTGCAGCAAAGACGGATCCAGCGGTGCTGGAATGTTTCGCTGTGGCTGGTTTCGCGCGAAGAAGAGCATGAGCGCTATGAAAAAACCACAGGCTAGATTAAGTCCTAGGGAGGCGAACCCTTCCATGACTGCCAGGAAGCCGCGTGGGTTCATCACCGCGACTAAAGCGATGAAGCCATAGAAAAGCACATAGAGCGCATAACGCAGCGTTTTGGCGCCGGGTCGCGTCCGTTGTCCATTGGACGCGATACCCGCGCTGCTGGAGACGCTACCGTCAACCATGTTATCTACGACGCGATCCAGCGGTGCGCTCGAGTGCGGAACCGTCGACGACCCCCATTGTCCCTGGTCTCCGTCGCCAGATTCCACTGGAAATGAGTCATGTTCCCAGGACTTGCCGTGCTGCGATGGGAGATGTGCTCCCACACTGGTTGCCTCTTCCGAAACCCGAGCGGGCTTCTCAGAAACAAACCGGACGCCGGCAACAGCAGCCGGGCCGTCCCCCGCAAACGTCGACAAGGTTTGACTTTCCAATACGCCGTCCTCGTTCAGCGTTTGGTTCTTTGCGCCTTGCTCAGCAGTTTGATGGAAGGCACCAGGCATGCGCGCCCAGGACGCCACCACTCCGTCAATCATGTGGCGCAGACCAGAGCCGATCACCAGGAACGAAACCGTAATCGACACTGTGATGAAAATATTCACGAGGACCGCAACCGCTGGCGCTGCCTGTGCCCGATGCTGCTCCAGAGCTGCAATCAATGGCACCGTACTGATCTCGCCGAGCGCGTTCGCAGCCTCGAGGGAAACGACCACTCCCTCGCTACCCTGCGATGGAGCATCCGGAGTGGCCTGAGGCACAACAGCCAAGACCGATACGCACCAGACGATATTGAGAAAATAGCAGGTGATGAGGCCGGCAATCACTGCAGCGCGATAACGACGCACTCCGCTTGCGCTTGGCTGCTCGCCCAGACGAGCGTACGTTACCGGCATGACCGTGGTGAGACCTCCCAGCGCGACAGTTCCCATGAGGAACGGCTCCAGAAAAGCGCTCCATTGGTTGCGCCAGGGATTTGCGATCTCTGCTCCAAAAACGCCCACCACGAGCACGATGACCACCAAAAGTGTAGCTTTGATTCCCGTCGCGATCGTTAGCACCGGCAATACTGCACCCAGGCAGAAAATAAGCAACGCGGTACCAACTGCACAGAAGAGTGCGATCGACCACCTCGGTGCAATGAATGCGTTCATGAGCGTCTGTTTGGACAAACGTCTCAGCGACGGTCGAAAGAGTGCAACATACGCTTGCGGCCCCGCAAGTCCGTACGATATCATAATGGAAATAAAATGGAGATAAACAGCCGCCTGAAACAGCAGTCGAAGCCAACGTTTCTGAAGGAACGCTAGCGCCATGGCGGAGAGCGAAGGTGTTGTGTGCTGCGTATCTCTATTGCACGGCGCTGTATCGACGGCCTCTTCGGAGCGGTTTGGCGACGAGGCCAGTGCACCCGTCCGGTCTGGCTCGAGGGCGCGCACTGTCGCATACGGTGGATATGCAGCGTTTCGCTCGATAGCCGGCGATAGTGTCAAGATCGTCTGGTCAGTGGGGCTAGCCCTGCGGGCCGCGGAGAGCTCCTGCGACACTGTCGACGTGCTGCGACTTCGAGTCTCCTCCGTTGTGTCGTAGTACTCCATACGATCGTGCTCGAGACGGTGCTTCGGTATCGTGGAAGAGGGAGGCATGTGATCGTTCTCAGGCGAGCCGCCCGCTCGATACTGCGTACCATGATACCTGCGAAATCCGTCCTGAGCGTGGTCTGTGTGGGTTCGACGCTCGAGTGCCAGGCTCGCCTGAGTTCTTTGCAGAAGCTCAACCGCTACGACGACAGCGCAGGCTTCTGCAACCACTGTCACTGTGAAGAACACCAGAAACGGAGCTATACCACAGCGATAGAGCGAAACCGGAAGTCCGAGCACACCTGTCCCCAAAACTGTCGCGATGCTCATGAAGTACACATAAAACCAGGTTGCAGCGCTACAGTTTGCATCCGCTGTGCCGATAAAGTCACTTGTTGGTGAAGCTCTGGCAGCGTTTCGACCGCTTCGTCCAAAGCTCTGGAACCAGGTTGGGAGCCATCGCACGCCGCCTTCGCTGCCCACTGCGTTGGCTCGGTCGCGAGAAATCTGTTCGGGAGGGTCGCATTCACGTTCTTGAACGACGCTCTCGTGGTTCATGACCTCAGTTCCTTACGCGAAAACGTCGACAACCAGACGCGACACCAGGTGCGTCCTTGTGCGCACCAGGTTGTCCCCTATGGAACGTCTGTTCACGAGGCGGCTTCCCTGAGCGCAAGTGGGCTCAGTGAGTCCCAGTGTCTCGCCAGAACGCCGGCTCTGTTTCCGGAACCTGAGGAGCGTTCAGCGCGTCTACCTTCGAAGCGTTTATTACCTCAGTCCAGAAGCCTGGACAATCGACGAGTTGCTGACTAGATAGGCCTCCGTTCAGTGAGTACGGGATCCGCTGGTGGCGCAACGCTGCGATTTCTCTAGTATTTCAGCTCAACTGTGTTGCATTCCCCAGGTGCGTGGATTCAAGTGCTTTTTTTGCGGTCTATAGCAGAAGCGTTGGAAGTGCGTTCATTTTGAAGAAATGAAAAGACCAAGGGAAAGGTATGGACATGCAAAATCGCGGATCCTTGAGGCTCGGTGTTGCCGGGTACCCGAAAAGAAACGAAAAAATCCTCTTGTCCTTTACCATCGAGCGAAGAAGAGCAAATGTCGAAGAAAAAGAAGGAGAAAAAGAAGGAAGATAAGCGAGGAAACGTTTTTGGCCGACGGAACGATGACGAGACTGCAGAGGCGCAGAGGGCAAGAGTTTGAGGAATCCTTACACTGAGGCGGTCAACCAGCGGCAATGCATGCATGGACTTCGTGAACCGAGACTTGTACACCGTCATCAATATCAGACGACGTCTAGCGCTGAAGACGAGACCTGCGGAGCTGACGTGATCTGACTTTGTGGGCCGGCCTCTGCTGCATGAAGTGTTCAGGGAGACGCCGAAACCGATACCTGGGGGCAGGTCGAAAAAGCCTGCGAGATGTCTACGCGTGGATATTAGTTTTCACTCGCAAGAACAGAAACTAGTTCGATCCATTCTCCGTAGTCCGGCCGGCTCCATCCGCGCTGTTTTTGATGGAGAAGGACGGATGCATCGAAGCGGATGCTACCGAGTACGCGACTGCTGACGATCGCCAGGCACCATTCAACAGCTCTGCTTGGAATACCGTGATGCTGTATCCATTTAAGAACGGATTCTCATTTAAAAATAGAGGTTCAATCAGTTTGGTGGTCTTTCGGGTGCCGAGCCTATCGCAGGTTCTCGCTGTGGTGGTAAAAGCTCCTCCACTGCCGCTGCTTCTGAAGCCAGAGTGACTGTGCAGCGCCTCGACGTCCGTCTACTCGGAGCGGATCTGGGTATGGCGCATGCACCAAAGGGTGTGCGCTACGCTCATGTTCGAAGAAAATGCAATAGGTCCACTGACACGCTCGAACACGTTCAAGTTTTGGTCTCTTCCAACAGACATCAACACCAGCCTTTGCATGCTTTTTTGGGACTGCTCCGGTTTCCCGTCTCTGGTCTCGGGCTTTGAATATGCTGAACGCTTTTTCTGTTTCAACACCGTGGTCAGCGGTCGAAGAAATGTTGATAGCTACGTTGAAGCACCGATTTTGTTGCTTTCGGCTGTTGCCGATGCATTTGATGTACAGGCGGAAGTTGCGATCCACGTATAGTTTACCCTTTTCATCTTCTTTGTATACTGCATCGGTGCGCGCTTCGGAGCGGTGACACCGGGCTGTGTTCGGCTGCTCCGCCACGTCTATAACCAAACGCTTTCTTCCGCGGGCGCATATTATGCCATGGGGATACATGTTTCATCACTCAGTGCATGCCCTCGAAGGGTGCAGAAGGCTCCTTTCGATGCACTCTTCTGTTTCCTCGCCCGACGCCGTCGCTTAGGATCACGGATTTTTTTCTAGGCTATTCACTGGGCGAGTACGCTGTCCGCTGCATACACAAACACATGTTGTTCCATTTGACACGGGATTTTTGGTGCACGATGCTGTCTTTCATGAAATAAGCATCGAACGAAAAATCCAGGCTACAGAACAAGTCGAGAAATTCCGCCCGGTATACACTCCTTTCATTCAAAGCGGTGACGCACGCTCCACTCAAAGCGATCGCTGCAGGGACTTATCTACGAGCCCAAGACCCTTATCCATATAAACAGAAGAGACGGGCGCCTATAGGGGCATGTTCTGTAAGAAGCATCGTGCTTCTATGGTGGAATTCTCTTTCGTTGGCAGCCACCAGGAGAGGACCATCCGTCTTTCGATCGGAATCGATTACTTGACGTGGCAAATTCATTAAACGCTCGGCATCAGCCTGTGAACAAGATGATAAGGCTCGACCTCGAGTACTTTTTCGCATTTCAATCCAGCGACGCGAATTTCTGCGCACACGAGTTACCCTGGAAAAGAAGCATTGAAACAATGAAGAATACTTTATGTGGCGATGCTATACACGAGGAAAGGAGCAGCGTAGAGGCTTGCAGGCATGGACTGGATGATGATATCACTTAGTTTACGGACCCTGGTTCGAACGCGTCGCGAATCATCTTGATTCGGATGACGCAACGAATCCCAGCGGCACCGCGGCGAGGGGCCACTTGGAAACCACGACCGAGAACACTTAAAATTACGTACGAGCACGGTAAGCTCGAATTACTGGTCTTGGAATGTCGAGTGTGAAGATCTAAAATAAAGTTCGAAAGAAATGGCAAGACAGGGGAGGGCGAGCGTTTCAGCTTCTAATTTTTATCAGACACGGGCATAGCCCGCAGGGCTAACGTCCAGAGCGGATGCTTTTCGTGCGGCCGGTGTGCGACGCTTCACGCAGTGCTGGAGCAAGTTTCTCGACATTTCATGATATATCTGAAACTTGCGAAAACAAGTGACTGGCTTTGATGCAAGACTACCATAAACGAGTCCCAAGCCACTGTCGCTGGGGCCGCGAGCACCACGCCTCGTCAGCGCCCAACAGACTCGTTTCCCTTATGATTTCTTCTTCAATGATATCACGCAAATTGCGGAAAAGATGTGCCTGTTGCGTCCCATGACCATGACTTTGCGCCCGTCACAACCCGAAAACATGCTTCCAGAACATCACGTACTTGTCTGGAGGTGATATGGCGATGCCGCAAGTGCGTCGAGTGCCCAGGTGCTTCTCAAGGATCCGAGGCAGCGCATCGCTGTATTGAGCAGCTTCATGAAACAGAGACATTCCACGTTTCCACCGCTCGGTACGGACCACGTATGTGCGTGAATGCGATGCCAAGTAGAGCTCGTTCGATTTGCGTGCTGCACGGAAAGCGACGCGTCAAGCAAGCATGTTGCACATGCGTTATCCCATCAGCGACAAAAGACCACAAGCAGCGACTGCTCGCTGCACCTCTGCCCTGTTTGCAGGATGCGCAGCACGTAGCCCGCCTCGCATGTGAACGCTGAGATCGGTGCGCACCTGTACGCGTCATGCAGGTGGTGCAGATCAGGGCAAAATTCTAGATACATCATTGCATCCGGTTTTCCGGTGATTTTCACGAAATCCACGCCAGATTCACGTCCCACGCTCTGCGGCAAGTGGATTCCAGAGGCATATGGCGACGCGCTTGACCGCATTGCTCGCACGCTAGGGAGAGACTCGTCTTACACGGGGATTCCATCCTCTTCGCTAGCCTCCGACGCATATGCTTCATCGCGCTCTCCCTAGACCCAGTGAGCGCTTTACCAGCCTCCAGATTGGAATTGAACGACGGACCTGCCAAAGTTCTAGCTCCACCATAATGGATCTCCAGCATTGAGAATGCCCATCAGCGACCCGAGCGATGCTCTGCCATGGCATGCGATGCCATCATCCGATCCCCGTACGGAAAAGCTTTTCTGTCGTCACCTTGTATCCGCACTGGCGCTATGGACGCGAACGCGGGCGCCCGAGGCACACACTCGGCGCACGATAGAACTTGAGCAATAACCAGTACCCTCGAGGGGAACGTATCGGTAGAGGAACTTGAACGTAGTGTGAAGCATGATGGATGCTTTCCCGAATGCCAGAGCGCATCCCGCAATCGGGGATCGCTGGTCTCCGCTGTGTCTACGTTCGATGAAACAAAACAAATGCGACATATATAGACGGACATACCCTCCAGCGACGCCATCCGCGGATCACCCGAAAAACGGCGACACGGCGGGGCATGACGGCGTCCGCGCACCGATCACTGTACCAGCGGCGCTTGACCTGAACATCACTCTTCGTGTGTGTTTGTGGGTGACGCGTGCATCTGGTGTTCACAGACCGCAACAAAACGCAGTCAGTTCGAGGACGTCCAGCACGACTGGCGTACTGAACAGCTTCGTCTTCGTTTCGTGAAGGACAGGTAACCTCATTCAAGACGAAAGTGCGCTGGTTATCGAACGGAGTCGTTCTCGTTGGAATTCGACGTTCCGGTTGACGCTGCCAACGGAAGCGTACGTTACAAGTCTGACGCTAAAAATTTACGCTGCAACGATCACGCAAAGTGCGTGACGCATACGCAATTCGTTTCAAGAAACAAGTCTCTTCTGTTCAACGAGCTTATCGCAATGAATTCTCACGTCGACGGTGCCTCTTTCGCAGAGACCGAACGGGCTGTGAATGGCGGCTCCGAGTGGTCGCACCTGAACGGTGACGTCCACGCCAGCACCTTCGCAGTGAAGGTCGGGTTGGCGCAGATGCTCAAAGGTGGTGTTATCATGGATGTTGTGACCCCAGAGCAGGCACGAATCGCAGAGAACGCCGGTGCTTGTGCAGTCATGGCGCTCGAACGCATTCCGGCGGACATTCGGGCACAGGGACAAGTTGCGCGCATGAGCGACCCCGGCCTGATCAAACGAATCAAAGCAGCAGTGTCTATCCCGGTCATGGCCAAGGCACGCATTGGGCATTTCGTGGAGGCCCAGATCCTCGAAGCTTTAGGAGTGGATTACATCGACGAGAGCGAGGTGCTAACCCCCGCCGATGACCTGCATCACATCAACAAGCACAAGTTCCGTGTGCCGTTCGTCTGCGGATGCCGCAATCTCGGCGAGGCTCTCCGTCGAATTCAGGAGGGTGCGGCTTTCATTCGCACGAAGGGCGAGGCCGGTACCGGAAACGTAGTCGAAGCGGTTCGCCATGCGCGGCAGGTCGTGGGCGAAATTCGCCGGTTGCAAACCATGGATGATGACGAGCTCTTCACGTACGCCAAAGAGATTGGGGCAAGCTATGCCCTGGTGAAACGTACAAAAGAAATGGGCCGGTTGCCCGTGGTCCAGTTCGCAGCTGGTGGCGTCGCAACGCCCGCGGATGCCGCGCTTATGATGCAACTCGGCATGGACGGCGTCTTCGTCGGCAGCGGCATCTTCAAAAGTGCAGATCCAGAGAAACGCGCACGTGCGATTGTGAAGGCGGTGGCCAACTACAATGATCCCAAGATTTTGGCGGAAGTGAGCGAAGACTTGGGCGATGCGATGGTGGGCATTGAGATGGACAAGCTCGTACAGAAATGGGCAGCTGATTCGCGGCACAAGGCACAGTGAACAAGCAGCTGCATGCATGCATGCAGGTACTACTATTTTCGTATCCCACTGCAGACGTTGCGTAACTTGAACGCATAGTCCACAGCAACCCAGACTGGTTTCATGCGTAGCATTCGAGAATCACCGCCAGTGGAGGCAGCGAAGCGGATTCGCTACCCGGGAAAGGCTGCGGGTACCGGCGCGCATGTGCCTTGAGCACGCACGCGGTGCCAGGTTGCAAACGTGGCAGTCGGCGTGAGCGTTGCCCCAAAGTCGCTGAGGGATCCAGCATGCACGAGTGTCGGGAAAGTACGTCCATCTCGGTTGAAAGTTGTAGACAAGATAAAAGGCGATTTAAATGCTCCGGGGCGTTTGCTCAATGACTAGGTGCGTTTATCGCGCGTGCCAGAGCGCCACGCACTGGCTAGGCTCGCTCCAAGGTGTCCACGGCGCGAACTTCTCCAGCTTCTGCTGATTCTGGGTAATGCTGTAGGATACGCAAGCGCACTTCACGGATGGTCTCCAGTAGCGAGGCATTTCTGCGGGCTTGCATATCATTGGAGAGCAACGGTGACTCTGGATAGAATCGCTGAAGCAGCTGTCGCCACCAGAGGTAGCAGCGATAAGCGTTCAGGTCGGGGTGCACTTCACCCCACTTAATCTCCGAGACATCACGCGGCACCCGTCGCATTCCATCTGGAGTAACGAACTTTTCCAGAACGCCGAGAAACTGCAGATTCAAAGAAGCGGCACGGTGTGCGCTTCCCCGACGGCTAATGCGACGTGGATCCATATGGCGCTGCCATTCGCAACGGCACTGGAACTCCGAACGAGTACCTACATAGATAGCGATTCGCGTCCAGAATCCTTCGGACTCGGTGTATGCACTGCTGCGGCCTCGTTTCCGGGAAACCGCTGGTTTGCCGTTTCCTTCGAGAACGTCCATCGTTCGTGGATCTGTTGTGCCATCGAGTTGATCCGGACGGGTCGTTACATTCCCAAACTCCGACGCGGCAGCGGGCGCTTCACCGTATTTGCGCATCGCTTCAAGGAGTCGACGGCGCTCGTCAGGGGACCATCGGCCTCGCAGGCGGCCTCTGCTCTCAAACGACTGCCGCCACTTGTCCCGGCATGAGGAAGCGAAGCGGCCCACCTCCTCTGCGACTTTGGACCAACAGGGACCGTGCTGTTCAACAGCACGCTCCAACAGAGCCAGTTGTTCTTCGGTCCAATCACCGAGGTAGTTATTTCCAGCGTAGCGGCGGCGTGCCGTATCGTAGACCTGACGCCAGCTGCGACCAGGCACAAAAGTCGCGACGCGCTTCCAGATGCCACCCCAGTTGCGAAGCAGAACCTCTGAACCGGGAAGCTGGTGCGCACATGCTCTGCGAACTGCACGGGGTCGCGTCGCCAGCTCACTGAACTGTTGCGGGGTTGCTGGGAGCCCCAGCTCTGTGCAGACCGCTCGTAAGCCGTCTTCGAGTTGTTCCAGTTCTCGGTCCGTGAAGCGACCTTGCATACGAGGCCGACTCGCCCGCGCTTGCGAATCGCGTTCCTGTCTTGAGTCGCTGGGCTCGCGGCCCGTGCAAGCGTTATCAGCTGTCATGGCAGAAACCCGAGCGCCAACGCCTGGTGCGTGTGCTTCCAGTGTTGCACGTCGGCAGCGGTGCCGAGGCACCGTGCACTGCAGAGTCCGCCCCGAGGCACTCTCGCTGCGAGCTGCGTCTCTGGTGCACGACGAACCGCTCTTGGCGCGACACCAGCGCTCGACGGAACCGACGGGTGTACTTTCTGCAAACAACAGGCGTCCTGGTCGCTTCGCTTGGTTGTAGTGGCAAAACGCAGCGTGTCAGCTCTGAATACAAGCAGCCTCGCCCGCTTTCAAAGTTGCATGCTCCCTCACGCCGTTAAACGTTGATCAGCACGACACCCAACCCTGTCGTTGAATCGGATTCGTTTAGTGTGCCTGCTGCTACGAGGGCTTTTGTCCACTCGCGCTCTCCGCAACGTGCGTAGCCTCGTAGGCAGCGGGTGCGTTAAGTTGCATCCCGCGGCTGTTTCGCTACGCTCGCACGCCAGCGCTGCTGAGCAGCATATGCGAAGCGCCTCTTCGTCGTTTCTTCCAGGACTTGCGGCGGCGTTTGAACGCGAATTATTAAAAGATCAGGGGTTTGTCGTCCTGAGAGGGTTTCTGGAACCGAGCACAGTGCAAGCGCTTGGAGAGGAGGCGCTGTTTACGCTTCAGTATGAAGCGGATAGTGTCACGCACACTGGGGTTGCCGGGCACGGCGGTGTTATCGCGTGCTATGAAGCCTTGCCAGCGAGCACCATCAGCGCCGCTGATTATGTCACGAACTTCCGTTTGAATCCGAATGCAGACTCCACCGAGGTGCTCAGCGTGTCGAGGCGACTGGCGGCTCTGGCCGCTGAGGCGATCGCCTGTTGCTTCGGCTACACGGCGCTAACGGAGGTGTTTCTCTACAATGAGCAGTTTATTTGCAAGCCGCCCACACAAACTATTTACTCAGCGTTCGATATTCATCGAGACCGAGATTACGATGTTGAGGACAAGTTTGCGTCAGTGGTAGGCACTGTTGCGGTCTGGGCGCCAGTCTCTGGGGCGGTGTCTCGCTTAAACGGTGCGCTGTGCATGGTGCCACGCACGCACGAAGCTGCGTTTCTGGCGTTCCTGGAGCGTTTGGGCGGCTCGGCGAGTCGGCCGAGCGCTTTCGTGACTGAAGCGCTCTGCAAGGCGCTGATGACAAGTGCAGAGGCGCCAGTGGCGGCATCGCAGGCGTCACTACTTATGCTCAGCCCGGGCGACGTTGTCGTTTTTGCGGACGACGTCTGGCATTGGTCGTTGCCTTATCGACTGGAAAGCGGCGGCCAGGTGCCAGAGTGTCCACAAGCACCCCGTGCATCCGTTCTCCAGTCTCGTGTCGCTTGGATGGCTCAATACTCAGGCGATGTCATTCGCTCGAGACGTCGTGGCGGTTCTCCAGCGGCGCTTGCCGTGCGCTTGCCGCTAGGCTGCGGAGAATCGCCTCTGCCCGGAAGGAATGAGGATGGATCGAGCCAGCACCACTGTACGAACGTACAGACATAGACAATTCGATGAGAACATTTTCAGGCTAGGAATTTCGCATTCACTTACAAACAGAGGACTATTTAGGGAACTCTGGATCATCGGCAGAGACATCGACTTGTCGTTTGCCCGCACGACTCAGTCTCCGCAGGGTCACCTGTTGATGACGCCACTCTCGCATTGGCATTGCCGGGAAGCCAGCGTACACAGCATGACCCGGTGCATTGCGCGTGAGCACGCTATTCGCGGCCACATCGACATGGTCACCGATTTCGAGGTGATCAACGGCTCCGCTGCGTCCTCCGAAGCGGCAGTACCGACCGATTTTGGTGCTCCCCGCAACACCGGCTTGCCCGCAAATAAATGTATTTGCGCCAACTTGAACGTTGTGACCAATCTGAACAAGGTTATCGATTTTAACGGCATCCTCAATCAACGTGTCACGCCAGCTGCCCCGATCAATGCACGTATTGGCCCCGATCTCAACTTCGTTACCGATGCGCACACTGAGTTCTTGGGGCTTTTTCCGGACTTTGCCGGTCTGTTGGTCAACTTCGAAACCAAATCCGTCCTGACCGATAGCTACCCCGCTATGAATCACACACCGGTCACCGATATCGCAGTTCAGCAACGTTACGTGGTGGTAGATGCAACAGTCAGCGCCGACGGAAACGCCAACGCCAACAACGGAGTGAGCACCGACGCGGGTCCGAGGCCCGATCCGTGCACGCGCCATCACGCACGCGAAAGGTTCTAAAATAGCGGAGTCATCCACTTGCGCTGTTATGTCAACGACTGCATAGCTGCGCGTTAGTCGGTACTCTCCCTCCATCCATAAACGAACGTGAGCCCGTGTCAAGTCCGCGGCAATAGCTCGAGCGCAACCGATGGCCTACGCTACACTGCGCGATCTGGGGTGCCGACGCGGCCGCCGCAATGACTGCAAGTCGCTTCTCCGGGCGATGATGAGGTATTGGAAGGAGAGCTCACCGGGAGCTAGGCAGGTAGGTAGGCAAGTAGACGGACACTGAGACGCTGGAACGTCGAAGTAACCAGTGACGCGGATTGCATATGATCTGCAGCGCTGTAGGTGTCAGTCTTCTTGTGTATTGGGCGTGTGCGCTGTCGCTGACAGTTGGCAAAATCTGGAGTACGCGACTTGACGCGTGGACCCGGTATGGCGGCCTACGGCACAGCGAAGACGATACCCTGGACCAACGGAAAACGCAAAGGCGTTGGGGCACGCTTTCTCGTGCGCAGACTTTCCGCGCATTTTACTTGGTAGCCTTCATCTGGAACGGCGCTTTGCTCTACCACACACGACTTGCGAACCTCTGTCGATATAGTGCGCGAAGAGAACAGGTCAGCTGTAGCTGCGCAACTGCGTATGGTTGGGTAGCGACCCTGTTCCAAGTGCACACCCTGCGACGTCTCGGTGAGAGCTATTTTATCCATAGCTTCACCGAACAAAAACTTCCGCTCGTCCTTACTGCCGCCGGGCTATCTTTTTACGTATCTCTGCCGATACTCTGGGTGTGGGGTCGGAGCTGCTGTCATCATCATGGCCAGTGCCTGAGTGATCTAGATCTGCTGCCGGCGCTGCACATGCGGAAGCAAAGCACAATACCGCTCACGTTGCTTCTCATCTGTTTCAGTGCCGCCAACTTTGCGCAATTCTGGGCACACTACGAGCTTGCTCGAGTTCGCAAGGCGCACAAGCGCCCACGCTCTCACTACGCTGTACACGACGCTGTGTCGTGTTCTCCGAAGTACGCGATTGTGACGCGGGGGTTATTTCGCTGGAGTACGTGCCCCCATTATCTCGCTGAAATACTGATCTATGGCATTCTGATCGGCTATCTGGTCGTTTCGGGGTGCGTGGGGCTATGCGCCGCCCTGCCTGGCATGGTGATGCTTTTCGTGGCCACCAATCTGGGCCATACAGCGGTGCTCAGCAAGGAATGCCTCAGGCGACGTTATCCGCTCGTGGAATTTGTTCAGAAACGTCCAGCGCTGGTCCCGTGTCTCCTCTGAGTATACCCAGTGGTATCGAATCATGGGATACCATCATGATGTAATCGTTGCTCAGGGAGATCGTTCCCGATGTATAGATAAATATGGCGCTCCAGCTTTGCGGGACCGTTGACTCGTGGTATGCGATTACCTTGCTGCAAGCAAGAATCCGGCACCTTTTTTCTAGATACTGATGTTTTTGCAGTGGAAGATGCCAGTGTTTCAGCAGAATACGAACATTAAGTACGAAACAGTTTTCTCGAAAAAATCGCTCGAAACCAATCCGCCGAAAGCTCCAAAAGTACGAGACATTTCCGAATACTGATCGAGGCGTTCAAGTATCGCGGGAGAAGGCGCTTGTGCGCATGGTCTCTGGTCGAATCACACCATAGCAAGCCTCTCATCTTCAACTGCATCGCCATCTGATGCTCGATCAGCGTGCCCTTCGCAATCTCGTGCATCCAGCTCTGTTTCACTGTTCGCTTCTTCTCTTCCTCTTCCAGCATGCACAAGTGCTCGTGGTGCGTGTATGCCGTCCTGAACGCATCGATGGAAATCTTGCGGAATCGATTCCTCCACTCTTGGTACACTCTGGTCAAGGGAGCAAGAGTGCAGCCCCTGAGCGTCACCGCACGTCCAGAGCTATAGTCTGTCACTGAACGACGCAAATTTTCGGGGACTTCCTTTTCCAGCTTATTGAATAAGACAACGAATGCATGTTACTTGCCATCGAGCAACCGCAACCGATCGCCACCCAGCACGATCTCATGAACTCCTGCCAAGCATCGTACGCATGCGGCATTTGGTCGCTCATTTACGCTCTGAATGAAGCGTACAGAGCGTACGGCTCTCCTCG
>Ga0207433_10007191_pt1 | contig 18767 bp, 11 predicted proteins | sample YelNatPaOPGAMG01_FD_187559 | JGI IMG/M metagenome (GOLD analysis project Ga0207433, IMG submission 187559) | Hot spring thermophilic microbial communities from Obsidian Pool, Yellowstone National Park, USA - OP-RAMG-01 (SPAdes) (version 3) | ecosystem: Environmental > Aquatic > Thermal springs... | reverse complement strand
CTTCATTCTATTGAAATTTTGGGAGTAACCTTTCCTTTTTCAGAAACTCTAAAACATATTGAAAATCCCTTTGAATATTATGGAAACATTGAATTAAAAATTGTAGAAGAACAATTCAATTCTCACTTTTATAAATCAGCAATTAAAACTTGTGATGAGATACTTAAAAAAACAAAAGATCTTGCAACATACAAAAAAATAGAATTAATAAAAAAATTAATTGAAATATACAATGATTGGGATCTATTTTACCACAGTTCAGTCCCTAAAAAAGTTCCTACCTTAAGTGAAAGATTAGAAGAAATTAAAAATGAATTTATAAAGTTTGGAATGAAAAATTATCTTCCACTAAATATTGATAAAAATATTGAATTTCTAAGAGAAATAGACTCAAAATGGAAAGATAAGTTAAATATTATAGATGAGTATAGAATAGCAGATATTTATGTTAATGCATTAAGGAGAGGAACAATAAAACAAGGACGCTATGATGATGCTATAGCAAGATTATACAGGGTCTTAGAGATGTGTAGCTCTTATATACTTTTAAAACATGGTATAATTGATTTAGCAACTCCTAATTATTCAAGTTTATCTGAAAAAATTAATGTTAATTTAGATAAAATAGAAGAAGAATTTCGTAAAATTAAGAATAGAAGTTTACCCCAAGAAAGTTTAGCCCTTGATGATCAGATGACCTTGCTATCTATAATAGGCAATTTAGCAAATCTTAAGGATGCAGAGAAAGTTGCAGGAATTTATAATTCTCTTAAAAGATCTTTACCTGGTTCAAGAAGCCTTATGGATAAAAGAAATAGGTCAATTTTAGCTCATGGAACAGACCCATTAACTGAAGAAGACTGGATAAATTTTAGAGATAAAGTTAAAGTTATTGTGCAAGAGACAATTGGAAAAAAACTTTTTAGTGAACTCTGCAATCCCCTAAATGGAAAAGCATTACATGGAAGAATAAAACTATCCTAAAAATGGAATATTGATATGAAGCTATTTTATTTATATACTTTTTGTTATATACTTTTTAATTAAATAAAAGGGGGGAATATAATTATGATTTGGGAAGAGGATGACTCTGATGAATTATTAAATAGATTAATTTTTGATGATGATTATGTACCCCTTCCTCCAAGCTCTATTTTTGTAAAAGTTGGTGAAGATCTGACATATTCTGTATTTAATGAGAGAGACTCTTTCCCTGATTTTTCTTCAAGGCAAAACGAAATAAATAAAATAATAAAAATTCTGGGAAGAAGAACAAAAAGTAATCCTATTTTACTTGGAGAACCCGGTGTAGGTAAGACTTTCCTTGTTAAATGTCTTGCAAAACTCATAATTGAAAATAAAGTTCCAAAATGGCTAAAAAATCATCGTATTATAAAAACCTCCTTTAATGATATCATGGCATATGTAGGATCTGACTCCGCTGATTATAATTGGCAAAGATATATGAATTATTTAAAAAAATTAATTGAAGAAGCCTCCACATCACGAGTATTACTTTTCTGGGATGAGTTCCACCAAATTTACTCATATCCTATCAGTCTTACAACTTTAAAACCTTATTTAGCTGAAGGAAAATTGAGAATGATAGCTGCAACCACATATCAAGAATATGGCAAATACATATCTAAAGACCTAGCTCTTGTTAGAAGATTCCAGATTGTAGAAGTTCCTGAGCCTAATAACGAAGAATTATTTAATATATTAAAAGAAACAAGAAAAACATTAGAAAAGATATATAATATCCAAATTTCTGATGATATAATCAAAGATATTATAAAATATTCTGATGAATATATTCCTTATAGAAGTCAGCCAGATAAAAGTATAGATATTATTGAACAAGTTGCAGTTAATTGTAGTATAAAAAATAAAACAAAAAGCGATAAGGATGATCTTTTTGAAGTTTTATCAGAGATGACTCAAATTCCCCATGAGAATTTAAAATCGGAAATGCTTAAAACAAGTGCTTTAGAACAATTTTTAAATTATAAAGTATTAGGACAAGAAGAAGCAATCAAAAAGATTTCAGAAAGATTATTAATAACAAGAAATAAGGTTCAAATAAATAGAGAAAGACCCCTTGGAGTTTTCTTAATTAGTGGACCAAGTGGTGTTGGAAAAACAGAGTTAGCAAAAGCCATATCTGCTCATTTCACAGGAAGTGAAGATAATTTAATAAGAATTGATATGTCCATATATAAAACTGCATATTCTCTTCATACATTACTTGGCAATCCTAATTATTCTTCTTCAGAAGCTTCTGATATGCCCTTTTTAACGGGAAAAATGAGAGCTCATCCCTTTTCTGTCTTACTCTTGGATGAAATTGATAAGGCAGATAGAGAAGTCTTAACTATATTTCTTCAAGTTTTTGATTATGGAAAACTTACCGATTATTTAGGAAATGAGATTTATTTTAACAATGCTATCATCATCATGACTTGTAATATTGGTTTTGGAAATAGACCTGCAATAGGATTTAATACTCAAGAAGATTCTTTTGAAGATATAAAAAAGGATGTATTAAAAAGTTTAGAAGCATACTTTCCAAAAGAGTTTTTAGGAAGAATAGATGAAATAATAATATTTAAACCACTGAATAATGAGATCATGGAAGGATTTATTAATCAAAAATTAAATAAGTTAATGGAAAATATAGATAAAAAAATTTACATAGATAATAATGTGAAGGAAATAATTAAAAGGGAAGGTTTTGACAGTAATTATGGTGCAAGAAGATTAAATTATGCTATTGATTCAATTATAGGAAGTGCTTTAGCAAAATTAAAAATGAATTCTGATTGGAATAATATTAAAGAAATAGAAGTAATAGAAGAAAATAGTCAAATAATTGCAAGACCTAAGAATTAAAGTTAATTTCGTATTTTCCTAATCCAAAGGAAGTATTTTTCCCTACATGAATATGTTTGCCAATAATTAGGAATGGCAAAAAGGGGGTAATTTGTCCATAAAAAGTAATATTACCAACAAGACCTCCAAGTTTTATTCTTTCATCTTTCCTTTTTGAATATCTCTCCCAATCGTACCATAAAAGGTTTGATTCCTTTACTTTTATTTTTTTTGATTCTTGTATTAATTCATAATAAGGAATATCTATAACCCAGTCATTATATAAAAAAGATAGAGAGATAAACCTACGAATAATATTTCTCAATAAAATTGAAAAATCAATATTATCTTTCACATATTTACCTCTATATACTAATCTCATAGGAGTAATAAAATTTAAATTTATAATATCTATTTCTGATTCAGGTAATTCTTCATATTCAAAATCACTTTTAAAAAATTCTGAGTAAAAAAAACCTTTATTGAAATCAAATATTGTTTGAGAATCAAATTCAGACTCTACTTTTGTTAATTTAAACTTTCTTCTACCTTTCCCTATACCTATATCTCCCATTTCTATAAAGGTTAACACAAAAAGAGAGAGAAAATTTAAAAATTCTCTTCCAATAATGATTATATTAAAATTAAAGTTTTCATTTTTATTAAAAATTCTCTTAGAGTCAATATATGGCTCTATTATAAAGGGATGTGGTTTAGTTAAAACTTTTCCAATAAAAGGAATCTCTCCATTATATACACTCTCAAATATTTTATAATAAGGACAGTATAATCTATTATTACAATCCTCACAAATTTTACTCTTTTTATTAAGGCATACAATTTTTTTTAGCGATACACCAAAGCAACCTCTTATAGCGGACCCTTTATAATGTGGTAAATTTAATGAGTCATTAACTACAGAAGTTATCTTAAAAGACTTAACAAAAAAATATTTTTTTACCTCATTGAAAAAGTTATATGAATCCTCTAAAGAAAACATCATAATTTTAGTATTTACTAAAAAAATTGGATTCTTGCTTACGAACTATATCAATCACTATTTCTTTCTCACTTTTACTATAATTTATAAATCTACAAACCCAACAAATGCTACTTTTACCTAAACAAGTACTACATACAGGCTTCTTACAATAATTACAATTTTTTTCTGCACCCTTTTCTGGATGAAAATAACATTTATCTACTATCACAAACTATTACCCCCTTACCAAGAATATGGATCTGAAATCTCCCTTATCTTTTCTTTATCTAAAGGTTGAACATAGGAACTTACAAGATATATATTCATTTTTCTTTCTTTTTTCATACTATTTAAAACATATTTCCAAAACTCATAAACATTACTATCAACACCTATGAACATTATTTTAACATGTTCTGGAAGTAATTCGTCTAATCCTTTTATATATTCTTTTCCATAAGTCTTAATAAGGTATTCCGTTGACATCTCTTCAGAAGATAATCTTTCATTACCTTCAGGATCAGGCACACCATCTGTAAATAAAATATAATTAACTCTCAATCTTTCAATATCTCCATATATACTTCTTAACTCTTTAAAAAATTGAATAAAATCAGTACGACTGTAAGGAACTTCATCTTTTGGAAAAATTAAATTTTTCACGTTTTCAGGATTTTTAAAATTCAAACTCTTAGAAAGAGATATTGGATCATCCTTGCAAATTAAAAATCTCTTTACTCCTCCGATTCCTCTATAAGATATGGGACATATTATTACCATATCAGATACCTCAATACCACCTAAATATTTTCTAAAAAATGTAATTTTATCATTCTTTTGATAATTAGCTTTTTCTTTTACTATATCGTATACAATTTTACTTATTACCTGCCTTTTTTCCTCATCTGTTCTTCTAATAAATGAACCTGTATTATCTATACCTATAACAGTTACCACATTATACCTCAACCCCTCTAATAAGGAACATCCAGATAAAAATATTAGAGAGAAAATCAATATTAAAACAAAAATCAAATTAAATTTTATACTTTTAATCCAAAAAATATTTCTAATCCTTTCCATATTTTCATCCAATACTCCTTAGGTCTTTGTTTTCTCCCTTTCAAAAAGAAATTAGTTTCTAAACCTCTGGTCATTATAACTTCTAAAATAGGAAAAACAAAAATGAAAACATAGGATAAAAGTGGAGGAAAATGAAACTCTTTACTTATTCCCCATCCCATTGTTCCCATAACCAAAGCTTCTAAAAGAACAGCCATAAAAGATAAAATAATTCCAGTCCTAATTAGATGTTTATCAAAAGATTCAACACCATGTTTAATCATATCCAAAGTAAAAAGGAGTGCAATTTCAAGCAAAAAAGCAAGGCTTATTGCTCCCCCAAAAACTTTTTTATCTCCATATGCCCCTAAACTAAAAGGAAGTAAAATCCAATCAATTGGGGCTTTAAAAATCCTAAAAGCATCTACTATACTTTTACCTAAAATTGTATAAAACGCTAAATACCAGAAAAATAATTCTATATAGAAAATAAAAACTATAAAAAATATAAAATATATTATATTTATTCCACTTGAACGCATCCATTCATTTCTCAATTGGGGAGATGGTTCTTTATATAAATATAAAGGATATATATGATTTTTCCATATTCCATCCAACCACATCCTTAAAATATCAATAAATATCCAAAATCCTCTATAAAAAAGTAAACTAAGTATAAATAAAAAGATTCCATATACTGTGAATATATTACCTCTTAAAAACCAAACAACTAATGATGGCAATATTGGAGTCTCCAAAAGAAATCAATAATTTTATAAAAAAGAAATTTAAAAATTCCCTTTTGTTTACCCTCTTGCAAATCTTCCCAATATTTACCTTGCGAACACCAAACATCAGGATAAGCAGGAGGCTTTTCTACATCTCTTTTAGATGAAACTAAAAAATCCAATACAGAAGGTATATCCTTAATTATAGAAAGAAGATTAGTCTTTTCATATCTTTTTATGGAAGGAATAACCTCAAAAAATATAATTTGATAAATTGAATCATTTGGATTTATAGTTACTTCATGATCTGAAATATTTGAGACAAAAACATCAAGTTGATTCATGAGTCCTGATTGTATATAACCACTCCCCACAAAGATACCTCTCTCCATCCAACGCCTTCTGGGAGCAATAAAACCAGTTAATTTATCAGATATATAAATAATTTCTCTTGACCTTAAAGCTTTAGTCTGCCCGGGTTGTATTATAATAGGATTATTTATATCTAAATATAAATCAATAGAAGATTCTTGAATTTGTACACCTTCATTAAAAGGCCTATTTCTATCAATAGAGTTTATTTTTATATTACCCTTTGAAAGCTCCTCTTTAATCCTTTCTTTACTTAATACCATCTTTTCCCCTGCACACTCCCTTGCTTAATAATTACATTTTACCCCTTATTATTTCTCTTAATTATATTACCCTATTTTTAAAATTACAATACTCATTCTCAATCCCTTTGTTAGCAGGTCTTCCATTCAGACCTTAATAACTAAACAGGACCTTCTACCCCTCCTTGTAATAGGTCTCAATCCCTTTGTTAACAGGTCTATCATTCAGACGAAAAAAAATATGGACGACCTGGAGGAGTTGGTAGAAGTCTCAATCCCTTTGTTAACAGGTCTATCATTCAGACTTTTAATATTATTAGTATTAGTAAATTTAATAATATTAGATGTCTCAATCCCTTTGTTAACAGGTCTATCATTCAGACCTTTAGTTCTGATTGGTGCTTATATTCAACAGGCTACAAGGTCTCAATCCCTTTGTTAACAGGTCTATCATTCAGACGCCAGGAATGGTGGGTCACGCATCAGGGGCTTAAAGTGTCTCAATCCCTTTGTTAGCAGGTCTATCATTCAGACCAAAAAGTTGCAAAAATGGAAACAGCAAATATAAAAGAGTCTCAATCCCTTTGTTAGCAGGTCTATCATTCAGACATACATTGGTAAATTATATTATATATCGGCTTTACATTGTCTCAATCCCTTTGTTAGCAGGTCTATCATTCAGACATTGAAGAGTATGGTGATAGAAGACCAGAACAAGTTGTGTCTCAATCCCTTTGTTAGCAGGTCTTCCATTCAGACCTTGTCACTTTTTTTGTAACAATCTTCTACCTCATAATGTCTCAATCCCTTTGTTAGCAGGTCTTCCATTCAGACAAAAAAGTGAATGGAAATTCAGAGTATACAAAAGTTATTTATGAGTCTCAATCCCTTTGTTAGCAGGTCTTCCATTCAGACTTAAGAATGGAATTGAAGAGATAATTGTCGTCGCGTCTCAATCCCTTTGTTAGCAGGTCTTCCATTCAGACCCTACCCTTCAGGAAGCAAGGATTTATCTTCGATAGAAATCCGAAATTCCGAAATCATAAAATTTTCGGAAAATTTTCGGGCTAAAAAATTCTTCCCGTGACCTGAAAATTATCAGGACCTGTTTCTCCAAATATGATATTTTCAAATGTTCGTCCGAAAGTCAAATTTTTAGAAAGATCTCAGAGAATGAATTTTGTTCCGAAATATCTTGTTATTTCCTATATTTCTTCAACTACTACATTAAATATTATATCAGAAAATTTAAAAAATAAAAATGTCGTTATCATTAATAATTTTATTAGTCCCATAATAAATTATTTTTGCTTTACAATCTTTACATAAATAATAAATTCTTAAACTATCCTCTTCATCTATATATGGCAATATCCTCTTTATCATTTCATCATATAGTTTTTTATCTAATTCACATTCAAATACAGAATATTGAACTCTATTTCCATAGTCTTTTAGTATATTACAGACTTTATTCCTTTTTTTATTATCCTTAATATCGTAAGATATTACAAAGAACATATTAATCCTCTAAGTATGGCTCATATATCTTTTTATTTAAAACAGAATCCATTAATTTATGACACTGAACCTTTATTATTTCTCTATAATTTTGTATTCTTTTTTCATAGTGTGTTAGGAAAGCCTTTTTAGCAATATTATTAAGATAAATAGAGTTTTCTTCTCTTTGAAAATCTTCTTCCTTAATTATATTTTTGTTAATCAGTGTAACAATCATTTTATCTACTACAGGAGTCCTAAATTCCTCAACTATATCTAAAGCTAAAGATGGGCGATTGTATGTTAATTCATGGAAGAATCCAATATAAGGATCAAAACCTATTCCAGATAATAGAGAGAATATTTCATTTGTAATCAACGAATATCCAAAACTTAAAAGAGCATTTGCAGGGTCTTTGGGAGGATGATATTCTCTTTTTTCAAATAAAAATTTATTTTTTAATATTAATGACAATCCCTTAAAATATAATGAAGTGGAATGTCCCTCTATACCCATTATAGAAGAAATGGAATTTTTATCTTTAAGATTATTTATATTCTTTTTTAATTCTTCTATTATTTCTTTAAAATTTGTTTTTGAATAATTTTCTAAAAATTTTATCTCATTATTTATCTTTGCATATACAATTGTTTTTGAAATTTCTACCCTAAATTCTTTATCAAGATATCTTTCATATTGAGCAATTCTCAAAAATACATTTCCTGATTCTACTGGTCTTAAGGACCCCTTAAATTTTCCTTGAGAAGAAAAAAAACTGCAAATTATTCCTGAATCTAATATAAAAGATAAAGCTTGAGTAGAAATTTGAATATTACCAAAAATAAGGATGCGATCTATTTTAAATATAGGTATTTCTTGAATAATTTTCTTATTCTTAATTATCACCAATCTTCTTTGAGTTTTGTGTAAAATACTACCCTGCTCAGTTAAGTAAAGAGTAGACATTTTTATAACTCTATTACCCAATAAATCTTCCCTTCTCTTTCAAGCATTCTTAGAAGTCCAATATCTGTTTCTACTACTTCTAAGTTTTCTTTTTGAAATATCTCAATCATATCCCTCTCACATCTTTTAATGCTATCTTCTATTCTTTTCCTCTCCTTTTTAAGTTCTATATATTCTTTTAAAAGGGAGTTAATATCTTTTTGAGAATTCATCTCTTTATTCACCTCTTTATTTATATTTATTTCAAAGCTATTTTCTCCTCTTTTTGATCTCATATGTAAAAGAGGATTAGGATAATCTCTACCTCTTAAATCAAAGTTACAATAGCACCCAATAGAAGGAGTTATATAACTTAGCCAGTCCCTAATTTTTGCACAACTTATAGGATTCTTATTTTTCTCAAGGCGATCTATCCATTTTTGGGTATATTTATAGCTATAATTAGGACATTGACTCATTAAATAATGTATATAATTTTTACCATAATCGCCTAAATGTCCCAAAGTATATAATAATACAAGTCTTTCTGTATGATTTAACTCATGCCTATCTTTTGCCTTTTCTATTAGATATCTTATCACATTACATTTTTCTATTAATATTCTCAAATCTTCATTTATTTTTTCTTCTATCTTTAATTTGCCTTCTCGCAGAATATTATTTATTTCTTTTAATGAGATTTTCTTAAAATTTACAACAAAACTAATTTGGTCTCTAACCGGATTTCCATTATTATCTATAAAGAAGGAATATTTTCCTGTTTTTCTATGAATTCCTAATGGTAATTTTATTAATGATCCTAATGCTTCTGAAGCAATCATATCTTGTTTAGGAAATATCTCTATGGATAATTCTTGAGGAATTTCTCCTATTTCTCTAATTAAAAATTTTGATAATTCTCTGGCAATTTTTGCTTTAATAGGCTGAGAAAAGAAAATCCAACAATGCATACCCTTATATCCACTATCCTCAATATAAATGGGAATATTATATTTTTCACCATATTCTTTAATTTTAAAGGCTAATCTATAACCCTTTTTTAAAGCATTTTCTATCATAATTTGATTAATTTCTTTCTCAAAAAAGCCTTTCTTTAAATCAATATCAATAACAGTAAAATTTACAGTATTATCAAATCTTGTTAAATATATACCAACTGTTATTTCACCCTTCAAATGAGATAATAATGTTTCCTCTTTAAGGGGTTCCTTAATTGGGATATAAATAACTTTTCCTTTATCATTTACTATTTGCTTAGCATAAATTCCTTCTCTCCCTGAGAAATTTTGTAAAATAATCTTTAAATCCACACTACTTATATTATTTGTACTGATATTTCTTTTTTCTAACAAAATATCTTCTTCTCTTTCTAACGTATCTTGAAAATCCAGAGTTATATTATTATCTTTTAATATGCTATCTGAAAGACTATTAAGTTTTAACTTTTTGTATGCCAATCCTAAGGTATAATGTGCTTTTGAAAAATTTGGATTAATTTCTAAAGCATCTTGTAAAAACTTAACTGCAGTTTCTATTTCTTCTCTATTTATGTTAAGAAGACCTAAATAATATAGTGTTTCATAATCTTGAGGATTATACCTATAAGATTTTAAAAAATTCTCATAAGCTATTTTTTCTTCTCCAAGTTCCATTGCAATTAACCCTACTTCTTTATATATCCTTGGATCTGATGTATAAAAATCATATGTATATAATTTTTCTCTTGCATCCTTTTTCTTTCCTAATTCAATAAGAGTTGCAAGAATAACTATTTTTAATGGGTCTGATTTTAAATTACCTTTTTCAAGATTCTCCAATTTATCTTCTATTTCAGCTAAGGTAAGACCATCAAGTTCAAAATATCCTTTCCATCCATTTATAATCTGCCTTATTTTTTCTCTTCTTGAAATAGGATGAGTTTCTTTATATACTTTTTCAACAAAATTTTGTAATGCTTTTGGAGATGGTCTTTTTCCTAATTCATCAAATTCATAACCTAAAAAGACAAATTTTTCTGTTATATGAGAGATTTTTGTTTTTTCAATATTGATTTCAAGTTTTAATTTTTCTAATTCCTTTACAACCTCATTTAAAGCCTTTTCTAATATTTCTTTGTCTTTATCTAAAATAACAAAATCATCCACGTATCTTATTAATTTGTATTTCTTAGAAATTGCTTTATCAAACTCATTGATATAAATATTAGAAAATAAGGGAGAAGTTACAGCTCCCTGAGGAAGTCCTTTACCCTTTCTATATTCACCTGAATATAATATCTTTGTAATTAGATTTAAAATTTTATCATTTTCTATTTTATTTTTTAAAAAGTCTATTAAAATTTCTAAGTCAATTTCATCAAAGAAAGATTTTATATCAGACTTCAAAACCCAAAAATTTCCCTCTTTTATATATTCTTCTACCTTTTTTATAGCATGATGAGCAGATTTTTGAGGTCTGTATCCATAATTACACTCTAAAAATGTATATTCAAATATTGGTTGTAAAACATTGTATAATGCGGTTTGAACAATTCTATCTCTTATGGTAGGAATAGATATATATCTTTTTTCTTTATCGGATTTTTCAATACCAATTTTTAATAATGGAAGAGGCTCATATTCTTCATCTATAATCATCTGCCTCAAAATTGAAATATTTTCATCTATATTTATTTGAAAATCCTTTATTGAGAAACTATCTATTCCTGCACTTCCTGCATTAGATAGAACTTTTTCCCAAGCAATTTTAAAATTCTCTAAACTTATAAACTTATCCCACAAATTTATTTTTTCCATATTTTAAGTTTACCAAAAAATCTTAAAAATTTAATCATTTTATGGTATAATTAAGCTATAGTTGAAGAAATATAGGAAATAACAAGATATTTCGGAACAAAATTCATTCTCTGAGATCTTTCTAAAAATTTAACTTTCGGACGAACATTTGAAAATATCATATTTGGAGAAACAGGTCCTGAAAATTTTCAGGTCAAGAGAAGAATTTTTTAGCCCGAAAATTTTCCGAAAATTTTATGATTTCGGAATTTCGGATTTCTATCGAAGATAAATCCTTGCTTTCTGAAGGGTAGGGTCTGAATGATAGACCTGCTAACAAAGGGATTGAGACAATCAACTACTGCGACGAGTACTGCGACGAGATCCTTTTTGCGTCTGAATGATAGACCTGCTAACAAAGGGATTGAGACTCTTTCATTTCCCCCGCGTTCCACCCACGGGGGATGGTTCGTCTGAATGATAGACCTGCTAACAAAGGGATTGAGACTTTCTTTAAATTTTTCCTTAATCTTTTGAGACATCTCCTCGTCTGAATGATAGACCTGCTAACAAAGGGATTGAGACTCACGAATCTTCCAAAAAAATATCTTACGAGTCCAGAGGTCTGAATGATAGACCTGCTAACAAAGGGATTGAGACTAAAATTTAAATTGAATTTTACGACCAGAACAGCAAAAACGTCTGAATGATAGACCTGCTAACAAAGGGATTGAGACAAGTAAAATTTTTTCACGAATATTCCAATAAACCTTATTGTCTGAATGATAGACCTGCTAACAAAGGGATTGAGACCAGTTAAATAATAGGCATAATAGGCTTCTTTTACTAATGTCTGAATGATAGACCTGCTAACAAAGGGATTGAGAAAGAGTATTGTAATTTTAAAAATAGGGTAATATAATTAAGAAAAATAATAAGGGGTAAAATTTAATTATTAAGTATGGGAGTGTGCAGGGGGAAAAGATGGTATTAAGTAAAGAAAGGATTAAAGAGGAGCTTTCAAGGGGTAATATAAGAATAAACTCTATTGATAGAAATAGTCCCTTTAATGAAGGTGTACAAATTCAAGGATCTTCTGTTGATTTATATTTAGCTATAAATAATCCTATCACAATAAAACCCGGGCAGACTATAGCTTTAAAGTCAAGAGAAATTATTTATATGTCTGATAAATTGACTGGTTTTATTGCTCCCAGAAGGCGTTGGATGGAAAAAGGGGTCTTTGTGGGGAGTGGTTATATACAATCAGGAGACATGAATCAACTTGATGTTTTTGTCTCAAATATTTCAGATCATGATGTAACTATAAATCCAAATGATTCAATATATCAAATTATATTTTTTGAGGTTATTCCTTTCATAAAAAGATATGAAAAGACTAATCTTCTTTCTATAATTAAGGATATACCTTCTGTATTGGATTTTTTAGTTTCATCTAAAAGAGATGTAGAAAAGCCTCCTGCTTATCCTGATGTTTGGTGTTTGCAAGGTAAATATTGGGAAGATTTGGAAGAGGGTAAACAAAAGGGAATTTTTAAATTTCTTTTTTATAAAATTGTTGATTTCCTTTGGAGACTTCCAATATTCCCATTATTGGCTATTTGGTTTTTAAGAGGTAATATATTCACAGTATATGGAATCTTTTTTTTATTAATTAGTTTACTTTTTTATAGAGGATTTTGGATATTTATTGACATTTTAAGGATGTGGTTGGATGGAATATGGAAAAATCATATATATCCTTTATATTTATATAAAGAACCATCTCCCCAATTGAGAAATGAATGGATGCGTTCAAGTGGAGTAAATATAATATATTTTATAGCTTTTATAGTTTTTATTTTTTATATAGAATTATTTTTCTGGTATTTAGCGTTTTATACAATTTTAGGTAAAAGTATAGTAGATGCTTTTAGAATTTTTAAAGCCCCAATTGATTGGATTTTACTTCCTTTTAGTTTAGGGGCATATGGGGATAAAAAAGTTTTTGGGGGAGCAATAAGCCTTGCTTTTTTGCTTGAATTCGCACTCCTTTTTACTTTGGGTATGATTGAACATGGTGTTGAATCTTTTAATAAACTCCTAATTAGAGTTGGAGTTATTTTATCTTTTTTGGCTGCTCTTTTAGAAGCTTTGGTTATGGGAACAATGGCAAAAGGAATAAGTAAAGAGTTTAATTTTCCTCCCCTTTTATCCTATGTTTTCATTTTTGTTTTCCCTATTTTAGAAGTTATAATGACCAGAGGTTTAGAAACTAATTTCTTTTTGAAAGGGAGAAAACAAAGACCTAAGGAGTATTGGATGAAAATATGGAAAGGATTAGAAATATTTTTTGGATTAAAAGTATAAAATTTAATTTGATTTTTGTTTTAATATTGATTTTCTCTCTAATATTTTTATCTGGATGTTCCTTATTAGAGGGGTTGAGGTATAATGTGGTAACTGTTATAGGTATAGATAATACAGGTTCATTTATTAGAAGAACAGATGAGGAAAAAAGGCAGGTAATAAGTAAAATTGTATACGATATAGTAAAAGAAAAAGCTAATTATCAAAAGAATGATAAAATTACATTTTTTAGAAAATATTTAGGTGGTATTGAGGTATCTGATATGGTAATAATATGTCCCATATCTTATAGAGGAATCGGAGGAGTAAAGAGATTTTTAATTTGCAAGGATGATCCAATATCTCTTTCTAAGAGTTTGAATTTTAAAAATCCTGAAAACGTGAAAAATTTAATTTTTCCAAAAGATGAAGTTCCTTACAGTCGTACTGATTTTATTCAATTTTTTAAAGAGTTAAGAAGTATATATGGAGATATTGAAAGATTGAGAGTTAATTATATTTTATTTACAGATGGTGTGCCTGATCCTGAAGGTAATGAAAGATTATCTTCTGAAGAGATGTCAACGGAATACCTTATTAAGACTTATGGAAAAGAATATATAAAAGGATTAGACGAATTACTTCCAGAACATGTTAAAATAATGTTCATAGGTGTTGATAGTAATGTTTATGAGTTTTGGAAATATGTTTTAAATAGTATGAAAAAAGAAAGAAAAATGAATATATATCTTGTAAGTTCCTATGTTCAACCTTTAGATAAAGAAAAGATAAGGGAGATTTCAGATCCATATTCTTGGTAAGGGGGTAATAGTTTGTGATAGTAGATAAATGTTATTTTCATCCAGAAAAGGGTGCAGAAAAAAATTGTAATTATTGTAAGAAGCCTGTATGTAGTACTTGTTTAGGTAAAAGTAGCATTTGTTGGGTTTGTAGATTTATAAATTATAGTAAAAGTGAGAAAGAAATAGTGATTGATATAGTTCGTAAGCAAGAATCCAATTTTTTTAGTAAATACTAAAATTATGATGTTTTCTTTAGAGGATTCATATAACTTTTTCAATGAGGTAAAAAAATATTTTTTTGTTAAGTCTTTTAAGATAACTTCTGTAGTTAATGACTCATTAAATTTACCACATTATAAAGGGTCCGCTATAAGAGGTTGCTTTGGTGTATCGCTAAAAAAAATTGTATGCCTTAATAAAAAGAGTAAAATTTGTGAGGATTGTAATAATAGATTATACTGTCCTTATTATAAAATATTTGAGAGTGTATATAATGGAGAGATTCCTTTTATTGGAAAAGTTTTAACTAAACCACATCCCTTTATAATAGAGCCATATATTGACTCTAAGAGAATTTTTAATAAAAATGAAAACTTTAATTTTAATATAATCATTATTGGAAGAGAATTTTTAAATTTTCTCTCTCTTTTTGTGTTAACCTTTATAGAAATGGGAGATATAGGTATAGGGAAAGGTAGAAGAAAGTTTAAATTAACAAAAGTAGAGTCTGAATTTGATTCTCAAACAATATTTGATTTCAATAAAGGTTTTTTTTACTCAGAATTTTTTAAAAGTGATTTTGAATATGAAGAATTACCTGAATCAGAAATAGATATTATAAATTTAAATTTTATTACTCCTATGAGATTAGTATATAGAGGTAAATATGTGAAAGATAATATTGATTTTTCAATTTTATTGAGAAATATTATTCGTAGGTTTATCTCTCTATCTTTTTTATATAATGACTGGGTTATAGATATTCCTTATTATGAATTAATACAAGAATCAAAAAAAATAAAAGTAAAGGAATCAAACCTTTTATGGTACGATTGGGAGAGATATTCAAAAAGGAAAGATGAAAGAATAAAACTTGGAGGTCTTGTTGGTAATATTACTTTTTATGGACAAATTACCCCCTTTTTGCCATTCCTAATTATTGGCAAACATATTCATGTAGGGAAAAATACTTCCTTTGGATTAGGAAAATACGAAATTAACTTTAATTCTTAGGTCTTGCAATTATTTGACTATTTTCTTCTATTACTTCTATTTCTTTAATATTATTCCAATCAGAATTCATTTTTAATTTTGCTAAAGCACTTCCTATAATTGAATCAATAGCATAATTTAATCTTCTTGCACCATAATTACTGTCAAAACCTTCCCTTTTAATTATTTCCTTCACATTATTATCTATGTAAATTTTTTTATCTATATTTTCCATTAACTTATTTAATTTTTGATTAATAAATCCTTCCATGATCTCATTATTCAGTGGTTTAAATATTATTATTTCATCTATTCTTCCTAAAAACTCTTTTGGAAAGTATGCTTCTAAACTTTTTAATACATCCTTTTTTATATCTTCAAAAGAATCTTCTTGAGTATTAAATCCTATTGCAGGTCTATTTCCAAAACCAATATTACAAGTCATGATGATGATAGCATTGTTAAAATAAATCTCATTTCCTAAATAATCGGTAAGTTTTCCATAATCAAAAACTTGAAGAAATATAGTTAAGACTTCTCTATCTGCCTTATCAATTTCATCCAAGAGTAAGACAGAAAAGGGATGAGCTCTCATTTTTCCCGTTAAAAAGGGCATATCAGAAGCTTCTGAAGAAGAATAATTAGGATTGCCAAGTAATGTATGAAGAGAATATGCAGTTTTATATATGGACATATCAATTCTTATTAAATTATCTTCACTTCCTGTGAAATGAGCAGATATGGCTTTTGCTAACTCTGTTTTTCCAACACCACTTGGTCCACTAATTAAGAAAACTCCAAGGGGTCTTTCTCTATTTATTTGAACCTTATTTCTTGTTATTAATAATCTTTCTGAAATCTTTTTGATTGCTTCTTCTTGTCCTAATACTTTATAATTTAAAAATTGTTCTAAAGCACTTGTTTTAAGCATTTCCGATTTTAAATTCTCATGGGGAATTTGAGTCATCTCTGATAAAACTTCAAAAAGATCATCCTTATCGCTTTTTGTTTTATTTTTTATACTACAATTAACTGCAACTTGTTCAATAATATCTATACTTTTATCTGGCTGACTTCTATAAGGAATATATTCATCAGAATATTTTATAATATCTTTGATTATATCATCAGAAATTTGGATATTATATATCTTTTCTAATGTTTTTCTTGTTTCTTTTAATATATTAAATAATTCTTCGTTATTAGGCTCAGGAACTTCTACAATCTGGAATCTTCTAACAAGAGCTAGGTCTTTAGATATGTATTTGCCATATTCTTGATATGTGGTTGCAGCTATCATTCTCAATTTTCCTTCAGCTAAATAAGGTTTTAAAGTTGTAAGACTGATAGGATATGAGTAAATTTGGTGGAACTCATCCCAGAAAAGTAATACTCGTGATGTGGAGGCTTCTTCAATTAATTTTTTTAAATAATTCATATATCTTTGCCAATTATAATCAGCGGAGTCAGATCCTACATATGCCATGATATCATTAAAGGAGGTTTTTATAATACGATGATTTTTTAGCCATTTTGGAACTTTATTTTCAATTATGAGTTTTGCAAGACATTTAACAAGGAAAGTCTTACCTACACCGGGTTCTCCAAGTAAAATAGGATTACTTTTTGTTCTTCTTCCCAGAATTTTTATTATTTTATTTATTTCGTTTTGCCTTGAAGAAAAATCAGGGAAAGAGTCTCTCTCATTAAATACAGAATATGTCAGATCTTCACCAACTTTTACAAAAATAGAGCTTGGAGGAAGGGGTACATAATCATCATCAAAAATTAATCTATTTAATAATTCATCAGAGTCATCCTCTTCCCAAATCATAATTATATTCCCCCCTTTTATTTAATTAAAAAGTATATAACAAAAAGTATATAAATAAAATAGCTTCATATCAATATTCCATTTTTAGGATAGTTTTATTCTTCCATGTAATGCTTTTCCATTTAGGGGATTGCAGAGTTCACTAAAAAGTTTTTTTCCAATTGTCTCTTGCACAATAACTTTAACTTTATCTCTAAAATTTATCCAGTCTTCTTCAGTTAATGGGTCTGTTCCATGAGCTAAAATTGACCTATTTCTTTTATCCATAAGGCTTCTTGAACCAGGTAAAGATCTTTTAAGAGAATTATAAATTCCTGCAACTTTCTCTGCATCCTTAAGATTTGCTAAATTGCCTATTATAGATAGCAAGGTCATCTGATCATCAAGGGCTAAACTTTCTTGGGGTAAACTTCTATTCTTAATTTTACGAAATTCTTCTTCTATTTTATCTAAATTAACATTAATTTTTTCAGATAAACTTGAATAATTAGGAGTTGCTAAATCAATTATACCATGTTTTAAAAGTATATAAGAGCTACACATCTCTAAGACCCTGTATAATCTTGCTATAGCATCATCATAGCGTCCTTGTTTTATTGTTCCTCTCCTTAATGCATTAACATAAATATCTGCTATTCTATACTCATCTATAATATTTAACTTATCTTTCCATTTTGAGTCTATTTCTCTTAGAAATTCAATATTTTTATCAATATTTAGTGGAAGATAATTTTTCATTCCAAACTTTATAAATTCATTTTTAATTTCTTCTAATCTTTCACTTAAGGTAGGAACTTTTTTAGGGACTGAACTGTGGTAAAATAGATCCCAATCATTGTATATTTCAATTAATTTTTTTATTAATTCTATTTTTTTGTATGTTGCAAGATCTTTTGTTTTTTTAAGTATCTCATCACAAGTTTTAATTGCTGATTTATAAAAGTGAGAATTGAATTGTTCTTCTACAATTTTTAATTCAATGTTTCCATAATATTCAAAGGGATTTTCAATATGTTTTAGAGTTTCTGAAAAAGGAAAGGTTACTCCCAAAATTTCAATAGAATGAAG
>Ga0207433_10007179_pt1 | contig 18784 bp, 16 predicted proteins | sample YelNatPaOPGAMG01_FD_187559 | JGI IMG/M metagenome (GOLD analysis project Ga0207433, IMG submission 187559) | Hot spring thermophilic microbial communities from Obsidian Pool, Yellowstone National Park, USA - OP-RAMG-01 (SPAdes) (version 3) | ecosystem: Environmental > Aquatic > Thermal springs... | reverse complement strand
GACAACATAACGCTTGAAGGGGATTTGATAGTGCCGATAGCAATGGAGAAGGGTTTGAGGTTTGCAATCAGGGAAGGCGGTAAGACTGTTGGTGCTGGCGTTGTCACAGAAATTATTGAGTAGAAGATAAGGGACAGGCAATGAGAACAATGATTATATTAGCATGTAGTGAATGTAAGAATAGAAATTATATGACCTCCAAAAATAAAAAAAATACACCTGACAGATTAGAGTTGAAAAAGTACTGTCCACATTGTAGAAAGCATACACTTCATAAGGAGGTTAAATAGGTCAGTAACTCAATTGGTAGAGTACCGGTCTCCAAAACCGGCTGTTGGGGGTTCGAGTCCCTCCTGACCTGGATTTATAATTGAACAGGGTAAATACTTATGGAAAAAGAGATAACTTTTACTGAAAGAATAAAAACCTTTTTTAACGAAGTAATAGCGGAGTTGAAAAAGGTTACCTGGCCTACAAAGAAACAGGTAACAACATCTACAATTGTTGTATTGATACTTGTTTTTTTGACAGCCATATATCTTAATGTGGTAGATTTAGGATTTAGTTATTTGGTGAGTTTACTATTCAGATGAAGTGGTATGTAGTACACACATATTCAGGTTATGAAGAGAAAATAAAAACAGGTTTGCTTGCCAAGATCAAGGCACTTGGTAAAGAACACCTGTTCGGGGATATCCTTGTGCCTCAGGCAGATGTAGTAGAAATAGTTAATGGTGTTAAGAAAAAATCAAAACAAAAGTTTTTCCCTGGATATATTTTAATTCAGTTAGAGCCAACAGAAGAGGCTTTTCATATAGTAAAGTCCACTCCAATGGTTACTGGTTTTGTGGGTGGTGGAAAGAATATAAAATCCATACCTTATGTCCCTGATGAAGAAGTGGAGAAGCTAAAAAGGGAAATACAGGAAAGGGCAGTTAAGCCCAAACCTAAATTCTCATTTGAGGCAGGAGAAAGCGTTAGGGTAATAGATGGACCATTTGCAAGCTTTAATGGTATTGTGGAAGAGGTTAAGCCTGATAAGGGTAGATTGAGGGTACTTGTGAGTATATTTGGTAGGTCCACACCTGTTGAGGTTAATTTTAATCAGGTTGAAAAGAATTAAAGGAGAACAAAATGGCGAAAACAGCGATTGCAAAAGTTAAATTACAAATACCAGCCGGGAAGGCTAATCCGGCTCCCCCAGTTGGTCCGGCGCTTGGTCAGCATGGGGTGAATATAATGGAATTTTGTAAGGCTTTTAATGCGAGAACAGCTAAAATGCAGGAAGGCTTGATTATTCCTGTATTAGTGACTATTTACTCTGATAGAAGTTTTACTTTTATAACAAAAACACCTCCTGCATCTGTTCTGATAAAAATGGCTTTAAAATTAGAAAAAGGCTCTGGAGATCCAAAAAGAAATAAGGTGGGAAAGATTACAAAGGCTCAAATTGTTGAGATCGCAAAGCAAAAGATGGCAGATCTGAGTGCATACGATATAGATAGTGCAGTTAAAATTATAGAAGGTACTGCAAAAAGTATGGGTGTAGAAATTATTTAAGGTGGTTGGATAATGAAGAAGCATGGTAAAATTTATAATGAAATAATAAAACAGATTGATCGTAGTAAACTCTATGATCTTAAAGAGGCAGTGGAATTGATAAAAAATATAAAGGGGCGCAAATTTGATGAGACAGTAGAACTTGCTGTTAATTTAGGTATAGATCCTAAACAAACCGATCAGAATGTAAGGGGTACGGTTGTGCTTCCCCATAGCCTTGGAAAACAGGTTAAGGTGCTGGTTTTTACAAAGAATGAAAAAGAAGCATTGGAAGCTGGTGCTGATTATGCAGGTGGAGAAGAACTGGTTAATAAAATACTTGGCGGATGGATTGATTTTGATACAGTTATAGCTACACCTGATCTTATGGGTATGGTTAGTAAGCTTGGTAAAGTACTCGGGCCCAAAAAGCTTATGCCCAATCCAAAACTTGGAACCGTGACCTTTGATATTGCAAGAGCAGTTAAGGAAGCAAAGGCAGGAAAGGTAGAGATCAAAAATGATAAAGGTGGGGTTGTTCATGTTGTGTTAGGCAAAAAATCTTTTGAGGCAAATAAATTAATAGAGAACTTTAACGCAATAATGGAAAAAATAAAATCTTTAAAACCTGCAAAAAGTAAAGGACAGTTTTTAAAGAGTGCTTATATATCAACAACGATGGGACCAAGTTTAAAAATTGCGGTGCAGTCGTACAGATAATCATACATAAACATTTGGAGGTTTCCTGATGAATAAACAAACAAAAGCGGTTACTGTTTCAGATATAAGGGAAAAGATATTAAAATCAAAAGCTATATTTATAACAGAGTACAAAGGGTTAAAGGTTGGCGAGTTAACCAATCTTAGAAGAGAGCTCCGCTCTAAGAATGGAGATCTGAAGATTGTGAAAAATACCCTGTTTTTATTGGCAGCAAAAGGAATTCTGCCAGACATAAATGGGAAAATCTTTACCGGTCCTACTGCGGTGATGTTTTCCTATGGAGACCCGAGTGCAGTGGCTAAGCCGATAGTAGCTTTTTCAAAAAATAATCCGCTTCTAATTATAAAAGGAGCTATTCTTGGGAATGATTTTCTTTTGCCTGAAAGGGTGATGTTGCTTTCAACATTACCAGAAAAAGAAGTACTTATAGCTATGTTTATTAATACCATTAGCGCGCCGATATCGCGTTTTATTTATGCAGTATCATCACCTATATCAGGCTTAATAAATGTATTAAATGGAATAAAACAAAATAAAATAAACAAAAATTAGGAGGAAGATAATGACTACAAAAGAAGAGCTCGTAGAAAACAAGAGTGTAACTATCAGTAAAGAGGACATCCTGAATGCCATATCAAATATGAGTGTGTTAGAACTCGCGGACTTAGTTAAAGCATTGGAAGATAAATTTGGCATAAAGGCTGCAGCAATGCCTGTAGCAGGTGCTGTAGCTCCGGCAGCTGTTCAAACAACTCAACAGGCTAAACAGCCAGAGGAAGAGAAAACAGAATTTACGGTAACCCTTACCGAAGCAGGTACAGAAAAGATCAAGGTAATTAAGGAAATCAGGGCAATAACAAATCTTGGTTTGAAAGAGGCGAAAGAACTTGTTGAGGGTGCTCCAAAGGTTGTAAAAGAGGGAGTATCAAAAGAGGATGCAGCTAAAATAAAACAACAGCTTGAAGCAGTTGGTGCAAAGGTAGAAATTAAATAACGATTAGCAGTTTAATATCATATATCTTTTTACAGACAACTTTTGAGAGTTTTTCTCTGAAAAGGTGGGGTTTGTGTTTATATTATTCTTCTTATGGAGGTTAATTAAAAAATATGGTCACCAAAGATTTTAGTAAATTTTCTGTACCAAGGAAAGACTTTAGAAAATTTTATACATTGATGGATATACCAAATCTTATTGAGGTTCAACTTAACTCTTTTCAGCAGTTTTTACAAATGGATGTTAATCCAGATGAGCGCAAAAATATTGGCTTACAGGCAGCATTTAACTCGGTATTTCCTATAAAGGATTATAACGAAACTGCCTCTTTAGAATTTGTCAGGTATATACTCGATCCGCCTCCATACGATGTTAACGAGTGCAAGGAAAAGGGGTTGACATACACAATGCCAATGAAGATTATGGTGAGGCTTATTTTAAAAGATGTTGACCCTGAAACAAAAACAAAGACAATAAGGGATATAAAGGAACAAGAGGTTTTCTTCGGTGATCTTCCTATAATGACATCAAATGGTACCTTTATAATAAATGGTATAGAAAGGGTTATAGTTAGTCAGTTACACCGTTCACCAGGTGTATTCTTTGAGTATGATAAACTCAAGATCCAGAGTACAGGAAGGCCTGTTTATATGGCACGTATAATTCCATACGAAGGTTCATGGCTTGATTTTGAGTTTGATCAAAAAGACATAATGTATGTTAAAGTGGATAAAAAGAAGAAGTTCTACGCTACTGTAATCCTTAAAGCACTTGGTTATAATGATGAGGATATATTACGAAAATTCTATAAGGTTGAACCAGTAGAAATACATGATAATAAAATAATCCTTGAGCTGGATTATGATTCGCTTTTGAATAGGAAATTCAGCGTAGATATAAAGGATCCAAGTAGTGGTGAAGTGATAGTGCCTGCTGGAACAAAGATCACCCGTAATATTGCACGGCGAATAATCTCTCGGAAGATAAAGAATATTACGGTAAATTACGAGGATATAGATGGAAGGGTTTCTGTTCGTGATGTTAAGAATGAGAAGGGAAAGGTATTGCTCAAATGTAATGAGAGTCTTACCAGAGATACATTTGAGAAGATACTTGAGAGTAAAATAGATAAATTGGAGTTTATATATTTTGATAACATTACTATAAGCGGAAGCATAAGAGAGACGCTGTTACTTGATAAGATCAACACCACAAAAGAAGCTATAGATGAATTTTACTCTAAGTTAAAGCCTAATGAGTCTTATACACCTGAGATTGCCCAGTCATTTTTTGAGGATATGTTTTTTTCAAAATCAAGGTATAACCTTACCAAGGTGGGCAGGTTAAAGATAAATAGCAGATTGGGGAAGGATGTACCACTTGATGTTACAACCCTTACAAAAGAGGACATAATAGATACAGTAAAATACCTGTTCGATCTTAAAAATGGTAAAGGCGAGGTAGATGATATAGACCATCTTAGCAATAGAAGGGTTAGAACCGTTGGAGAGCTTCTGGAAAATCAGTTTAAACTTGGTCTTTTGAGGATGGCAAAAACGGTAAAAGAGAAGTTTACTCATGATCTTCAAACATTAATGCCTTCTGAATTGATCAATCCTAAACCAGTTATGGCTGCCCTGAAAGAATTCTTTGGTGGTAGTCAGCTTTCGCAGTTTATGGATCAAACAAACCCGCTTGCAGAGATCACACATAAAAGGCGATTGTCTGCACTCGGACCTGGTGGTTTAACCAGGGAACGGGCTGGTTTTGAGGTAAGGGATGTTCATACTACCCATTATGGCAGGATATGTCCTATTGAGACACCAGAAGGACCAAATATAGGTTTAATAGCTTCCATGAGTACATACGCCAAGATTGATGAATTTGGCTTTTTAAGAACACCTTACAGGGTAGTTAAAGATGGGGTTGCAACGAATGAAATTGTCTATTTATCAGCTATAGATGAAGAGAACAAAACAATAGCTCAGGCTAATACACCCCTTGATAGTAAGAATAGAATTGTGGAGGATTATGTAGCTGCAAGAAGGAACGGTGATTTCATTATGGTTCCAAAAGATGAAATTGATTTTATGGATGTCTCTCCATCGCAACTTGTTTCTGTAGCAGCAGCCTTAATCCCATTTTTAGAGCATGATGACGCAAACAGAGCTTTGATGGGATCAAACATGCAAAGACAGGCAGTTCCACTAATCAAGACTGAAGCCCCGCTGGTTGCAACAGGTATAGAAGGATATGTGGCAAGGAATTCAGGTGTTGTTGTTATTGCTGAAGATGATGGCATTGTTAATTATGTTGATGCAAAGAAAATAGTTGTAGAATACCCTAACAGGGGTAAAGGACCAACAGTAAAGATCTACAATTTACAAAAATTTAAGAAATCCAATCAAGGAACATGTTTGAATCAAGTACCAATTGTTAAAGCAGGTCAGCATGTTAAAAAGGGTGACATTATCGCTGATGGAGCAGCTGTGGCAAATGGTGAGCTTGCCCTTGGAAGAAATGTGCTTGTTGCATTCATGCCATGGGGTGGATATAACTATGAAGACTCCATTCTCGTAAGTGAGAGAATAAACAAAGAGGATATCTTTACATCTGTCCATATAGAAGAGTATGAATGTGCTGCAAGGGAATTGAAGGTAGGGAGAGAGGAGATAACAAGAGACATACCTAATGTAAGTGAAGAAAGCCTTAAGGATTTAGATGAAAATGGGATCATCAGAATAGGGGCAGAGGTTAAGCCTGGTGATATTCTTGTTGGAAAGGTTACACCAAAAGGTGAGTCGCAACCCAGTCCAGAAGAAAGGCTTTTAAAGGCTATTTTTGGTGATAAGGCTGGGGATGTTAAAGATACTTCATTAAGGGTAAAGCCCGGTGTTCATGGTACAGTTGTTGATGTTAAGATCTTTTCAAGAAAAAGCTCGGCATCTGATAAAGATAAAACAAAGGATCAAGAACTTTTAAAGCTTAATACAGATCAAGAAGAAGAATTAAGTATCATAGAAGATACCATGAAAGAACATCTTGTGAAGTTATTACTCAATGAGAAGATAGGAGATAAATTTTCTGACGAAAGAAGAAAAATACATTTGAAACGAGGAGACATAATCACAAAAGAGTTAATTGATAGGCTCCCAATAGAGAAGTGGGCTTCTATTCCTTTAATGGCTGGTGATAAACTCAAAGAGAAGGTTAATAAAATTATTGAATCTACTATAGAACAAAAAGACATGATCAAGTCTATCTTTGAGCAGAAGATAAATAGGTTAAAACGGGGTGATGAACTTCCGGTTGGAGTATTCAAGCTTGTAAAAGTTTTTATTGCCACAAAAAGAAAGTTGTATGCTGGTGATAAGATGGCAGGCAGGCATGGTAACAAAGGAGTTGTATCAAAAATAGTTCCGGTGGAAGATATGCCATTTTTACCTGACGGTAGACCTGTAGATATAGTCTTAAATCCCCTGGGTGTTCCTTCGAGATTAAATGTTGGTCAGATACTTGAGACGCATCTTGGGTGGGCTGCAAGAAGCCTCGGGGAGCAATTACAAGAATATATAGAAGACAATTATAGTCCAAAAGATATAAGGGAGTATTTACGTAGTATATATAAGGATAGCAGGGTAATGGGGTATGTAAATGAAATGACTGACGAAGAGATCATAGAGTTTGCAAAAAGGCTTAAAAACGGTGTGAAAGTAACAACAGAGGTCTTTAACGGTGCTACAGAAAAGGAGATTAAAGAAATGTTAAAGCTTGCAAATCTTCCTGAAAATGGTCAGGTTACCCTGTACGATGGCAGAACAGGTGAACCGTTTAGGGCAAAGGTTACAGTAGGCATTATGTACATGTTAAAACTACATCATCTTGTGGAGGAAAAGATTCATGCAAGATCCACAGGTCCTTACTCTTTGGTTACACAGCAACCCCTTGGAGGTAAAGCTCAATTCGGAGGGCAAAGACTCGGCGAGATGGAGGTGTGGGCTTTTGAAGCCTATGGTGCAGCGTATGCCTTACAGGAAATGATGACGGTCAAATCAGACGATATTATAGGTAGGACCAGAATTCTTGATTCTATAACAAAAGGTAAACACAATTTTGAACCGGGTATCCCAGAGTCGTTCAATGTGCTTGTTAGAGAGTTAAAAAGCATGGGGTTAGACATAGAGTTGATAGAAAAGGACCAAATAGAATAATCATAGGAGGTTAAAATGGAAGAAGGTTTTTACCTACATGAAAAGCCTAAAAATCCAAGTGATATAGCAGCAGTGAGAATTGGTATAGCCTCTCCTGAGAAAATAAGGAGCTGGTCACATGGAGAGGTTAAGAAACCGGAAACTATAAATTATAGAACTTTCAAGCCAGAAAGGGATGGTTTATTTTGTGCAAAGATTTTTGGACCAATAAAGGATTATGAATGTTTGTGTGGAAAATATAAAAGGATGAAACACAGAGGTGTTGTATGTGAGAAATGCGGCGTTGAGGTTATTCAGTCAAAGGTGAGAAGGGAGCGTATGGGGCATATAGAACTTGTGACGCCAGTTGCTCATATCTGGTTTCTTAAGAATGTTCCAAGCCCGATCGGGAATCTTCTAAATTTGACAACAAGGGAACTGGAAAGAGTTGTTTATTTTGATTCATACATTGTTATAGATCCCAAAAATACCCCGTTAAAAGAAAAAGAACTTCTAAAAGAGGAGAAATATCTTGAGCTTTTGAAAGAGTATGGACCCAATGGCTTTGTAGCCAAGATGGGAGCAGAGGCAATCAAAGAGTTACTCAGCAGAATCAATCTTGATAAATTATCAAAGGATCTTAACAAAGAATTAAGGAGTACAAACTCTGATCAAAAGAAGCAAAAACTTGCTAAAAGGCTTAAAATAGTGGAGGCATTTAGGTTATCAGGTAATAAGCCAGAATGGATGATACTTGATGTTTTACCTGTCTTACCACCAGAATTGAGACCGCTGGTGCATCTTGAGGGAGGTCGTTTTGCTTCAGCTGATCTCAACGATCTTTATAGACGCATAATTAACAGAAACAATCGTTTGAAAAAACTTCTTGAGATAGATGCACCTGAGATCATCATAAGGAATGAAAAAAGAATGCTCCAGGAGGCTGTTGATGCTTTGATAGACAATGGCAAGCGAGGTAAGGTCGTAACATCAGCCAACAGGAGAGAGTTGAAGTCATTGAGTGAAACCATAAGAGGCAAACATGGTAGATTTAGGCAAAACCTTCTTGGTAAAAGGGTTGATTACTCAGCAAGGTCTGTTATTGTAGTTGGTCCTGAATTGAAATTACATCAATGCGGCATACCAAAACAGATGGCTTTGGAACTCTTTAAACCGTTTGTTTATAATAAACTTGAAGAGTATGGCTACGCTACCACGATAAAAACGGCAAAGAAGATGGTGGAAAGGGAAAAACCGGAGGTCTGGGATGTATTAGAAGAGGTAATAACAGAACATCCAGTATTCCTTAATAGAGCACCAACACTTCACAGGCTTGGTATTCAGGCATTTGAACCTGTTTTGATTGAGGGCAAGGCTATACAGTTGCATCCGCTTGTTTGTCCAGCATTTAATGCTGATTTTGATGGTGATCAGATGGCTGTTCATGTTCCTCTTTCCATAGAGGCACAAACAGAGGCAAGGATACTTATGATGTCAACAAATAATATCCTTTCTCCTGCCAATGGTAAGCCTATTATAAACCCAACACAGGATATCGTCCTTGGATTGTACTATATGACTAAACCAAGTGCTTATGTAAAAGGAGAAGGTAAATATTTTTCGGATCACAAAGAAGTTAGAATAGCGTATGAGCTAAAAGTAGTAGATCTGCATGCTAAAATAAAACTTAGATTAAATGGTAAAATTTATGAGACAACCGTTGGTAGAACTCTGCTTATTGATATACTACCGCCGGTAATACCGTTTGATATGATAAACAAGGTAATGGGTAAGAAGGAGATAGCAAATCTTATAGAGTATTGTTATAAAGTAGCTGGAGAAAAGGAAACCGTTTTACTGGCGGATAGATTGAAGGATATAGGATTTAGAATGGCAACCGAAGCCGGCATATCCATTTCTATAGACGATATGAAAATACCTCCTAAAAAGTCGGAGATTATAAAGGAAGCAAGTGAGCAGGTTCAGCAGATTATAGAGCGAGCAAATGAACGGTTATTATCTGCTGGGGAGAAGCACAATCAAATTATTGATATCTGGGCAAAGGCGAGTGAAAATGTAGCAATTGAAATGAAGAAAGAAATTTCAGGCGATATTGAAGTTGTAAGAGATGGTGTTGTAAGGAAGGTTCCTAGTTTTAACCCAATATATATAATGGCAGATTCAGGGGCACGTGGAAGTGATGAACAGATAAAACAGCTTGCAGGTATGAGGGGACTTATGACAAAGCCTTCAGGCGATATTATGGAAACACCGATACTTTCAAATTTTAGAGAGGGTTTAAATGTCCTTGAGTATTTTATATCAACACATGGTGCAAGAAAGGGATTGGCTGATACAGCGTTGAAGACATCTAATTCTGGATATCTTACCAGAAGGCTTGTTGATGTTGCTCAGGATGCTATTATAGATGAGTATGATTGTGGTACCCTTGATGGAATTGTTATAACACCGCTTGTGGTTGATGGTGAGGTTGTTCAGACACTTGGAGAAAGGATCTTAGGCAGGGTTGTCCTTACAGATGTCATAGATCCATTTTCAGGTGAGGTGCTTGTGAAAGCGAATGAGCTTTTAACGGATGAGCTTGTCAAGAAGATAGAGGATGCTGGAGTAGAAAGTGTAGTTATACGATCTGTTTTAACATGCAGGTCCAAAGGCGGTAGAGTGTGTGCCAAGTGTTATGGGCAGGATCTCGCGAGGGGTAAACTTGTTGATATTGGTGAAGCCATAGGTGTTATAGCAGCCCAGTCAATAGGTGAGCCGGGTACACAGCTTACGATGAGGACATTCCATGTAGGAGGTACCGCAAGCAGGAAGGTTGAACAGAATTCCCTTGAAGCAAAATACGATGGAATTGTGAAGTTTGTAGGTTTAAGAACAGTTAAGAGAGAGAATGGAAATATAATAGTGATGAACAGACATGGTGAGATCGTAATTGCCGAGGAAAGTGGAAGAGAGAAAGAACGGTATAAGATTGTCTATGGAGCTAATTTACATGTTGAAGATGGTACAAAGGTCAAGGCAGGTGATAAACTTGCTTCGTGGGATCCGTACGCGAGTCCAATCCTGACAGAGGCTGATGGTATTGTAAGATATGGAGATATAGAAGAGGGTATCACAGTTGAAGAAACCTGGAATGAGCAGACAGGACGTTCCACAAAGATGATCATAGAGTCTAAAGACCCAGATAAAAGACCCCATATTTCTATAGTGGATGATAATGGGGTTACGGTAAAGATACCAGGCACCAATACACCTGTGTTTATTTCATTACCTATCAAGGCTGAACTTGTGGTAAAAGACGGCGAGAAGGTAAGGGCTGGTGATATGCTTGCCAAGATACCACGCGAAACTACAAAAACCAAGGATATAACAGGTGGTTTACCAAGGGTTGTAGACCTTTTTGAAGCTCGCAAGCCAAAGGAATCAGCAATTATTTCAGAAATAGATGGTACAGTGCATTTCAGTGGAGATTTAAAAGGTAAGACTACTATTACAGTAGTGCCAGCTGTTGGTGAATCAAGAACTTACCACATAAGTAAAGGTAGGCATATAAATGTTCAAGATGGCGATCATGTAAAAGCAGGTGAACCTCTCACAGATGGGCTGATCAACCCGCATGATATACTTCGTGTTCTTGGCGTTAAGGAATTAGCAAAGTTTCTTGTAAACGAGATCCAGGAAGTGTACAGGTATCAAGGTGTCAAGATAAATGATAAGCATATAGAAGTGATTGTAAGGCAGATGGTAAGAAGGATTAGAATAATAGATCCCGGTGATACATCGTTTTTGCCAGGTGAACATGTTGAAAAACACACATTTGAAGAGGCAAATCAAAAGGTGATAGCAAAAGGTGGAAGACCAGCTGTGGCAGAACCCATGCTTATTGGTATTACAAAGGCTTCTTTGAGTACTGAGAGTTTCATATCTGCTGCTTCATTCCAGGATACAACAAAGGTGCTTACAGAGGCAGCAATTATGGGCAAGGTTGATCATCTCAAAGGCTTGAAGGAAAATATCATTATGGGTAGGCTAATACCAGCAGGTACTGGACATGAAGAATACAGCGATATTAGACTTGGCATAGAGCCTATCTATGAAGAAACTAAGGTAGAAGTTAAGACCAGTACTCAAACATAACGATGCTGGTTCATGTAAACTAAGGTGGATGTGTAGAAATAGACACAATATGGTTTACGGATACAGATTTACAAAAAAAGTTCAATACTTAGAGGTGGCATGACCTATGCCATCTCTAAGTGAATTACTCGATCAACTAACTCATTTAAAACAGGAAGCAGAAGAAGAGTTATCATTAGTAGATACACCTGAAAGATTAGAGGCATTTAGAGTAAAGTATTTTGGTAGATCTTCAGGGTTATTAACAGGACTTTTAAAGAAAATATCCGAGCTATCTCCTCAGGAGAGGGCTACCTTCGGTAAAGTTGCAAATTCTACTAAACAGTATCTTCAGGATCGTTTTGAAAAGAAAAGCGCAGATATAAGGATGGAACATGAAAAACCTGCACCTTCAACAGTAGATATTACTCTACCGGGCAGGCGCATACCACGCGGACATGCTCATCCTATTACCAGGACTATAGAAGAAATTGTTTCTATTTTTACAACCATGGGGTTCTCAATCGCAGAGGGTCCGGAGATAGAGCTTGATTATTACAACTTTGAAGCCCTGAATATGCCAAAGGATCATCCTGCAAGAGATATGCAGGATACCTTTTATCTGCCAGGTGGATTTTTATTGAGAACACAAACCTCTCCAGTTCAGATAAGAACAATGGAAAAGCAAAAACCTCCTATAAGCATAATAGCACCGGGAAGGGTTTTTAGAAGAGACTGGGACTTAACTCACACACCTATGTTTCATCAAGTTGAAGGGTTATTTGTGGACAAAGGTGTAAGTATGTCGCATTTAAAGGGTGTGCTGGAAACATTTTTAAGAGCCTTTTTTGGAGCTGATACAAAGATAAGGTTCAGACCAAGTTACTTTCCTTTTACAGAGCCAAGTACAGAAGTTGACATTGGTTGTATGTTCTGTAATGGTAAGGGATGTCGTATTTGTAAGACATCTGGCTGGTTGGAAATACTCGGGGCAGGAATGGTTCATCCTGAGGTTTTTAAAAAAGTAGGTTATGATACAGATGTTTATACGGGTTTTGCATTTGGAATAGGAATTGAAAGGCTTGCGATGCTAAAATACGCTATAAATGATTTGCGTATGTTTTTTGAAAACGACTTAAGATTTTTAAGGCAATAAAATGCTTTATTCGTATAAATGGTTAAAGCAATTTTTAAACAAGCTTCCCCCTGTAGATGAACTTTCAAACAAATTAACCACAGCAGGGCTTGAAGTTGAATCTGTTACCAGTGTTTACTCAGACATAAAGGATGTTGTAGTCGCTGATATTCAAGAGATAAAGCCACATCCAGCTGCTGATAATCTCTTTGTGGCGAAGGTCTTTACAGGAAACAAGATATTTACCACTGTTACTGGTGCCACCGGATTGGTCAGGGGAACAAAGGTTGCCTTTGCCCCTCCAGGTGCGGTTGTAGCTAACAATAGAACAATAAAAGAAATAAATATAAAATCAGAGCATTCTGCGGGCATGATTATATCAGAGGATGAGCTTGGTATCCCTGGTGGATTAAGAAATGTTATAATTTTTGATCAGTCTACACCAGCTGGTAGCGATGTAAAATCAATACTTGACCTTGATGATTGGATTTTTGATATTGCTGTTACACCAAACAGATCTGATGTTTTAAGTCATTTAGGACTTGCAAGAGAAATAGCAAGTATTTTTAGATTAAAAATATTACCACCTTATTATGAACTTAAAGAAAAGAAATACGATGCTCAGAGCGGGAATTTTAAAGTGAAAATAGCATCGCCAGGTGATTGTCCCAGGTATACCTTAAGGCTTATTTCTGGTGTAAAGGTCGGGACTTCGCCTTTATGGCTAAGGATAATGCTTGGAAAATTGCAGCAGAACACTATCAACAATGTTGTGGATATAACAAACTATGTTATGTTTGGAATAGGCCAGCCTTTGCATGCATTTGATAGAGATAAAATAGATGGGAATACGATCTTAATCAGACGTGCGAACAATGAAAAATTAATTACGCTTGATGGACAGGAGCGTTTACTTTCTAATGAAACACTTGTGATTGCAGATGAAAACAAGCCTATTGCTATAGCTGGGGTTATGGGTGGAAAAGATACAGGTATAACGGATCAGACAAAAGAAGTCCTGTTAGAAAGTGCTGTTTTTTCACCTGGTTTAATCAGAAAGGCAGAACGAGGTTTAGGGTTACTCACAGAGGCTGATTATAGATTTGAACGAGGGATTGATCCCTTATTACCAAAATTAGCTTCAGATTATGCTTCTTATTTAATATCACAATTAGCTGGTGGGACTGTATATAAACTTATAGACAATCAAGCGATTAGATATAAGAAGCATAGAATTGTAGCATCCACTGATTTCCTTCAGACCCTTGTCGGTTTTCCTTTAAATATAAAAAAGGTACAATCAATACTAAAATCTGTTTACTGTAATGTGAGGAAATTACATCCTAAGACTTTTATAGTAGAGCCACCGTCATTCAGACTGGATCTCGTTCAACCTGTTGATTTAGGAGAAGAGATAGCAAGACTTGTGGGCTACGAGAAAATACCCTCAGTATTACCTCGCAGACAGGCAAGTAATGTCTTTTTACCGTCTAATTATTTGTACAACAGTTCAATAAGAAATTATCTTTTGTCAATAGGGTTTGACGAGGTTATAAATTATAGCTTTTTAAGTGAACAGGATTATTCTATCACAGGTGATGATGCAATAAGGCTTTTAAATCCTATTAATGAACAAACTATTTTTATGAGAAACAGTCTTATACCTGGATTGATCAGAAATGCACAATATAATATCTTCAGACAAATTGAGGATCAGAAATTATTTGAAATTGGTAAAGTGTATCTTAAAAAAGGAGATGCTTATATAGAACAGGTTCATATATCAGGGGTTTTAACGGGTAAAAGGTTTCCATTTAGCTGGGCATATTCTAAAGATAATGTAGATATTTTTGATGCAATAGGTGTGGTTGAGGGTATATCCACTTTAGTTAACTCCACTAACATTCTTGTCGCAGAAGAGGGATATTCGTCGTTTGTTAATAAAGACAATGCTGTATTGTTCAGGTGTAACAATGCTCGTATAGGTTTTGCTGGTGAGGTATCCAAGGATATACTCAATAAGTATGATATAAAACAGCGATTGTTTGTTTTTGATGTAGATCTTGAACTGTTGCTTGCTAATGCTTCACCTTATAATAAATATTCTGCTGTACCAAAATATCCCTTTGTTACAAGGGATCTAACCGTGGTAAAACCTGTTTCTGTCTTTTCAGTAAATATAATTAATGCTGTTAAAGCCCTTAATATACCATTTCTTATAGACATTATCCCTTTTGATCTATATGTTGACAAAAATAATATAACAGAGCATAGTATAACATATAGATTTATTTTCAGGGATAAGGATAAGACCTTAACAGATGAAGAGGTTGATAATTGTATGAAGAGCATAATGGAATGTATAACAACTAAGTTCAGTGTTAGGTTAAAGATATAGGGAGGCATATATGACTATTACCAAGGCTGAGCTTGCAGAACTTATATATAAAAACATAGGGTTTTCCAAAAAAGATGCAATAGATATTGTTGATACATTTTTTGAGCTTATAAAAGAGGGAATAGTAAGTGGAGAAAAGGTCAAAATTAAAGGAATAGGAACCTTCTATGCAAGGGCTAAGAAAGAAAGATTGGGAAGGAATCCTCAGACTAACAAGCCGATGGTGATATCCGCACGAAAGGTTATAGTTTATAGAGCAGGGACCTCACTGAAGAAATTGCTAAAAGAAGCTAAAAAGGTTGCATCATCAGAAGATGATGGAGCATGATATACAAAATAAAGATTATTATAAAATCGGAGAAGTAAGCAAGATCTCAGGGGTAAAGGAATATATAATTAGATACTGGGTTACAGAACTTCCAAGTCTTAAGCCTATAGTTACACCTACGGGTTACAGGTTATTTAAGAAAAAAGACCTTGAAACTATTTTGCTTTTAAAAAAGCTAATCTATGAGGAAGGGCTCACATTATCCGGTGCAAAAAAAAGATTGCTTGAAAAGACTCAGGAGACAGGACAGAGTGAAAAAAATGATTTAAAGAAATCCATTGATATGATAAAACAACAATTGCTGGATCTTAGAAAGATGTTAAGTGGAAGTTAATAACTTGATCGGGGCGTGGCGCAGTCTGGCTAGCGCACTCGCTTGGGGTGCGAGAGGTCGCCCGTTCGAATCGGGTCGCCCCGATATAATATTTTGGATCTCTTGAATGGCAGTTAATATTCTTGTTACAAATGATGATGGTGTATACTCATACGGTTTGAAGGTACTCGCACGAGAGATGAGAAAGATTGGTAATGTTTACATTGTTGCACCTTTAAGCGAGAAGAGTGCAACAAGTCATTCTCTCACCCTTCACAGACCACTAAGGGTAAAAAGGATCGGTGTAAAACAAACCTACGCTGTTAATGGCACCCCGACTGACTGTGTTAATCTGGCGCTTAATGGATTACTTAAAGTTAGACCACAGATAGTGGTTTCAGGCATAAACAATGGACCAAATCTTGCGGACGATATTACTTACTCAGGCACGGTAGCAGCTGCAATAGAAGCCACACTTCTGGGTGTTCCAGCCATTGCAATCTCAATTGCCGGTAGAAACAAGTTATATTACAAGGCAGCACAGGAAATAGCCTCTAAATTGGTAAAAAAGGTTATTGAGGAATCTTTGCCCCCGAATGTTTTACTGAATGTTAATGTTCCAAATCTACCCGAGAACAAAATTAAAGGCTACAGATTTACACGGCAGGGCAAAAGACAGTATGGGGATTCCATTATAGAGAAGGTTGATCCTCGTGGTGAGAAATATTATTGGATAGGGGGAGATATACTCGGGGATAAACCTATAGAAAATTCTGATGTTGAAGCAGTTAGAGAGGGTTATATCTCAATAACCCCTATTCAGCTTGATCTTACAGCGTATAACTTTCTGGAAAAACTATCAAAATGGCACTTCTAATTATACTGCCGGAGGTTTTGTTTGATAGATAAAAAAGACATATACGCAATGTCAGCACAAAGAGAAAGAATGGTTCAGGAGCAATTGATCAAAAGAGGTATAACATCGCACAGGGTTCTTGAGGCATTCAGAAAGGTACCGCGGCATCTATTTGTTGAAGATGGACTTATATATCAAGCTTATGGAGATTACCCTTTACCGATCTCTGAAGGACAAACAATATCTCAGCCATATATAGTTGCCCTGATGACCGAGGCTCTTGATCTACAGCCGGATGATACAGTTCTTGAAATAGGTACAGGATCAGGCTATCAAACTGCTATACTTGCTGAACTTGCACAGAAGGTTTACTCTATAGAAAGATACGGTAGTATAGCTTCAAAGGCAAGAAAGTTACTGGATGACCTTGGTTATCACAATGTTATGATTATAGTAGGTGATGGGACAAAAGGATATCCTCAGAAGGGACCTTATGATGGTATCATTGTTACTGCTGCTGCCCCGTATGTTCCGGATCCACTTGTAGCCCAATTAAAAGATGGAGGAAGACTTATAATACCAGTAGGTGGTGAGTATTCGCAGGATTTATTAAAGATTACAAAACAGGCTGAAAACCTTAAAAAAGAATCACTTGGAGGCTGTAGATTTGTTAAATTAATAGGTGAATATGGTTGGGAAAGATGAGTTAATCAAGTTAATATCTGTCCTGTTACTGGTAAATATGCTGGCATGCGGTGTTCCATACGGTGTTTATCATACAGTTGAGAAAGGACAAACACTTTACAATATCTCAAAGGTATACAATGTGCCACTTGAGGACATTGAAAAGGCAAATAACATAAAGGATACTACAGAGCTGAAGCCTGGAGAAAAGTTATTTATACCAGGTGCAGCGAAGGTATTATATGTGCCACCAACTGTTAAGGAAGCTTCTGCAAGTTCACCAAAGCAGGTGACGCAAGAAAAAAGCGAAGAGCCTGTTACCCATGTTAGCAAGTTTAATCAGCATCTGAATAAAGAACAATCAACCTTATCACATAAAGAGATGTTTATATGGCCAGTAAAAGGAAAGATACTGCAGGGTTTTAATACATCAAATGGGGAAAGGCATGATGGTATAGATATTAAAGCTCCGGAGGGCTCTCCAATTTATGCTGTAGCTGATGGTACTGTTATATATAGTGATAATACTATAAGAGGCTATGGTAATATGGTAATAATAAAACATAAAAACGGCTTTGTTAGTGTTTATGCACACAACAGCATAAATCTTGTTAAAAAAAATCAAATGGTAAAACAGGGACAAATAATTGCACGGGTAGGCCATACAGGTTATGCAACAACATCACATCTCCATTTTGAAATAAGACTACATGCTATACCTGTTAACCCACTTGATTATCTACCTCATTAGCCCACAAAATGCAGCAGGAAGGTTTGTTTATTCGCTCAATTCTGCAAGCCGCCTTCGCGTAGCGAAGCAATCTCATTTCTTCAGCGTCATTCCAGACTTGAAAGAGCCTGCCCTGTACTTGATGCGGGGGATCCAGTTTCTTGATTCAAAAGTAGCGGTTTGATTTATCAAACAAAAACACCGCCGCATAGGCCTCAAAATGAAATAAGGAAGTTCATTTGTTCGTTCGGGATACCCACTCAAAGGTAAGGGTCGTGCGATCCACTCGTAATCCCTTCTGCCCCTTTTTAGTAAAAAGGCGGAGAGGGGTTTGTTATAAACGAGATTTAAGTCCTCTGTAAGGTTGTCATTGCGAGGAATAAAATGACGGAGCAATCTACAAGCATAGGGATTGCTTCGCCTGTGACTCGCAATGGCAGGACAATAATTCTTTTTTGCTCATATCCGAATTTTCAAATGCATTTTTTTTTGGTTAATATGGCATGTAGCGGTTTGATTCATCAAACGACAACACCGCCGCATAAATGCGACCGCTACAGGAGATGTGACCAGATATTTCTAACTTCCCAACTCCACCACTCATTTAAGTTCCAGAGTTCTGGAGTGCAGAGTAAGGACGGAGTTAAAACTCCCAAACTCCTCAACTTTAAAACGTCCCCTCTATCAAGAGGGGTGTCCCGAAGGGACGGGGTGTGTCTTCTCCTTGTCATTGCGAGCCGCCTTCGGCGGCGAAGCAAT
>Ga0207433_10007165_pt1 | contig 18819 bp, 19 predicted proteins | sample YelNatPaOPGAMG01_FD_187559 | JGI IMG/M metagenome (GOLD analysis project Ga0207433, IMG submission 187559) | Hot spring thermophilic microbial communities from Obsidian Pool, Yellowstone National Park, USA - OP-RAMG-01 (SPAdes) (version 3) | ecosystem: Environmental > Aquatic > Thermal springs... | reverse complement strand
ATTTCTGGCTTTTGGCAAGAAAGTATTTTAAAGAATAGTTCTAAAATGTGAAACTGGTCGTGAAAGCATGGATTTTGAGTTAACGCCAGAACAGAAAATGATAGTTGAAACAGCTGCTGAAATTGCCTGCGACTTTGGTCCAGAGTATTGGCGGGAAAAAGACCGAAAACACGAGTTTCCCGAAGAGTTTTGGCAAAGCCTTGTGGACGCCGGTTTTCCAGGCATAGTGATTCCGGAAAAATATGGCGGAGGCGGAATGGGCATGTTCGAGATGCTCTTGGCCATGGAAACACTGGTTTCAGAGGGTTGTGGACTGGCTGGAGAATGGTTTCTATGCTTGTCCGCGGTTTTTGGAGGCTTATCCATAACAAAACATGGCAATGAAGCTCAAAAAGAGAAGTATCTGCCAAAAATTGCGAAGGGAATGGAGTTCTGCCTAGCCCTAACAGAGCCAGACGCTGGAACAAACACTTTGAACATTAAAACAACGGCCGTTAAAGACGGAAACAACTATGTAATTAATGGACAGAAAATCTTCATTTCAGGCGCGGACAGAGCAAAGGGAATGCTCCTCGTAACAAGAACAACTCCAGCTGATAAGGCTCCTAAAAGGACGCTGGGCTTGACGTTGTTTCTTGTGGATTTGCCGAATCCGGCCGTTGAGATAATCCCCATAGAAAAGCATGGCATTAACTATTCAAAAACTTTTGAGGTTTATATAAGCGACTTGAGGGTTCCCCAAGAAAACGTTTTAGGCGAGGCGGAGAAGGGCTGGTATCTATTGTTGGACACGCTTAATCCAGAACGCATGTCCTTTTCCGCGGCAGCGTGTGGTTTGGGGCTTTTAGCCATAAAAAAGGCTGTGGAGTACGCCAAGGAAAGAAGGGTTTTCGACGCTCCTATAGGAGCGCATCAAGCCATACAGTTTCCACTGGCGGAGGCTAAAGCCAAAATCGAAGCCGCAAGGCTCTTGAATTACAAGGCTGCTTGGCTTTACGACCGCGGACAAGAGTGTGGAGCAGAAGCCAACATGGCTAAGGTGGCGGCAGTTGAAGCTGGAATAGAGGCTGTTTACCACGCCATGCAGACTTTCGGCGGTTATGGCTACGCTGTGGAATACGACGTTGAAAGATGGTGGCGGGAAATAAACCTCATAAGGCTGGCACCCGTCACCCATCAAATGGCATTAGCCTTCATAGGGCAACACGTGCTAGGACTACCAAAATCCTATTAACACCTATATTTTGAGGAACAAAATTCAAACAATCAAGTGGATGGAGAAGCTCTGGGCTTTACAAAAAGTCATGCATTACTTATCGTGGCAAGTTTCAGTTTTAGCTTTATCCTTGTCTTCTCAACACTGCTCAAGAATTCTGGAGTTTCAAGCTTACAACAAGTTTTCTTCCGTGTGACTTTGGCTCTTCCGCTCATATTTTTGCTTATTAAGGGAAAATTTAAACTTGAAAAAAAGGATTTACCCTACTTCATCTTAATTGGCTTCGTCTTCTCAGCCTTTCTCTTTTCAGCGTTGTCTTCCATCGTTTTTGGTTGCCCCATAGCCGTTTCCATAGCCCTACTTTACACTCAACCCTTTTTTACAGCAGTATTAGCGGCTCTTTCTAAGAGAGAAAGGATAACCTTGGAGAAGTCGGTGATAATTGGCGTTGGAATTGTGGGGGCACTTTTGGCAAGTGGAATACTAACTGAGGAATACTCAAACCTAAATATCACTGGAATATTTTTTGCTTTGCTGGCTGGTTTCCTTTACGCCACATACCTATTCCTCAAAAGAATGAGGAAAACAAGTTACACGCCCCTTCAAGGATTATTTAACACTTTCATGTTTGCCGCGCCATGCACACTAATTTTGGGGTTAACCCTAAGACTTTTTACAACAAACACAAATTTCATAGGCTTCTCAACGCTGGACCCAAATCAACTTTTCCTGTTAACATTATTCGCCTTTTTCAGCACGGCGCTTCCCTATGGCTTGCTAAACTATATAAAATTAAGTGAGGTTTCTCCAACAACCGAGGGAACAATACTCCTCTTAGACCCATTCCTTCACAACGTTTGGGCGGTGCTAATTTTCCAACAGTACCTTTCCCTGATTCGCTATTTAGGAGTTGGATTAACGCTCATAAGCGCCGCAGCCATGCTTAAAACAAAACAGAAAACCTAGAGGGGGTATTCACTTTAGCTGTGGAAGGAAAGGTTAAAATTGACATTAAAATGGTATGTCTTTTTTGAAAACCTTTTTAACAAAAAAATCAAACAAATAATTCCGCATAATTAAAGGCATAATTAAAGGTGAGATGGTTATGGAAATTAGAAAAATAGCTGTTTTAGGCGCAGGCTTGATGGGACATGGCATAACTCAAGTGGCGGCTCAAATAGGCAAATATGAGGTTTACATGCGTGACATTGAACAACGCTTCATAGATAATGGCATGAACATGATAAAGGCAAGCTTGCAAAAGTTTGTAAGTAAAGGGCAGATAACAGAACAGCAAATGAATGAAACCTTAGCCCGCATTCACCCAACCTTAGACCTAAAAGAAGCAGTTGAAAATGCTGACTTAATCATTGAGGCAGTGCCAGAAAATGTGGAGCTTAAGAAGGCAGCATTCAAGGAAGTGGACAATTATGCGCCATCCCACGCCATAATAGCTTCAAACACTTCTTCAATAAGCATAACAGAACTCGCATCCGCCACAAAACGTCCAGAGAAAGTTTGTGGAATGCACTTCTTTAATCCACCACAACTTATGAAGCTTGTTGAAGTTATCCGTGGAGCAAAAACCTCAGACGAAACTATACAAACGGTTTTAGAAGTGGCGCATAAAATGGAAAAGGAGACGGTGCTCGTCAAAAAAGATTGTCCAGGCTTCATTGTAAATCGCATACTAATTCCAGCCCTAAACGAGGCAGTAGCCCTTTACTGGGAGGGAATAGCCGATAGGGATGACATAGACAAAGCAATAAAGCTTGGATTAAACTGGCCCATGGGACCACTTATGCTTTTGGATTATATTGGTGCTGATACAACGCTTTCCATCGCAGAAGTTCTTGAACGTGAAATAGGCGAGAAGTTCCATCCGCATCCTGGGCTGAAGCAGATGGTTAAGGCAAACATGCTTGGGAGAAAAACTGGAAAGGGCTTTTATGATTGGACACAAAAATAGGAGCGCAGTGGAATGGAGTTCAAATACATTCTGTACGAGAAAAGCGAAGGAATAGCGACAATAACGATAAATAGGCCGGAAGCCCTTAACGCCTTTAATGCCGATGTGGTAAACGAAATTCTTCAAGCTCTTGAAGACATGAAGGCTGACGAAAGTGTACGGGTTGTCGTTTTGACCGGGGCTGGTGAAAAAGCGTTTTCTGCCGGGGCGGACATTAAAGCTATGAAAGGAATGAACGCCCTAAAAGCGCGGGAACTCTCCCAACTGGGTGAAAAGCTTTGCAACGCCCTCGAAAACCTTGAAAAGCCCGTTATAGCAGCTATAAATGGTTATGCTTTGGGCGGCGGACTGGAAGTGGCTATGGCATGCGACATTCGCATTGCTTCAGAAAATGCTAGGATGGGGCAGACGGAAATAAACATTGGGCTGATCCCCGGGTGGGGCGGAACCCAAAGGCTCACTCGCCTAATAGGCGTGACTAAAGCTAAGGAACTTATTTTCACTGGTAAAATGATTGACGCGAAAACAGCCGAGCAGCTTGGGCTAGTTAACATGGTTGTTCCCCAAGGCAGTCTTAGGGAAGCTGTACGCCAGTTTGCCTCAGAACTCGCCCAGAAGGCACCCGTGGCCCTCAAAGTGGCAAAGGCCCTAATAAACAAAGGCGCTGAAACAAGTCTGGACGCAGCAATAGCCTTAGAAAGGGAAGGCTTCAGCGTAGTAGCCTCAACGGAAGACCTTCAAGAAGGCGTTTCAGCTTTCATTGAAAAAAGGAAACCGACATTTAGGGGCAGATGAAGGAAGCTTAATAATCTCCCAGTTCTTTTTTGTAAGCTTCAGCGAGGTCTCTTCCCCAATTGTCGATGGCTTCCAGCCTTCCGTCAAAGAATCTTAGCACTGGCGGTTCATAGACGAACCTCAAACCTTTTATTAAATGCCTATGCTCGTAAAGCCAGTTTATTCTATCTACAGCATATTCGATATGCGAAATTGTGTAAACTCTCCTCGGAAGGGCGATTCTTGTGAGTTCTAAATCGGCAAAAACCTCTCGGCCCTCCTTGTCCCTATCCATGGAAATAGTGCCCCGCTCCATACTTCTGATGCCAGACGCAATATAGAGGGCTGCTGTCAAAGCTCCCGCTGGATACTGCGATTTTGGAACATGTGGCAAAAACTTCATGGCGTCTAAATGGCAAGCCAATCCGCCGGGTGGTGTAACCACTGGAATCCCAGTCTCCTTAAGCCTATTAACAAAGTATTTTATTTGTTCCACAGCGCAACCAGCAAGGTCTTCATCCACCATTTCTCTTATGCCTACCGCCATGGCGGCGATTTCTCTCATGGACATACCTCCGTATGTGAAGAAGCCCTCGTAGACTGGAAGCCACGGCCTCAGCTTGTCAAATAGCTCCTTATTGTTTGTTGCTATGAAGCCTCCTCTGACACACGTGTTTTTCCTACCGCTCAAATAGAAAATGTCTGCAAGGCTGCACATTTCCTTGACGATTTCTGCAACGGTTTTGTTTCCATAGCCTTGCTCCCTTTGTTTAATAAGGTAGGCGTTCTCGCAGATTAGACTTCCATCCAAAACCAAAATGAGGCCGTGCTCGTCGCAGATACGCCTAATTTCCTTTAAATTCGCCATGGAAAAGGGTTGCCCGCCAAGAAGGTTCGCAGTGGCCTCCATTCGAACAAAACCTATCTTTTCTTTACCATACTGCCTAATCACATTCAAAAGCTTTTGCGGGTCCATGTTGCCCTTAAAGGGGTGCGTGCTATCCGTTTTTAATGCTTCATCATAATAGAGTTCTAGGCATGTAGACGCGCCTGTAATCTCGATGTGGGCTTTGGTTGTGGTGAAGTGATAGTTTGTTGGAATAACGCCTCCTGGTTTAGCAAAAACCTTTGTGATTAAATGTTCCGCCGCCCTTCCCTGATGGACATTCATTACGTATTTGTAGCCTAAAACGTCTTCAACTGCTTTTGCGAATTCGTAGAATGTCATGCTCCCGGCGTAGGCGTCGTCTACGCGCATCATGGCGGCGTACTGGTCCATGCTCATGGCGTTTACGCCGCTGTCGGTGAGCATGTCGAGGAATATGTCTTTGGTTTTTAGTTGAAAGGTGTTGTAGCCGGCTTCCTCGATGGCTTTAAGCCTTTCCTCAACGGGTATAAGCCATATTTTCTGAACCATCCGCGCCTTATGCATATCGATGGGAATTTCCTTACCAGATGATAACCTAATATTCATAGCTTAACCTCGTGAAAAAGGCTTTATCCGTGTGCATGTTTTAATAATTTTCGGTTTAAACGTTTCTTATCTACGTGGCCTTGGCTTTTTGAAACCAAAAGCTATATGTGAAACTGCAAGGCTTATGACCACTTCTAAAAGTTGAGGAGATACTATTGCCAGATTTACGAATACTACTAAATGGCAGTCCTGGAAAACGCGTGCTTCTGCTTGGAAACGAAGCCATCGCAAGGGGAATCATAGAAGCGGGCATAGGCGTGGTAACAACCTATCCTGGTACTCCTGCATCGGAAATCGGGGACTCTATTTCCGAAATTGCCGCTGCAGCTGGGATTTACATGGAATACTCCATCAACGAAATTGTTGCTGCCGAGGTTGCTGGTGGGGCTGCAAACAGTGGAGTTAGGGCATTAACAGCAATGAAGCATGTAGGTTTAAACGTCGCTTCCGACTTTATTATGACGTTGGCTTATGCTGGCGTGAGAAGCGGCCTTGTAATTGTCACGGCTGATGACCCGGAATGTTACAGTTCACAAAACGAACAGGACAACCGCTTTTACGCTTTACTTGCGAACTTGCCGTGTTTAGAGCCTTCGAACCCTCAAGAAGCGAAAGACATGACAATTTCAGCCGTTGAAATTTCTGAAAAACTGGAATTGCCTGTCTTTTTGAGAACAACAACCAGAGTAAGCCACACCCGCGGGCCAGTCACCTACGGTAAAATTGCGAAGCCAGTTCTAAAGAGAGAATTCGTAAAAGATGTTAAGCGTTTGGTTATGGTTCCGGCCCATTCTAGGCCAAAACATTCAGTCCTTTTGGGGGCTATGGAAAAGGCTAAGGAAATAAGTGAAACATCCCCCTACAACAAAATTGTACGGGAAGGTAAAAGTGGAGAGTTCGGCATAATCTCTTCAAGCGCCGCCTATAACTATGCGGTTGAGGCAGCGGATTTGCTTGGGTTAGACGCCAGCATAATGAAGCTGGGCATGACGCATCCGCTTCCGGAAAAATTAATCGGACAATTTCTTGAAAGACATGAAAAAATAATTGTTGTGGAAGAACTTGAGCCTTACCTAGAGTTGCATGTTAAAGCCATAGCTAAGGACCATGCACCCGACATTGAAGTTTATGGGAAGATTGGCAAAGCATATTTTCCAAGAGACGGCGAACTAACCACCCGCATAGTTGTAGCCGGCTTAGCAAAAATAACTAACATGGAAATGCCAATAAATTTCGAAAAAATCGATCAGAGATACGCTGAAGTCTCGCGGGACTTACCTCCTAGACCCCCGATATTATGTGCTGGATGCCCCCACAGAGCCTCATTTTACGTAATTAAACGGGTTGCTGGTGATAGGGCAATTTACTCTACAGACATAGGTTGCTACACTTTAGGGGCTACCCCTCCGTTGAAAACGGGCGACATAATGACTTGTATGGGTGCAAGCATAGGCGCGGCTCAAGGGATAAGTAAGGCAACAAATGCACCCACATTCGCAGTAATCGGAGACTCAACCTTCTTCCATGCCGGGATTCCCGGGCTAATAAACGCAGTTTACAATAAACATAGGATAGTAGTTGCCGTTTTAGACAACTTTACAACGGCCATGACTGGACACCAGCCGCATCCGGGAACCGGGTTAACTGGCATGCATACGCCCACAGAACCCGTGGCCATCGAAAGAGTCGCCGAGGGCTGCGGTGTAAAATTCATCAGAGTTGTTGACCCCTTTAATGTTAAGGAAGCCGAAAAAGCGGTAAAAGAGGCCATGCAGTTTCCTGAAACGTCGCTAATCGTTTTTCGGGCGCCATGCGCTCTATTGCTTGTTAGGGAGAAAAGGCGAAAGGGTTTAGAGATTGTGCCATTTAAGGTAAGTGAGAAATGCACGAATTGCATGGCGTGTATTAAGCTTTTGGGCTGTCCCGCAATAATTCTTAAAGAAGATAAAACCGTGGCCATCAACGAAAACCTTTGCGTTGGCTGTGGATTGTGCGCTAATGTTTGCCCTTATGACGCTATAGTGCCAGCAAAAACCGACACTTAAGGGAGTGAGCAAAATGAAAGAGTTTAACATTGTCTTAGCTGGTGTTGGTGGGCAAGGCATACTTTTGGCTGCGGAAGTTTTAGGGACAGTCGCTGTTAAAGAGGGCCTCAATGTTCGCGTCGGCGAAATCCACGGCATGGCCCAGCGGGGCGGAGCTGTCGTCTCCACGGTTAGGATAGGTGAGAACGTTTTATCACCGCTGATTTTAGAAGGAAACGCAGACATAATTTTAGGATTTGAACCTTTAGAGGCTTTAAGGAACATAAAATATGCTTCGGAAAAAACCCTCGTAATTGTTGGAGACGAAATGATTCCGCCGCCGGGGCTCACTTTGAAAGGCGAAGGTTACCCGCCGATGGAGGAAATACTGGGGAAGCTTAAGCTTTTCTCTAAAAACGTTATTGTTGTTGAGGCTTTAAAGTTGGCTAGGGAGGCTGGAAGTGTTTTAGTACAAAACGCTGTTCTGCTAGGAGCCTTATTGGCAACGGGGAGACTGCCAATAAAGAAGAAAAGCCTAATTGAGGCTTTGAAGGAGCTTGTTCCAGCTAAGTATGCGGAAATGAACGTTAAGGCCTTTGAGCTTGGCTACAAATACGCCGAGAAGGCTTTAAAACGTTAAAATTTTCACTTTTCGGTTTCAGCCCTCTCCTTTATCGCCTTTAATATGTTCTTGAATATTTTCATGTCTGAAACGTTCACTATTGGAATTTGGAGGCTTTTGTCCACCTCGTAGATTTTCTCATATTTGGGAAATTCTGCATAACAGATTTGGCTTATGGGGAACTCTTTATGCTTCAACTCATGTTCAAAGGATTTCTCGTAAACTTCTAGACATAGCAGGTATCCGTCTATCCAGTAAAGCCTATTCGCTCCGTAGGTAGTGGCGCACCATGCGATGTCGCCTATGGCGCGTTTGTCTAAGCCTAGAATGCTAACCTTTTTTGTTGTTGCAATCTCCACGTCCATGTGGTATTCACCCCTTAAACGGCGTGTTCAACACTTCTTTAACCCTATTGCTTATTTTTGGCCCAAGCCCATAAACCGTTTTGGGCCACTCGTCAACGTTTAGGAAGGCATTTAACGGTGTCTGATAGGATTTAAGGATTGCTATGGCTTTTTCTCTCCCAATGTTGGGCAAACTTGCCACAAAAAAGATTTGGGCATCCTCTATGGTTTCGCATTTCTTAACGGGGTGCACTGTTGGAACCCGTTTTTCGACGATTTGTTCTTGACGGGCTGCAACGTAAAGAAAATCCACGGTTTCCTTGTAGGACGTGGTGTTCACTATGGCTATGCCGTTTTTAGCCAAATTAAAAAGCGCCCCCCATACGGCTTCGGGCTTTATTCTACTAAACCTATAGATTATTGGCATATAGCCCTCAAGAAGGATTAAAGCCTTAGGATAAGCCTCTTTAAGCTTGAAAAGCTGTTCGAAGAGGTAGCGGTGTGTAAGCGTGTAGACAAAATCTTGAACTCTTTTCCGCTCCACCGCACAAACATCAGAAAGAATATAGTCGCCCTTCTCTAAGGCTTCAATTTTTACGTTTACGCCCCGCTCCCTAAGCCCCTTAACAACTTTCTCAGCGCTGCTGGCCTCCCGGCTGTCCACAATAATTGTTGGCTCTTCCTCGCCGCCTTTCTTCTCCCTTAAATATGGTAACAGCGTTTCAGCCCCAGACATAACATCAACTCTAACTGGTATGCTAAACTCTGGCTGCTATTTTCTCTTACGGTTCCGAAACAGCTTTTAAAAACTATGGCAAATTTTGCTCTAAGGATATTAGGTTAAATGATTGACCTTTCGGCTTTGAAATAAAAAGGAGGGATGGATGTTATTGCAGTCCCTTTTTGGTTATCTCTTTCACGATACCGGCGGCGATGGTTGTGCCCATGTCTCTAACAGCAAATCTTCCAAGCTCCGGAAACTCCGCGTAGGTTTCAATGGATATTGGGCGTAATGGCTCCATCCGCACGAGTGCGGCATCCCCCGTCTTTAGGAACGAGGGCTTCTCCTCGACAACCTGGCCTGAACGGGGGTCAATTTTTCTTATGAGCTCTGTGAATCTGCATGCCATTTGCCCAGTGTGATAGTGGAGCACCGGCGTGTAGCCAGCCGCTAGAGCCGTTGGGTGATATATCACGATTATTTGTCCAATGAACTCCCTTGCCACGGTTGGCGGGTTTGAAACATGCCCACAGACATCTCCTCGGCGTATGTCTGTTTTCGCTATACCCCTAACATTGAATCCTATGTTATCGCCGGGCTCAGCCTTTGGAATTCTCGTGTGGTGCATCTCTATCGACTTAACTTCGCCCTGTTTGTTCGCCGGCATAAATATTACCGTGTCCCCCTCCTTTAGGACACCTGTTTCAACCCTGCCAACCGGCACCGTGCCAACACCTGTTATGCTGTAAACGTCTTGAACTGGAATTCGCAGCGGCTTATCCAAGGGCTTCGGTGGGACCTCAAAAACATCTAAAGCGTCTAGGAGGGTTGGCCCCTTATACCATGGCATTTTGTCGCTTGGCTTGACAAGGTTGTCGCCTGTCCATCCAGAAGTGGGAACGAAGGGGATTTTTTCAACTTTATAGCCAACCATTCGAAGCATTCGGCTAACTTCGTTTTTAACTTCGTTGTAACGCTCCTGGCTCCAGTTCACCGTCGGATCGTCCATTTTGTTGACAGCCACCACCAGCTGGTTAACGCCCAAGGTGAAAGCCAAGAAAGCGTGCTCGCGGGTTTGTCCGCCGGGGCCTATACCTGCTTCAAATTCGCCTCTTTTGGCTGAAACGAAAAGGATGGCGCCGTCGGCTTGGCTTGCACCAGTAATCATGTTTTTAACGAAGTCCCTGTGACCTGGCGCATCGATAATTGTGAAGTAGTATTTCTTGGTCTCAAATTTTAGAAACCTTAGGTCTATTGTCAAGCCTCTTTCCCGTTCTTCCTTGAGGTTGTCGAGAATCCATGCGAATTTGAAGGTTTCCTTGCCCATCTTCCGTGCTTCTTCTTCATACTGCTTAACCGTTCTCTCGTCGACAACGCCAGCTAAATATAACATGTGCCCTGTGGTTGTTGATTTTCCATGGTCAACGTGACCCATAATCACTAGATTTAGGTGGGGTTTTTCCGGCCTGCTCATCTCTTCTCCTCCATATTCTTAAGCCTAAATTTCCCCTATTTTTAGTGGATTCGTTTACACAACTGTTCATTCAATTATTTTAAGTTTATGATAAGGGCATTCGAAATTTCTCAGCTTTTCGAAACGGATATTAGAGCTGTTTTTGAATATGGTTTTGGATGTGTACGGTTTATGCCGACGAATTTGCCTGCCGAAGCCAAGCGTAAGTGGGCTGAAGTTTCAGCTTGCCGAAACCCTAGGGAAAAGCTTCGGCTTATGCAGGAGTTTTTAAGCCTTGTTCCGAAGCATAAGGGGACAGCTAAACTTTGCGCGCAGGTTAAGAAGCAGATGGCTGTTTTGCGTAGGGAAATCGAAGAGGGAAAGCGTAGAAAAACCGGCAGGGGCGGGCCTAAATTTTTCATAGAGAAAGAAGGCGCGGCCCAAATAGTCCTTTTAGGATTGACGAATGTTGGGAAAAGCAGTTTTCTAATGGCGGCAACAAACGCGAAGGTTGAGGTTTCACCAGCGCCATACACTACGAAGGAGCCTGTTCCCGGCATGCTCCCTTACGAGGATGTCCTATTTCAAATCGTTGAGGCTCCAGCTTTGATGGAAGGTGCAGCGGAGGGGAAAGCCTGGGGGCTTCAAACCTTAGCTTTGGCTAGAAACGTCGACGGCTTGATGCTTATGGTGGATTTGACACAAAATCCATCTGAGCAATTGTCCACAATCCTTGGAGAGTTGGAGAAGACGCGGATATTGGTTAGCAAGCCCAGGGCACGGGTGGAGATTGAAAGGAAGTTTATGGGTGCTGGTTTACGCATAATCGTTTTCGGAAGGCTTTTGGACTGCACTTTTAAGGATGTTGAGGAACTCCTTAAAAGCTATAGGGTTACAGACGCTGTTGTCAAAATCTATGGCGAAGCAACCCTAGACGAGGTTGAAGACGCCATTTTCGAAAGCACAATCTACAAGCCAACTATAATAGTTGCAAACAAGATCGACGTAGAAGGCGCAGAGGCAAACCTAAAAATCCTAGAGGATTATGTGGGAGGACAACTTCCAGTAATTGCCATTTCATGCAAAACCGGTCATGGCTTAGACAAAATCGGAGGCCTCCTCTTTAAGGCTTTAGATTTAATCCGAGTTTATACCAAAGAACCGGGCGAGAGAAATCCATCCCAGAAGCCCTTCGTTTTAAAGAGGGGGTCAACGGTTTACGACTTAGCAAAGAATATCCACAGCGACTTCAGCAAGAACTTCGCCTATGCCAGAGTTTGGGCTAAACGCCTAGTTTTCAGTCCGCAAAAGGTCGGCGCTACATTCACGTTAGAAGATGGAGATGTTGTTGAGATTCACACAAAATAAAGTCTAACTGTGGCTATCTTGAAGCCATGGCTATTCTTTCCAATTCGTGGCGTTTTGAAACAGCATAACTTTTCATGTCATTATTCGCCGCCAAGATAAGCTCTTCCGCCAGGCACTCCTCAATGGAGCGGGGGTTATGCATGGCCGCCTGCCTAGCGCCTTCGCATATATACCTTAAAGCCAAGTCAACTCTTCTCTGGGGTGAAACGTCCACGGACAAGTGGTAAACAATTCCACCATAAGCTATGCGGGTTGTATCCTCACACGGCGCAGAATTTTCCACCGCTCTGACAAGAACTTCTATGGGGTTCCTTCCAGTGCGCAAATGAATAATTTCAAAGGCGTGTTTGACGATGTTTATGGCTTTAGCCTTTTTACCCGCATTTTTCCCTGGACGCATGAGGTTATTTACGAGTCTCTCCACTATGTTTACGTTTGCCTTTCCAAAACGTTTGTGCTCATGACGTCCCATAGTGTGGGGGATAACAAGGGGTTTAAGCGAAATGTACCTCTTTAAACCAAGGTCCTTAACCTCGACTTCTTTGTAGCTCCATTTCCCGAAAAGCTTTATCTCTTTTTCTTCTTCCTTTTTCTGTTCTTTGCTCAAGGTTTTCACCGCATCGGTTTCTGTTTTCTTCCAAGCACAAGCTCTTTTAAGGAAACCCCGTTAACCATTATGACTTTCCAGCGCACTCCCGGAATGTCTCCCATGCTTCTTCCACGGGAACCGCCGATTCCTTCCACAATTACCTCGTCATGTTCGTCGACGACGTTGAGGGCGCCGTCTCCCGGGAGGAAAGCTGTTATAACCTTTCCGTTCTTTATGAGCTGTGTTCTTACACATTTTCTAATGGCGCTGTTGGGCTGCTTGCTTTCTACGCCCACCTTCTCTAAAACTATGCCCCTAGCCATGGGCGCGCCTTCGAGGGGGTCTGCCTTAACATCCAAGCCCAGCATGCGCCTTTTATAGTACATGCTACTCCAACGAAACTTTTTCCGTTTTTCAACCAGTTTTCTCGCCGCAAACTCGCCCCTTGGAGACTTCGAACCCATAGCGTATCTTTTCCTCTTGCTACGTCTAATCACAAATCTAATATTTAAACTGAACGTGGCGCGCCTCACAGAAAACCTAGAGAGGGGGAGCTTCTAATGGCTTGGAAACGCTCCAAAAGATTAAAAATTCAAAAGAGAAGTTAGCTTAATGCTGTCTGGAGAGCCTCCAAAATGGCTTGTTGGAGACTGTTAAAGCTTGAAACCCACAACGCTTACATGAACATGGCGATAGACGAGGCCATACTAAACGCTAGAATCAAGGGACTTGTGCCCAACACCGTGAGGTTTTACCGCTGGAACCCCTCGGCGGTCTCCATAGGAAAATTTCAAAAAATAGAGAACGAAGTCTATTTGGAAAACTGCTTGAAACAAGGCGTGGACGTTGTTAGACGCATAACAGGAGGCGGCACAGTTTATCACGATGCTGAGGGGGAAATAACCTACAGCGTAGTGGCAAGCAGAGAAGACTTAGGCGCCAAAGACATAGCAGAAGTTTACTCAAAAATTTACGCCGGAATAATTGAAGCCCTAAAAATTCTCGGGTTAAAAGCGGACTTTAATGAAGGCGACGCGAGGGCTTGTCCAAACCTAACAGTAAATGGCAAGAAAATCTCAGGAAGCGCTCAATGTCACAAAGCCGGCATAGTCCTGCAGCACGGCACTCTGCTGGTAGATGTTAACCTTGAGAAAATGTTTAGCTTTTTGAAGGTTCCATGGGCAAAAACATGCATGGAAGTTGTCGGCGTAGCCAAAAACAAGATAACCTCGATAAACGTGGAGCTTGGAAGGGTTGTTCCCCTCGTGGAAGTACATCAAGCTTTAGCCGATGGTTTTGAAAAAGTGCTTAAAACAAGACTTGAAGATGGAAAGTTAATAGCCTATGAGAGGAAGTTTGCCGAAAGGCTTTATAAGGAAAAGTATATCACTGCGGATTGGAACCTGCATGGAAAGGAACCCTAGAGTTACACTGCTGAGTTAGAGAGGCCAAATCCTATAGAAATTTCGAAAAGGCAAACAACAGACGCCAATTTTTAGCGCTTTTCTATTCGCCACCTTACCCCTTGAGGTGTATCCTCAATTATTATCCCCATAGCCCGCAACTGCTCCCTAATCTTGTCGGCAGTCTCCCAGTCTTTGGCCTTTCTGGCTTCCTCCCTCCTTTTAATAAGCTCCTCCGCTTCCGGCGGCAGCTTTTCCATCTGAATGCCTCTCGCCAAATCCAACGCGAAAACCTTGTCAAATTCCATGAGCAAATCGTACTTCTCCTTGTTAGTCAGCATCTTTTCTTCCCTAACCAAAGCCCATGTCAAAGCCAAAGCCTTAGGCATGTTTAAATCGTCGTTTACGGCTTCGAGAAACTTTTCACGGTACTCATCAAACTTCTGGCTTCGGCTAGCCGTGTCCTCCATGTTTTCCGCCAAGTTTCTAACATGCTCTCTTAGGGTGAATAATGCGTTTTGGGCAGACTTCAAGTTCTCCCACGTGAAGACAAGCTCCGATCGGTAATGGGCTGTCAAACATAGGTATCTAAAAGCCAAAGGGTCAAAACCTTCATCTATCAATGTCTGAACAGTGATTATTTCTCCAGCAGACTTAGCCATTTTCATGGATTTTCCAAAAACGAGGAAGGCCCCGTGCAGCCAATAGTTTGCATGAGGCTTGCCGGTTAAGGCTTCTGCCTGGGCAATCTCGTTCGTGTGATGGACTGGTATGTGGTCTATGCCTCCGCAGTGGATGTCAAAGTTTTCTCCTAAATACTTCATTCCCATGACGGTGCACTCTATATGCCACCCTGGAAAACCAACGCCCCAAGGCGAAGACCACTCCATCTGTCTCTTTGCATTCTTCGGCGAGAAGCGCCAAAGGCAAAAGTCCGTTATGTTTCTTTTATTTGGGTTAAACTCAACCCTAGCCCCAGCTTTTAGGCTTTCATTCAACCTATGGAAATCCATTCCTGTAAGCTTTCCATAATCCCTCAATTTTGAGGTATCAAAATACACACCGTCGTCAATGATGTATGTATATCCCCTTTCTTCAATTTTCTTGATGAAGTTAATCATATCAGAAATGTGGTCTGTCGCCCTACAAACTATTGTAGGCTTAAGGATGTTTAGCCTTTCGGCATCTTCAAAAAACTTTTTGGTGTAAAAGTCTGCTATTTCCCAAACAGTCTTCCTCTCCCTTTTAGCACCAACCTCCATTTTGTCCTCGCCAGTATCTGCATCAGAGGTTAAATGTCCAACATCCGTTATATTCATAACATGTTTAACTTCAAAACCGTTAAACTCCAAAACCCTTCGGAGAACATCCTCAAAAATGTAGGTTCTAAAGTTTCCTATGTGGGCATACCAATAAACCGTGGGGCCGCAGCAGTACATCCTAACTTTTCCTTTCTCTATGGGGATAAACTTTTCCTTCTTCCTAGTTAAGGTGTTGAATAAGTATATGTTTCCCTTGGCATTCTCCATTTTATTCTCCGAAGGAATAGTGGCGAAAAAGCTTAAAGGCTTTACTTAAGGAGAATCCTCTAATCGTATTTTCTGAACCTTAACATCTTTCTAAAACTTTTAAGGTCTTGGGCAACAAGCTTCAGAAAACGCAGCTCCTCCATTGTTTTCTCAAATTTTGCAAACTCTTCATAAAGCCGTTCGAAAGGTTTCCTATTCCTTTCCATCCCTTGTCTTTCCACCATGCTAAACGGTCGGGAGCTTCATCGTTTATCGGCTGAACAAGCAGCCATTTCCGTCATCGAGGAGAAAGGAGAAGGCTTCGAAAACGGAAAACCCGAATTTGGCCGCTTATGTTCAGCCTTCAACCTCAACTCCATGATGCATCGTAAGACTTAATACTCACGCAAATATAAAAAGATTACTGAACAACACGAATATTCAAAAATGAAAAACAGTTTAGCCTACAGCCAGTATGCCTTCAAGAATTTTTTCTTCTGGGACGTCTAACTGCTTGGAAAGCCAGCTTTTTAGAAGCATTGTCGGTTTTGGGAGCTCTCCGCTATAGGTTATGATTTGGTTGTTTTTTAATGCGTCAGCCTGAAAGGTTTTATCTGCCTCCTTGTAGAGGAATGAAAGCGTTTGAGCTTGGCGGGCTAGGGTTTGGAAGTCGTCCCAAAGTTTACACCGCAAAATGACGGGTGGGCCCCGCACTTCAGCAGCAACGATTTGGGGTTTCTCCACTTGTGTTGTCGGTGTTGGCGGCGTTGCAGGAGCAGACTCCTTCAAGGTTTCATGTGATGTTGACAGGTAAGAAATTAGGTTGGATATTTCGCCTTGAAGGTTTGTAAGCCTCGCCTCAACGCTTTCTATTTTGCCGCTTAGTTCACCCGCCTCCCCAAGTCTTTCAGTGATTTTGCCCAACTCGTTTATGAGACGGTCTAAATCCTTCTCATGCTCCCGCAATACGTTAATTATGAAGTCAAGGGCTTCTAGGGCATCATCCTTTGACGGAGGCTTTTTTGACATGGCAACTTTTCTCCCGCTTTTCTTCAAACTATTCAATGGCCTTCTATATAAATAAAGGTAGCGAATCCTCAAAATGTATCCGTATAAATGGCCAAACATACGTATTAACAATAAAACTCACATGTCAAACGTGCGTTTTATGCATGCAGGCTTAAAACTTGGTATAATAAGTGGTGAGTTAAAATTGACTCTTGGGTAGCGGTAAATTTTTATAAAGTTTGCCTTAAATTCAGCAATGGCATGGTGCTGAATGGAGGCATCAAGATTCTAATAGTCTCCTTACTTGTGTCTTTTGCTATGGCGTGTTGTCCCTCCAGCATTGTTGTTTTTAAGCTTGCACCGCACAACGTGGATTTAGAGGTTTGGAAAGGGTTTGGAGGGGATGCCTACGGCAATGCAACTTTTCGAGATGGGAAATTTATTCTTTGGGTTAATGACACTAGCGGCGGATGGGGCTTGGCGAAAATATGTAGGGGTTTAATGCCGCATGATTGGGGATTGCGGTATGCCCCACTAGACAACGAAATAATAATCGACAGAAACGATGAATTAAAACTTAACCTTGAATTCGACGTAAAACTCCTGTCCTATAAACCCTTCACTGCCAGCAATAGCAGTGTAAATGTTGCAGTAACCTTTTTCTGGCATGGATTTAACCAACCCTATCATGTTAAATGTTATCAGACGGAACTGCAGTTTTTCAGTTACTTTGGAGATGGAGTTAAAACTGGTGAAAAATGGTTTTTTACATATCGCTTCGGCGACGAGGTCGCACAATTTAAAATTGTAGACAACTTAAAGGTTGGAGCGTTCAAACATTACGAGTTAGATGTTATGCCATATGTTAAAGAAATGATGACACACTTTGGATTGCAAAAAATTCAACTTAAACATGTTGAAATTTTTGTAGAAGCGTATAAAGGATACGGAGCGGTTGAAGTTTACTTCGCTAAAATAAGCCTTGAACCCACCTGTGTCCAAAACCATTTTGGTTTCACTTTGCTTCTGGTCATAATATCCCTTATCCTGATAGCTATAGGGCATGGTTATTGTTTTTTACAAAATCTTTAAACGGAACAAAATCCAATCGCAACCACAGAATCACAAAGGTGGACCGGGCGGGATTTGAACCCGCGACTTCCGCCGTGCGAGGGCGGCGTTCATACCAGCTGAACTACCGGCCCAAAGGGAAAGAGTTTATCCCTCTTGGAAAAGGCTTTCGGTTTTGAAATGGTAAGCTGAGCTTTTGCAGTTTCATTTTCGTTAAGTTTCTCCTCTTTTCCAATTCGATTTTTCATGAGTGAAAGCTATTTTCGTGTTATGTTTAAGAGGATTCGCATGGAATTTTCCACAATTTTTGCGCACACCTTCTCCCTTATCTGGTGTTCTTTAAATTTTCGCCTTCCCTCCGCTGTTGTTAGGTCGCAGTGTGTTAGGTCTCGGCAGTAAATGCTTCCACAAGTTTTTTCAAATTGCGTGTACAGCTCTCGGCTTTTTGTCATGCATTTTTCATAGGCTTCTGTTTCGTTAAGCTTGGTTCTGCCATATTTTAGGCTTAGGGCCATTATGGCGCCCGTTAACGCACCACATACTGAACCGCTTCGCCCCATTCCTCCCGCGAATCCTGTGGCGATTTTTGGTATGTGTTCACATTTTATTCCGTTGACTTCTGCAAAAGTCATGAGAATTGATTCCGAGCATACATAGCCTTCTTTAAATCTGGAGACGGCCTTCTCAACAATTATTTCGTCTTCTACATTTTTCATTGAAGGGAATCCCGGCTATGCTATAGGATTGCGATGTAGATTTTCTTTTCGTCTAAGGAATACTCGTGCCACTCGGCCTTAACTTCTTCTTGGCTTTTGTGTAGGTGGACTGTTTTGGCTCTGACAAGCTCTGCCATTTCGCTTAGATATGGCTGTAGGAGCCTTGTGCTTTCTTGGTCTAATCCGGCTATGTGGACGCTGTTTAGTATGTCTGTTGGTATGTAGCCTAACTCTTTTCTTAGGGATTGCACCCTTCGGGCTATGTCTCGCATGAGGCCTTCGCCTAAAAGTGCTTCGTCGCGGTGGGTGTCTAGGTAGACGCTTATGCCTTTTTCAGAGGCTTCAGCCCACCTTCCAGCACCAGCCTCAGCCCTAAGGGTTTCTGGGAGCTCTTGCAAATATTCCGCTTCCTTCACGTTGGCGAGTTCCAATAGAACCTCTTCTAGGCTTTGTAGCATTTTACAGACTTTCTCCGGCGCCACTATAAGCATCTTCCTTAGAGGCCATCTTCGCTTTAGTTTTGCTGACTGCCGTGCAGAATAGACCAGAGAAACGCATT
>Ga0207433_10007163_pt1 | contig 18825 bp, 23 predicted proteins | sample YelNatPaOPGAMG01_FD_187559 | JGI IMG/M metagenome (GOLD analysis project Ga0207433, IMG submission 187559) | Hot spring thermophilic microbial communities from Obsidian Pool, Yellowstone National Park, USA - OP-RAMG-01 (SPAdes) (version 3) | ecosystem: Environmental > Aquatic > Thermal springs... | reverse complement strand
GAAATGAAGTTGTAACAGGTGAGACGCTTGCCGTTGGGGTGGCCAGGGCCGGGAGCGTCAATCCGACGGTGAAGGCGGACTTTGTTAGGGAATTGCTAAGCTACGATTTTGGCGGTCCACCTTACAGTCTAGTTTTTCCCGGTAAGCTTCATTTTATGGAGGCTGAAGCCCTTATAGCGTTTGCCAAAGCTCCTTTAAGTGTTAGGAGGCTTGTAGAATGAGTCTGGAACAGTTTGTTTCACGATATATCGCTTCGGCGGAGCATGTTTTAGGCGAGTTAGAAATAGTGGCTGATGAAGATTTGCATCTGGGCAAGGATTCTATTTTAAGGGTTGTTGATTTGGCAAAAGCCTATTTGCAAGACGCAAAATATTATAGGGACGGCGAAAGGCTTGAGGTAAGCCTTGCCTCGGTGGCTTACTGTGAAGGCTTGCTGGATGCTTTAAAAATGTTGGGAGCGGTGAGATTCGAATGGCCTGTGCGGAAGGAGAAAGCTCTGGGAAAAAGCGGAAAGTAGTTTTGGCTTCTGGAGTATTTGACTTGCTGCATCTGGGGCATGTGCGGTATCTGGAGGAAGCCAAAAAGGCAGGTGGGGAAAACGCTGAATTAATTGTGATTGTGGCGAGGGACAGCACTGTTGAAAAGCGGAAAGGCTACAGGCCAGTAATCCCTGAAAACCAGAGGCGGGCGCTTGTGGAATCCTTAAAAGTGGTGGATGAAGCCGTTTTGGGTTATGAGGAATTTGACATCGGCAAGGTTATTGAAAAGATCAAGCCCGACGTAATAGCCGTGGGCCACGACCAAGATGGAATGGAAAAGGCCGTGAAAGACTACATCCGCGATAAGGGCTTAAAGATAAAAGTTGTGCGCATCGGCAAGTTCAGCGAGGACGAGTTGGATAGCTCCTCTAAAATCAGACAGAAAATTATCGAACATTACAAAAGATGAGTAAGAGGCTATCTTCAAAGAAGAGTTAAGACTTCCACTTTCACCTTGTGGCCATCTTTCAGCGCCAAATGTTTTCTTAGGCATATGGGGGCGATTAACTCTATCACAGAAGCGTCGTAATGGCTTCTTAAGGCGGATACAAGGGCGCCTTTTGCCTTATTTTCTATGATTGCCGGGTAACATTTAACGGGTCCAAAGGTGCGGTTCTCGTTCCTAAAGCCTTCAATTTCTATGGCTGGATAGGTCTCCAGCTCCGAGCGGGTTTTAACATCATAGTCTGTTACAAGTTTTAGATTTAACGTTCCAGGGTATGGGTCGAAGCCCAATTTTTCTATGAACTGTCGCCTGTAATGGTCCCTTGATACGTAGTAGGCGCCTTCGCCGAGTCCTGTGAAAACAACGCCTTCAAGGGTTACGGAGGGCGGATAAACGGTTTCCATTAAGAAGCGTAGATTTGAATAAAGCCTTTTCAACTCGCTGATGCCTGATTCTGTAACTTGTATTAGGCATCCTTCCGGGGTTGTGTTCCTCTTAATCCAGCCCTTACGTTCAAGCTCTATTAGGTGGCGGGAGGCCGACTGCTGTGAGACGCCAAGTTTTCTGGCTAAAAACTCTGTTGAGATTTTGGCTGTTCTGCGGTGGGCGCCCAACTCCGCCAACTTTAAAAGGGTGTAAATGTGGCGCCAACTGTGCTTTTCGCTCATCGTAAGCCTTCCGCCTTCTCCAATTAGAAATGAAGGTTTGCATATTTAAGGAGCACGAAAATTTAGGCTTATAATAACTAGGCTTGGCTGCACGTGGCATTCGCCATGACAAATATGCTGCGTGCATCAGTCAAATGGACTGAAACGTGTACAGTGTCGGAGGCGTTAGCAACGGTGAAGCTTAAATTGTAGGTGCCGTTGCCCCATTCAATTGTGGAAAGGTCGCTAATGGGAATCCAAACTCCAAACCCTTCATAGTATATGGTTATGTTTTTGGCTTGGGCTGGCTTCTCCTCGTTTAAAACGTGGCATGTTAGGCTTACCCTTTTTGTTCCATTGCTGCCGTTGACCGTGTAATAGCCGCCGACTATTATGGCTGTTGTCACGTTGACAGCATCGTCCACCGTGATGTTGGATGTTAAGTCAAAAATTTTAAGTGTGAAAGCTACATGGGCGCTTGAAATTCCCAGTCCAATGTTTGTCCATGAGAGTTTTATGCCGCTTTCATATTCTGAACTGTTTAAAAGCTTGTGGGAAATTTGGCATATTCCATACTGGTATACCCGCCTATAAGCGCTTGAAAGCGTTTCCAAGTTTTTCGCCAGAACCGTTTTTTCTCCGCCTTTTGAAGCGTTTGCAAGGGCACTTATGACCGTGTTCCTTAAGCCCGTCTTTATGGCTAGGACAATATCGCCTATTGTGCCGTCCTTTTGGGCTTGTTTCTCTTCGGTTAACTCGTAGACATACATGGTTGTTGACGCTATGAGAATTGCTATGGCTAGGGCTGCCACTATGAGAAGCTGCCCAGAACTCTTAGCCCTAAAGATTTCGTTAAACTTTTTCATTTCGCCACCGCCAAGTACAAGCGAACCACATAATAGCGAAACTCGGGGTTTCGACTTGCACACACATACTCCACAAGGGTTATTTCTTGGCCACTGAAAGCTCCATTGGAAACCGTTTCCGTGTTGATTTGCCTCATTTCCGCATTGTAGACGGTTAGGTTGAAGGATACACCCACTGGCAGCAGAAGGTTTAGGGCTTCCCGCATTCCAGACCAGTCTCCCGCATCTATGTATGCGCTTAGGCTTCCGTCGGCGTCCAACTGTAAAAGCACCTGCAGCCCGACAGAGGCTAAATTGCTGTTTTCCGTGGCTGTGCTTTTTGTTGTTAGGCCTGCCGATATGGTTATGGCTGAAAAGATTATGAATATGGCTAGGAAAGCCTCAATAATCCTAATTTGCCCGCTATTCCGCTTGCTCAAGCCTTTGGGCCTCCAAGCCAAACCGTGCATTTGTAAATTGCAGAGCCTATGGCGACGAGATGTTCGTAAGCATAAACATTTGAAAGGTTTGACATGGTTGAGAAATCAACTCCCATCTGGAGGGGTATTTGCGGATACGCCGTCCATTCCGCGAAAAATTTTGTGGAGTTCCATCCAGTTGCAACAAGCACGATGGGGCTTGCATCAGCGAATTTTGGAATACTGAAAACATTGCTTGCAGTTTGCGTCAATGGCGCCGCGTAGTTGAAGGTTAAAGCGTAAACCGAAGACAAAACTGTTCCAGCGCTGGTGGGAATCACGGTTAAAGTGTAATTTAGCGGAGAAAGCTTCAGAAAAACGCCCTTAGCTGCTGGTTCGCTGAGGTTGTGGGCGAAAGGGTAAACGGCGTAAGAGGCTATGCGGTCGTTAAATTTGGATTTTGCGAAAACGACGAGTAATGCTGGGCCCTCAACATCATTTGGAACTGTGAGGTTAAAGTGCGCCATTTCATCTGAATTGTAAACGCTTGTGGTTTGCAGAAAGTTTTCAGCTATAATATACGCCTTCACAATGGCAGAAACGGCGGCGCCACTTTTCTCGGTTGCCACTTCAAACGTGTAAACCGTTTCGTTAAAGCCTTCAAAAATAGCCGTCAAATTTACACGTACATCAAAAACTGGCTTTATCTCCAGCCTAAAGGACACATCAGAAACCTTTAGGCTTGTAAATATTTGGGCATAGCTTAACGCGTAGAGGCTTTCACCGTTCAACCTTGAAACCTTGTCAACGTCAAGCGTATAAGGGTTTTTTGCGCCTGCCTCTGCCAAGCCGAACTCTTCTGGGATGGTTTGGCTTTCTTGTCCCCAGTTGGATGGCTTACCAGCATACAGCAAAATGTGTTTAGCTGTTTCGCCATATCTTTCGGCGCCTTCCACATCCAAAGAACTGTTTATCCTTGGCTGGAGAAGTTTCGCAGTTGCAGTCATGGCTGAAAGCACAAGCAAAACCATAAGAGAACACGCGAAAAAAGTGTCAACGGATACCGCTGGCATACCGCATCACCACCTCCAGCCTACGATACCAGTCCAAACATGCTTCCCATCAAGCTCTGAGAAAGCGCAAGGGAAATGTGCGCCGTCAAAACAAGCATGGCTGAGTATTTGAAGCCCGCTGCAAAAGTGCCCTCGTTAACCTTACCCACAAAGAAGCCTGAAAGCCAACACTGCAACAGTATGCCAAGCGAAAAAAGGTTCATCTGCTCCTGCATAACAACGAAGGGCATTGGAGTTGCCCCTGGAAGGGAAAGCTGGGTCAATGTGTAAACGGTTAAGGCCACCATGGTGGTTGTCAAGGCTATGAGAACGCTCCAAATGAAGGCTAAAATCACGTAGGGCCTCAGAAGAGACTTCTTGTTGGTTTCCACATCCTTCTGTTTTTCGCTGTACTCCGTCAATATTTCAAGGGCTACGCTGGAGCCTCCGCCCATCTTTATTGTCTCAACAAGTATGAGAAAGTTGACGATAACAGGCCAAGTTTGAATTTTCCTCTTAATGCTTCCGAAAATCTTTCTTAAGGGAACACCCCACTCCATCTGGCTTCTAATAAGCGCCAAAACCTCAGAGAATTTCCCATATCCAGGGCGCTTTGTAGCGTGAACTATGCTTTTCTCAGGAGAGAGTCCCGTTTTCCTCGCTTCCGTGACATCCCTTAGGAAGCTTGGCATGGCATTTTCAGCAGCATTGTTTATTCTAGACATTTCTATGTAAATGCCCGCTGCTGGAATTGAAATTGTTAGAAGGCAAGCCGTCACCACGAGGGGTGAAATCTGCGGCGCCGTTAGGAACTGAAGCTGTGGCATTGTGATTGTTAAGGCTATGAAGAGGCATGCGCCAGCTCCTGCCACTGCAGCCACTTGATAGGGCTTTCTAAGCCCCACAAGGTTGCTTTTCCTCTCAAAATGGGCGACAACCATGAAAACAACCGAGATTAGAGGCGTCAAGAGGAATATGAGGAGGCAGACAACAGGTGTGGAAATGCACGGAGTGCCCGTGGCTTTCATGGGCTCGAAGATTGATGTTGTTGAGAATACTATGAAGAGGATGTAAGAGCATAAGGTTACAATGAGCATGACGGCGTAGGCTTCCACAAGGGTTCCAAGCCTTTCAATAGAGCGTATGGCGGCGGCGCTTTGAATTTCGAAGATGGAGCGAAGCTTGCTTCTGAGGTAGTTTACGATGTTTCCGCCGCTTCTCACGGCTGAAACGTAGCCAAGCAGGAATTCACGGTAGCTTTTCGACTTTGTTTTTTCAGCTCTTTTCTGCATAACCGTGAGCGGGTCGTAGCCCAAAACCTCCACTTGACGGACGACTTCTTTAGCTTCCTTCTGAAAGGTGGGCAAGTGGTCTATGCTGCAGAGTTTCTTCCAGCTTTCGTATAGGGTTACCTCGCTCGCAGCCAATATTGTGAAAAGCAACGCGGCGAAGGGAAGCTCATGGTTTATTTCCTTCGTGTCCTCCTCAAAGAAGCGACTCAGCATCCGCCCAAAAAGCTTGGGCCCTCTTAATGGAACCTGCACTTTACCACCTGCCCCCCTCGAGAAATTCCCTCTGGAAAAGCTCTGGGCTGTTGTAGTATTTGCTTAAAACCTTGTTCACGCTTCTGTAGTCGCGGATGCCATGCTCCACCATGTGGGCTAAAACCCTCTTGCGGTATTCCAACTCGTCTATGAGCCTTTCAACAGGGATGTCGAGGCTTGAAGCCATCTTCCTTAAAAGATAGCTTTCCGCAAGGTTTTCTCTAAACATGTCCGTGGAGGGGTTCCAGCTGAAAACCTCTTGATAGCTGTTGTAGTCCTTTATTTCCGTGACGCTTACGAATTTCCTGCTGGAAAGCCTTCTCCCAGACTCTAGGAAAACCGGCGTTCGAACATGCTTGACGGTGATCACGCAGTTCATAAGTGGAATTATTGAAGTTGGAATGTTCATGGGCGGCTGGGTAAGCCTCTTTATGGCTGTGTCCACATCTTCAGCGTGGAGCGTGCATAAGCCGCCGTGTCCAGTGGCTAGTGCCTGAAACAAAACGTAGGCTTCTTCGCCGCGGACCTCGCCTACTATGATGAGGTCTGGACGGTGGCGCACCGCCGACTTGATGAGGTCGTATAGGGTGATTTCGCCTTCGCTTTCGGCTCCAAAGCCAGACCGTGCAATGGTGGATGTCCAGTTTTCATGGGGCAGGTTTATTTCTGCAACTTCCTCCACAGAGATGATTTTGTAGCTTGGTTTTATGAGGCAGGCGATGGCATTTAGGGCTGTTGTTTTCCCGGCGCCCGTTGCCCCAATAATCATGACTGACATTTTGTTTTCCATTAAAAGCCAGAGGTAGGCGGCTATGCTCTCGTTGATGGTTTCGTTTTCTATCAAGTCTATTATAGTGAAGGGGTCTTTGCGGAACTTTCTAATGGTGAAGGCTGTTCCATAGGGGGTTGTCTCCTTTCCGAAGGAAACCGCTAAACGGTGTTTCTCTGGAAGGGTTACATCCACTATGGGGAAGGCTATGCTGACATGTTTTCCAGACTTGTGGACCATGCGCATGACAAAGTCTTCCAACTCCTGCTCGTCTCTGAAGACTATGTTGGTTTTTATGTTCTCGTATTTGCGGTGCCAAAGGTAGATGGGTTTGTTGACGCCGCTGCAGCCGATATCTTCAACGTAGTCATCATACATTAGCGGGTCTATTTTGCCATAGCCAACAATATCTCTTTCAAGGTAGTAGAGGATTTTCCGAACTCCGACGGGCGATATGCCTCCGAGAACTTTTCTATGTTTGGCTAGGATGGCGGGCATCTGCCTTCTAAAGGATTCCGCCAGTGTTTCTTCGCCTTCTGGGGCTTGAAGTTCAAACTCCAATATGTTTCTAAGCCTAAAGTAGCCTTCTCTCTCCTCTCTTGTTAGGGGAAGCTCGTCTAAAACGTATAGGTATTCAAGGGTTTCCTCGTTTTGGATTACAGCAGCATAAGAGAACGGAGGCTTAAGGGGGTAATATTCAACCTCTATGTAGCCTTCTGGAACACTCCATTTTTGGGCTTCCATAACCCCTACTAGTTCGGCTTCCTCCCAAACTGAATCCTTAAGCTCCTGCTGGACTTGTCCCCTCTTGAGTTTTAGGCTGAACTTCAAAGTTCATCCTCCATTTTGGCTTAAACCCGAAATTTGAATTCTGGGAACATCTGCCTCGGCAGAACATCTGAGGCGGATGGCTCCATAACCGCTGATGTAATAGCCTGAGGCCAAAGCCTTGCCTGGAAGGTAAATGTACAGGGCTCCGCTTTCAAGGGGTATGCTTCCTAAACCGCCTTCCAGCCAAGCTCCCGCCGAATTGTTTTCAAGTCTAAGCCAGTAGGGCTTGTCACCTATGGCTGTTGGCGCTTGGATGTAGGTTTCAGCGGAAGCGTTGGCTGTTTTAGCTAGCATTAGGAGTTCTGTGGCTTTCGCCGCCACGTAATCCACTAGTTTTTTGAGCTTCCTCATTTCCGAAGAGAAGCGAATGGCATTAGCGTAATCGGTGAAGGAGATTAGGAGGATGCTGCTTACGGCGATGATGGCGAAAAAGGTGTAAAGGTAGCTGGGCGTTATGGCTGGCATCAGGCGTTAACCCTCCTGATTTCTATATGGCATGTTAGGATTTCGAGGCTTACAATGGCACCGTCTGCTGTGCTTTCTATTGGAAGCCAAACGGTTGTTTTGGCGTCTTCTGAAAGGGCTTGCAGGGCAAGAGAGGAGACTGAACTGTTGAACTCGAAACGTGTAACTGTTGAGGTTGTGTTCAACGTTGAAATCTTGAGGTGGAAACTTCCATAAAGCGTGAGGGCCTCTGAAGAGTTTAGGCTAATAATGTATAAGCGTATAATGTTGAAGGGTTTACTGTTGCTGGTGTCGGCGGCTAAAGCTGTTGCTAATGGCCTATAACACAAGACCAGTTGTTGAGCGTTTCCGCCTCTTGCATAGTAAAGCTGAGTTATGGTGTAGGCGTTTCGGCTTATTATGGCTCTGCCGTCGCCTCTCACAAACAAGCCTTGCTGGTTTTCAGGCAAGCCTTCAAGAGTGTAGAGGGCTTTTCCAACAGAACCGTTAAAAACCATAAGTGAAAAGCTGCCGTTGTCGGTTAGGTTTAAAACGAGGTTTTTGGCTTTTGGCTGAGTTTGAAACGGGTACCCGCAGTCTTCCATGTAAACAGTTTTTGAGGCTCCTGGGCTCCATGCCACCGCGTGGACGGCGTCGTCTAAAGCTTGCATGTTCTGCCTAGCCACAGAAGCCTTTAGCAAAGCCTCTTTGGCGCTTATCCTTGTGATGGCAAAACCATACGTAACGGAGATTAGGGCTATAAGTGAGCCGAAAAGTATGAGGTAGGTTACTGGAACGGCCAAAGCCTTCCTAGAGCCTATAAGCCTCTTTAAACTTTTAATTGGCAATTTTAACAGTCTCCTCTCTTGGCGGATGCAAGCCTATGAAAACCTTTGAGGCCGAAATAAGATAAGATGATGTGTGTAGAACAAAACTACACATAAGAAATCATGATGCAAAATCAATCTTGAAAAATACTAAAATAAAACAGAAAAAAAGGGCAAAGGATTTTTATGGTGCTACGTAGGCTTCAACGTTTGTTTCCTTGTAGTACTGAGCGTTAGCAGTGAAGGCTACAACGCTGACAGAAACACCGATGTCACTAGTCGATATATGGTCTAAATCGAAGAGATATACGACCATGCGTTGACCAGAAGGCAGCACTAGCGAATCTCCGGCGGTTTGGTTAAGATAGTCGTAACCTGAAGGTGCGGAAGCAAACCTACATTGCGGGTCCGTTGGACTTGTAACGATGTCATAATAAATTGTGTTAGCTTTAACACCTCTCAGAGTTATTTTGTTTATTACTGCGTCTCGTCCGCCAGTGTTTGTTATCATGAATGCGGCTGAAGCTGTTCCGTTACTTGCGCACCATATGTGTAGGTTTGTTATTTGTAGGCTTTCTTCTTGTACTCGTGTGGTTGTGACGTTTATGGCGTAGAACGTTACGACGGTCGCTAGAAGCACTGAAACCACTAGGATGATGAGCGTTGTTACCACTGTGCTTAGGGCTTTCCTACTCTTTAACAGTTTCATTTCTTTTTCGCTCCGTGCTCCAAAATCAGCCTTGTTTAAATATGATGGTTTGTGCGTAGAACAAAGCTACACATACCCGTTCAACAGTTCAACAAAACAAAAGTTTAAACATGTTTAAAGAATTCATAGGAAATTTTTATTTAGAAAGGCTGTGTTAAACACGCATCAGGAGCAAAGGGGTTTAAAACATGAGAATGAAAACATTAAGCGTCGCTATGGCGGGAATCTGCGCCGCCCTATACGCCTTTATAGGCCGCCTAACAGATTTGGGCATAACCTTTGGAGGAGTTGCCTTCTGGCCAGCAGCCGTCATACCAGCAGTTTTCTCTGTTCTCTTCGGCCCTTGGGTTGGTGGAACGGGTGCAGCCATCGGCATATTCATTCGGGACATGCTCTTCCACGGAGACGCTTTGCTAAGCCTTTCAGCTGGCGTAACTGCCAACTTCGCAGGAGGCTTTCTGATAGGCTATTTTGCCCGTACAAGCCTCAACTGGAAGAGAATAAGCACAAGCATGTTTATCGGCAGCATAACCATAGTCGCCGGCCTGCTTTTGCCCACCGTTCTCTTGCCGGCTGAATCGGAAATTTTCACGGGCTGGTCTCCCTACACCAGCATTGTTGTCTTCGCAGTGGCAGTTGTGGCAAGCATAGCCATCATGATGGCTGCCGCCAAGTTTTGGCCCGAATGGAGAAGCTATACGGTTGGTTCCATCATAGGACTAGGGGTTGCCAGCGCCATCATCGCCCTAGTGGTTTGGGGTTACAGTCAAATCTTCTTCTCTCCGCAAGGATACTTTAAATCGCCTATTCCACCATCATTCATACCATTAATATTCGTGTGGACCTTCGCCACTGAAATTCCCTTCGTCCTCCTCCTCGGCCCACCAATCATTAAAGCTTGCCGCAACGCCTTTCCATCATTAACTCAAACCGAAAAAAAGAGCGATTAGAATTGAAAAGTGCAAAAGCCTATAGCCCTGCTGGAATTTCAAGCTTTTTTGAAATATGCGACACGCTGCCCGACGGAAAGCCCATAACCGACCTAGAAAAAGTTGGCGCCAGAGGCGGCGGCTTCGGAATCCAGAAGGGCGTAAAAACAGAAGTCAAAGTTTCAGAAGCTGAAGAAAACAGCATAAAAGTCTATATTAATGGGCGAAGTGCTCCAGAAGCTGAAACCACGCGGACTGTTGTGAATGGAATTTTGGAAAGAGCTGGCGGATACTATCATGTTGAGGTCAGCCATTGGGTGGATGTCCCCATAGGCGCCGGTTTCGGCACAAGTGCCGGCGGAGCCTTAACCGCAGCTTTGGCTTTGTCAAAGGCTTTAGGCTTAAAACTAACCCTAAACCAGCTTGGCAGAATAGCCCATACAGCAGAAATCAAATGCAAAACGGGCCTTGGCACAGTTGCACCGCTAACGGTTGGCGGGGGCTGCGTAGTCACCGTTGAGCCGGGCGCGCCTGGAACAGCCATAATAGACCGCATTCCAATATCAGAGGACTACGTGGTTGTAGCTGGAGTTTATGGTCCCATACCCACAAGAGAAGTTTTATCCTCGCCTGAAAAACGCTTAGCCGTAAACAAGTGGGGTAGGCAAACCTTAGAAAGGATTTTGGCTGAACCTTCTCTAGAGAATTTTTTGGCTTGCTGCCGAAACTTCGCCGAGAAAACAGGATTTGCCACCGAAGGGGTTCGCCGACTATTCAAGGCTGCTGATGAAGCTGGGGCTGTTGGCGCAGCTCAAAACATGGTTGGCGAAGCTGTCCACGCACTAGCAACGCCGGAAAACGCTGAAAGGGTGGCTCAAGCTTTTAAGCAGGTTCTTCCAGAAGACAAAGTTCTCGTGACTAATGTGGAGCTTTACGGGGCGAGGCTGCTGGGATAAAATTGGCCGCTAAAAAGTTCAAGGTTGTAGCTGTCGGCGGGACCTTCGACGAACTCCACAAAGGACACAAAGCGCTGCTTTTAAAGGCTTTTGAAGTGGGCGAACAAGTCCTCATAGGCTTGTGCACCGACGAGTTTGTAGCCAAAATGAACAAACCCCACATAGTAGCCTCCTACGAGGAACGCCTAAAAGAGTTAAAGAATTTTCTAAAAGAACACGGCTTAACCGAAAGGGCGAAAATTATACCTTTAAACGACGCCTACGGCGTAACACTACAGAGAGGCTGCCTAGAGGCTTTGGTGGTCAGCCGAGAAACAGAACCCACAGCAAGAAAGATAAACGAGGAAAGAGCCAAACTGGGGCTGGAACCCCTAAACATAATAATTATAGACATGGTTCCATCAGAAAACCACGCGCCCATATCCACAACGCGAATCCGCAAGGGCGAAATAGACAGAGAAGGACACCTAATAAAGCGGTTAAACCAATTCGGGGATTCTGGCGGAAAATTCTAGAAGGGGAGGGGCTAGAGAAAATAAGGTTCCGTGGAACACCATTTTCAGCGCCGCCACAAACTAGAGTGAACTAGTGTTTTTGCAAAAAGTCTACAAACACAAAATGACCCCCGCCGTTCAAAATCCTAAACTAAAAATCTAGAGAGGGGTATCCAATTTTGCAGATGCACCCTAGCGCAAAATTGACGTTTGGCAAGGTAAAAATAAGGCTTAAAACATAGCATCCTATTGGGCTTGAAAGGCCAATGCAGAGAACAGGCGTGGCTAAGCTTCCCCTCCATTATGGAAAGGCTCCGAAATGGCTAGTTGTCCGAATGCAAAAACTCGCCAAGGAAATAGTAACCATAATTGTCGACGAGTATGGCACTGGCGAATTCCTAAAACGCCTATCCGACCCGTTTTGGTTTCAGGCTTTAGGTTGCGTTTTAGGCTATGACTGGCACTCCTCAGGCGTTACAACGGTTGTTACTGGCATTTTGAAGCAGGCAGTAATCCCAGAAGAGCATGGCCTAGCCGTCTGTGGTGGAAAAGGCAAAATTTCACGGCAGACGCCTCTAGAGATTGGGCAAATTGGCGAAAAATTCGGTTTTCCAGACGGCAAAATTGGAAGCCTTCAATACGCGAGCAAGATGAGCGCAAAAGTGGACAACACAGCTATTCAGGCAGGCTATCAGCTTTACCACCACGCCTTCTTCGTGGATGAAAACGGCAGGTGGGCGGTTATACAGCAGGGCATGTGCCCCCAAGACCGCACTGCAAGACGCTATCATTGGCTTTCCGAAAACGTAAAAAACTTTGTTGTGGAACCCCACAACGCCATTGTAGGCGACGCACGGCGCGAAATAGCCCTAGACATGACAGCCAAAGAAAGCGAAGGCTGCAGAAAAGCCTCTGTAGACTTGGCATGCGAACCGCCCAAAAAGCTCATGCGCCTAATAATGTCCATAAGACCAGCCTACCAGAAATCGCTAGAAGACTGGCTTCCAAAAACAGCCCAAACAAGCTGGGCAGACTACCCAATAGACGTTTTATCCATGCCAGCCAACATTAACTGGAAAGCCCTACAACAAGTCTATGAGTTCAAACCTAGAAACTACGAGGAGCTTCTAGGCTTTAGAGGAGTCGGCGCCGCCACAATCCGTGGCTTAGCCCTAATAGCCGAACTCATCTACGGCGAAAAGCCAAGCTGGAAAGACCCCGTGAAATATTCTTTCGCCTACGGCGGAAAAGACGGCGTCCCATATCCCGTGGACAGAAAAGCCATGGACGAGTCCATACGAATCCTAAGAAGGGCTGTTGAAGATGCAAAACTGGGCGACAAGGAAAAATTGAACGCGTTGAATAGGCTTAGGTTTTTTATCCCGCCAACGCGGCAATAGTTTTTCACATAGAGGCTGGATGCTGAACTAAGCCTAATTCACGTTTGACATAGGGCTTACAACCTCAGATAAGTTTATATCTGTGTCTTTGAAGTGTGTTGGGAAAATGATAACGAAAATGTCAAGGATTGCATATGATCCTACCATTAAGCATAGCAGCCTTCATAGCGAGTTTGCTGCTCCTATACATAGGCTCGAAAAAGATAGTGAACGCGGCTAAACACCTAGCCTCGAGTCTAAACATACATAAAGTTATTGTTGGAACAGTTTTTGTAGCTTCCGTAACATCAGCCCCAGAATTCTTCAGCTCAGTTATAGCAGTGCTCTTTGGCTCTTCGCAGTTGGCTCTTGGCAACATAATAGGTTCAAACATATACAACATTCCATTAATCATAGGCATATGCGGCCTAATCGGCAATTTCAAAATGAAGAATTCCACAATAAATAAGGAATGCCTCCTAATGATAGGGCTAGCAGCCATGCTCATGATTTTCACGATGGCAACGGGCATGGTGACATGGTGGATGGGGCTTATCTTTCTGGCTTTATACCCAGCCTTCATATACTATTCCATCCGCAAGGGAAACGGAAACGGAGAATCCGAAAACAAGGCATATGAAACACCGTGGAAACCCATAGCTTTCATGGTGCTTGGCGGCGCCGCCCTAATAGCTGGCACCCTCCTACTGGTTTACAGCGCCACAGCCATGGCTGAAATTTTCGGCTTAAGCCAATTCTACGCTGGGCTTACAATAATGGCTTTGGGTTGTGTAGTTCCAGAAACAGCCGTCTCAGTGGCTGCCGCACTGCACGGCGAACAGGAAATATCTATAGGCAATGTTATAGGCGACAACATAATAACCATAACCCTTGTTTTCGGAATCACGGCCCTTATAAGGTCTTTCACTGTAACGCTACGAGAGATTTTGGCAACAGTTCCTTTCATGATCCTCGTAACCATCGTATTGTTCGCCATGAATAGGCGAAGTCACAAAATAACAAGGGCTTGGAGCTTGCTCATGCTGGCAATAGCCGCAGCAGCCTTCATCCTAGAAACCTTCAACCACATAGCCTAGCATCAAACTTCTGGAAAATCTTAAAAGGTTGCTTATTTTTAACTTCTGTTTTGGAAAACATGGAAATTGTTCCTTTGGAGCCATCCCCTGAGCCGCTTTTCTGGAAGACAATAAGCCAAGACATCCCCCACTACTACTTTTTCGCCTTCGACTGGAAACACAGACGAGATCAAACGAAAATTCTGCTGGCATTAGACGGCGACAAAATTTATGGGATGATGCTGATATACGGAGGAGAAATAGTGAATTTAAGAGGAAGCACCGAAGCCGCAAAAGCCCTCTTAGAGAAGCTAGACCTGGAAAAGGTTGAAATTCAAGCTCTTGACGAACACAAACCTTACATTCTCGAGAAATACGAGCCCACGGCAACGCATAGAATGATGGTCATGCTTCTCCGCAAAGGAGAAGAGAGACCTTGCATAAAACACCCAGTGGTTAAGTTAGATGTTTCTGACGCTAAGCAAATAGCTACAATAATGAAGGCGGCTGACCCGGAATTTTGGGGAGAGGTAACAACCCAAGACATCATTGAAGGCATGAATCGTGGGGCAAAATGGTTTGGAGTAAAAACTGATGGGAAACTTGTTTCCGTAGGAAATGCTTGGACAACAGAGTGGGTAAGCTTAATAGGGATTGTTGCCACAAGCGAAAAACACAGAAACATGGGTTATGCAACTTCAGTGGTTTCAACAATTGTGAAAGAGTTTTTAGCCGAGCAATTCCCTATGATAATTTTTGTAAGAAGCGAAAACGTCCCAGCAATCCATGTTTATGAAAAAGTCGGGTTCAAGCAGTATAGAGAATACTTCTTTATGAGAGGAATCAGGCGCAAGTCTTAGCGGCTTTTTCACTCTTCAACTGTTATTGCTTGTGTTGGGCATGATGTTACACATGCCATGCACGCTATGCAGTCGCTTTCCCGAACGGGAACAGACTTTTGTGTGTCTTGGTATTCTGGAAGCTTCTTAAGCTCGAAGACATTTACTGGGCAGACTTCAACGCAGACGCCGTCTCCGTTGCATTTGCTCCAGTCAACCTTAACTTTTGGCATGATTTCACCCTTTTGCCATAAACTTTGGAAGGCTTACCCTTTTATTTTTTTCCACACCCCCTTTGAAAAGGCAAATGCTTTATCGCAAACCCTTTAGAAAAATAGGGTTTGAAAAGAGCATGCCCAATAAAGGCGAAGAAAAAGGCTCAGCCGCAAGCATAAGCATAGAAGAGTTAAGCAGAAAACTTGATTTGATAATTAAAAGACTGGAAGCCTTGGAAACCATACTGCTCAGCAACCCAGAATACGCTGAGCTGGCGCCATATCTAAGGTTGAGCCGCTTCGGAGTAGGCCTGTACGAAGAGCCGCTGAAACTAGCTGCAAGACTGAAAACAGCTGAAAAACACTTGAAAAAGGATTGGGTTCGCAGAGACGAGATTTCCAGATGCATAGTTCAAGCCCTAGCGGTAAACGAGAAACTAAACGTTTCAGCAATAACCCGCCAAGTGCGGCGCATGCGGGGAAAAGCCTCAAGGCGAATAATAAGGGAGAGACTAAAACGCCTAGAAAAAGAAGGCGTTGTCCAAAAAACCAAGGGTTACGGAAACGTTTACCAGCTAGCCGAGTGACCGTCCAGCTGACCACTTTTCTCCAGAATAAATAACTCTGTTAGCCACACCCTTGATTTTTACGTGGAGGTGGAAGCATGAATTGGAATGTAATGCTGGAATATGAGGTTTAGGAAAAGCCAGGCAATAGAGTTTGTCCGAAGGCTCCAAAACCGTTAATTGCTTCAAAAGCCAACTAGAAAGGAGGTGAAAACAGATGGCTGAAGAAAAGGAAAGGAAGAAAAAGGAGGAGAAGGAAGACGTTGAAGAGTTAAGGGAAGTCTTAAGCGTAGTTTCAAAGGAGGTTCCAGCTCTAATAAAGGGTATAATAGCCAGCGTCTTCTCGGAAGAAGCTGGAAGAGATATGGGAAGGGCAGCTGCCGCCTTCTACAAAGAGCTTAAAGAGGCTGGAATGCCCGACGACGTAGCTGTGAAAATGACTGAGGGCTACATTTCATCCTTCACAAGCCTAGGCGAAGTTATGAAACGCGCAGTAGGCGGAAAAGGCGAGGAAAGCAAAGAGCTGGAAAAGGAAATTTCAAAGCGAATCAAGGAGAAACTGGCTGAAAAAGGCCTAGCAGAAAAAGAAGAGGAAGAAGACGAAGACTAGGATAGACTGGATACAGCTATGAGACTGCGCAGCATAATTAGCCTAGTTCTCCATGCAACCCGCTTGCTGCTGAGCCTTCTCGCCTTATGGCTGAGCCTCGGCTGGAAAGTGCGAAGGGCGAGAAAAGCCTTTGAAAAAGAGCTTGCCAAAATGGGAATGACGAAAAAAGACGCGAAAAAACTCAGCGCTTGGTATTCAAAACTTAAAAACGACATTATGCAAACTGTGAAATCCTCCCTTTTTGCATGGCGTTAAGCTTTCAAAAAGTCCAAATATATCTGCGAACAACAAAAAGATGAAAAGCTAATTTTGAAGCCTTGCTTTTCCGCGAATTTCACAGCTTCTTCGGATGGAAAGGCTATGGCATCCACCCCAGCCTTTACGGCTAAGACATCCGTTTCCGCCCTATGTTTGCCTTTTGGACGCATGCAGCCTAAAGCTAGGGGTTTTTCTGGAAACATAACCCTTGCAGCGGCTAAAACTCGAGCTATGTCTAAGGGTTTAGACGGCTCCACCTGCGCCATTGCTGTCCCATGTATGGGCATAAAAGCAATAATAACGAGGGCTGAGGGCCTATAACGGGAAATCATCTGCAAAGCATGCAGTTCCCCCTTCAGCTTTCCATAGTGAAGCCCAACAATAACATGGGGGACAAAGGGCAAACGGGCTTGGCTTAAGGCCTTTAAAGCATCTTCATAATCCTCAACAGTTACGTTAAGGTTGTAGACTTCCCTAATCGTTTCATCCGCCCCCAAAACGTCTATTAAAGCCGCATCCACCCCAGCCTCCTTAAGCCTCAAAGCCCTCTCGAAATCCACAATTCCAACATGGGCGAAAACCGTCAACCCAAAATCGGCTTTAATCCGCCTAATGGCTTCGGCAAACCTGTCTAAGGGAACCGACCCGTCTGGGAGGCAGCCGCCGCTTATTAGGCAGCCCACAGCCCTTTCGCTTTTAAGCTTTCCGCATAAACTGTAAAGCTCTTCTGGAGTTCTGGCTGGATACATGGTTTCCAAAACTTTTCCGCCGCAGTGCTTACACTTTAACGCGCAGCCGCTGCCCGTCACGGAAATTGTTGGAAAATCCCTTGTTGAAGAGCAGAAATAAGCCGTCCTATAATACATGAAGCTTGGTGCATAAAAATGGATTTTTCTGGAAATAGAATGAAATGCGCCGCTGTTTAAGAGGCGGAATAACTCTCCGCTGGGCATTTGCCAGATTGCTTCTGGAGAGGGTTGCATTTTCCTCTTTAATAAAGCCTACACAGTAGCTAATAAATCTCGTTTAAAGTCTGGTTTGCCCTTATGTTTCAGTTCTCGCTTTCCCTTTTCTCTTCTTTATTGTTGGTTATCACTGGAGTAGGTGCTGCTGTTTCCATGTTCGCTGCTTTTATGGATTTTGCAATTTTATCCAAGTATCTTTGGAAGCTTAAGGTTCTGAAAACAGCCATGCCTCTCTCGGTTATGGCGTAAAGCCTCCTTTTACCAGTGAACCTTTCCTCTACCAGCCCGTTTTTCATGAGGGATTCCAAGTGCTGTCCTATCAACGTGCAGTCCATGTTGGTTCTGTAGGCTATACTGTCAATTGTCAAAGGTCTCTTCGCCAGCGCAGATAGAATAGCCTCATAGATTTCAAGTTTCGACCTTCGCAAATCCTGCACTCTCTTAGAGGTTTGTTGGCGAAGATATGATAAAATATTTATGAATTCAGAATCTTTAGCAGAAGAGCATTACTCTGGGCGTGCAGAGTCTTGCCATTAAATTATGGGCTTCCAGAGAAGGTTCGTGTTTCACTGGGCTCAGCTATAGTATTGGGCTTGCTTAGTGGAAAGCTTGACGCCCCGCCTACAACCGCTTATCTAATGACCTATCGAAGGGGCAGGTGCTTGGCAAACTGTGGATTCTGCCCCCAAGCCAGAAAAAGCCAAGGCAGAGCCGACATGCTTTCGAGAGTTTCATGGCCAGCCTTCCCCACAAAACGCGTCCTCGACGGAATCGAGAAAACTGCAAAAAACAGCGGAATAAAACGTGTTTGTATACAAGCTCTAAACTACCCGGAGGTCTTTGCGCATCTCCAAGCCCTTGTCAAGGCGGTTTCTCAACACGCTGAAGTTCCAATATCGGTTTCATGCCAACCGCTAAACCCTGAAAACATAAGGCGCCTAGCTGAAGCTGGAGCTGAAAGAATAGGCATACCATTAGATGCGGCGACGGAGGAAATCTTCGACAGAGTCAAGGGCGTAGCGGCTGGCGGACCCTACGAAATGAATAGGCAGCTAGCCCTACTAAAGGAGGCTGTGAAAATTTTCGGAAGGGGCAAAGTTACCACCCATTTTATTGTGGGTTTGGGCGAAACTGAAAAGGAGATGGTGGACATTATTCAGAGGTGCGTTGATATTGGGGTTTTGCCAGCCCTTTTTGCCTTTACACCCATCGCTGGGACTGCATTAGAAAATCGGAAACCGCCGTTAATTCAACAATATAGGCGAATTCAGTTAGCTCGATACTTAATCGTTCATGGAGCGGCCAGAGCTGAAACCTTCAGATTCGATAAGGAAGGCCGTATAATAGATTTTGGCGTTGACGGACAAATTTTAAGGCATGTTGTCTGGTCTGGAGCGCCCTTCTTAACCTCTGGATGTCCCGATTGTAATCGCCCCTATTATAACGAGAAGCCAAGCGGTCCAATCT
>Ga0207433_10007157_pt1 | contig 18837 bp, 16 predicted proteins | sample YelNatPaOPGAMG01_FD_187559 | JGI IMG/M metagenome (GOLD analysis project Ga0207433, IMG submission 187559) | Hot spring thermophilic microbial communities from Obsidian Pool, Yellowstone National Park, USA - OP-RAMG-01 (SPAdes) (version 3) | ecosystem: Environmental > Aquatic > Thermal springs... | reverse complement strand
GCGTTCGGCCAACCATTTTGCGAGCCTCTTGGCCAATAGCAAGAATCTGGCCAGTTTTTTGATTAATGGCCACTATTGAAGGCTCGTTGATTACAATGCCTTTTCCCTTAACGTAAACAAGGGTATTAGCAGTGCCCAAATCAATACCGATATCCTTAGACCAAAAATTGAAAAGATTTTTTGGCATGGTAATAAAATTCGGATAGTAACAATTTAACATAGCAGAATTATTAAAAACAAGCAAAGTATCGTTTACCCCTCTCAGGAAATTCGGTTCGGCCTTTGACAAAAGTGGCTCCGGCCATAGTGCCTTCTCGGCCCGCTTCGCTCGTCCAGCGGACTCGCTTTACTATTTCAGCTCAAATCAACGGCTTTTAAATCAGCAGAAGAAATAACTTCTGCCCCCCTATATCTATTGTCCGCACATCCAATAACCCGGCAAAGAACAAAAGATAAATTACGCCTCCAAGAAACAAAAAAACAACCCCTGTTACAGCAAGGAGCTTGAGTAGAAATTTCCTCCGTCTTTTTTTTCTTAATTGCTCCTGATATACCCTCCTCACCATTTCCCTCAGGGTATTGATATATCAATATATCAATACCCTTTCTATTTTGGGCTTAATTTCTTTAATGCCAAGTATAAAATCTAATACCAATCTAATACCAAAGATCTAATACCAAGTATAAGGCGAACCATGCAATTTTTTCGCTGGAATGCCGAGAAGGTATTATGGCTTCCGCTTGGTATTCTTTACCTTCCTTCTGCGTATTCTGTAATTCCGTGTTTCCGTGGTTCCCCGTAAATAAAAAACCGCCCCGATGAACAAGCCTATAATTTTGACTAAGGAGCGGAGCGGCAAAACTTAAACCAGAAAAGATAAGAGGATTAGCATCGCGCCGCTGCTAATCCAAAGCCCTACTTCGACAGGTTGGCGGTAACCGCTTCTGTCGAAGAGCCCTCCCAAGACATTAAGTCTTAGCGCGAGGATTCCCCATCCGAAACCGGGAATACCGGAGTATCAACTCCGGCAGGGCATCTGGGCGCAGGCAATTCCCCCCGCAGCAGCTGTTTGCGCACGCAGTGCGCGTGATGACAGCCCGGGAAACTGCCAAAAAATGAATAACAAAGCAGGGTTAACCCTGCTGAAAAGTCCCGAAAGATGAAAAGAACAATTTTACTTGCTTCGGGACTTTTCAGCCGGGTCAATTAAATCCTAATTTTTTAAAAAGCCGCGAGGCCGAAAAGAACGGAGAGGAGGGTAGTGCGGCGCCTCCCCACGCTAGAGGCGCCCTGATTTTCAGCCTCGCGGAGTCAACTTAGAAATCTTTTTCTAAACTGATTCCGCAAGACTTTTTATACCCTAAAAAGCAGGTGAAATTTCATCCTATTATTATTTTAGCAAGTCTAATATCTTTGTCAAGGGCAAAAGCTTCGTTTCTTTTTCTCGCCTGGATTTTGTCTCCACGCTTTTTCCCCTCAAGGTCCTTTCACTGATAACCAGTCTTATCGGACAACCAATTAAATCGGCATCAGCAAATTTCTCCCCGGCGGTTTTTTCTTGTCGATCATCATACAATACTTCCACGCCGTTATGCGATAACCTTTCATAAATATCGTTGGCCTCGCTTCTTTTGCCGTCCAACTCAATCAAGTGGACCTTAAATGGTGCCAATGACTCAGGCCAAATGATTCCGTTTTCATCGTGACTCACTTCTACCACCGCTCCCATTAATCTCCCCAAGCCAATTCCGTACGAACCCATAATAACGTATTCCTTTTTCCCCTTCTCATTTACAAATTGGAGGCCGAAAGCTTTTGAATATTTGGTTCCTAGCGGGAAAATATTACCAACTTCAATCGCTTTCTTTTCTACCATTTCGCCCCCACATTTAGGACAAGCATCGCCGGTTTTAAAGCGAGAAACCTCTAAATTTTCAGAATAGCCACACTTTTCACAAATAAAAATTGTATTTTCCCCTACCGCCGCCGGAACTTGAAATTCGTGGGTATTGCTTACTGTAAAAGTGCCGCCAGCAGCAACGGTGTAAATTGCCTCTAAACCGCAACGGTGAAAAATTTTAAGATACGCCTTTTTAACTTCTTCATAATATCTCCAAAAATCTTCCTCGCTTGCATGAAAACTGTATAAATCTTTCATTATAAACTCTCTCCCCCGCAAAAGACCTGATTTAGCTCTTGGCTCGTTTCTAAACTTGGTTTGAATTTGATAGGCAGCAAAAGGCAAATCCTTGTAGGAACTTATAAATTTAGAGACGATTTCCGTCAAAACTTCCTCGTGAGTCCATCCTAAAACAAATCCTGCTTTCCTTTCCCCTTTTTTCCTTACTTCAAAACCAATCTCTACATCCCACCGTTTAGTAGCATCTAGATACTTTTTTTCAACCAAGGCCGGCATTAACATTTCTACTCCGCCGATTTTATTCATCTCTTCCCTAATTATGTTCGCTACCTTGTTAATTACCCGCCAGCCCAGAGGCAAAAATGTGTAGACGCCAGCGGAGTTTTTGTAAATAAAACCTCCCCGTTCCAAAAGTTGGGCATTGACACTTACTTCGTCCCTAGGATTCTCCCTTGCCGTTTTGGTAAAAAGCTTAGACAATCTCATATATTTACATTAATATTACCAAAAGCCCTTAAAATAAAAAAGGGCTTTCGCCATTATGCGGCCCAAGCCCCAATTATTTTGCCTGGTCAGGCGGCGGGCATTGCCCTTTTAGGTGGGCATATTCTTTATTCTGAATCAACAATATTCCATCCACAACCTCAATAATTTCCTTGGCAGAAGAACCGGGCGGAATTACCCTTCCGCAAAAGCGACAGACATGGGGTTTTCTTGTTTTTCTGATTATATTCTCGGCATATCCACCAATAATATCATAGCCACGGGCGCTAGGGAGTCTCATCTTTTTTTCTTTCCTCTTCTCACCTCTAGCCTCAGCCGGCGACCGAATTCCTTCAAAAAGTTCCAGCTGCTCTATTTTTGACCCTGTTTTCGGCGCAGATTCTTTCATGTGCCCTCCTAGAAATTAAATAATTTTACAAAGTCCTTTACTGTTAAGTATACCATAAGTAATAGCAAAAAAGCAAAACCAGCGGCATTTACGGCATTTTCAATCTTCCTAGGAATCGGGCTTCCCTTTAATTTTTCGATTCCGATGAAAAGTAAACGACCGCCATCTAAAGCTGGGAAAGGTATAATATTCAAAACCACAAGATTAACCGAAATCAAAGCCACAAACTGCATTAGATAAGTAAATCCCAGTCGCGCCGCCTGACCAGTTACCACAGCAATCCCAACGGGACCAGATAGCTCTGCCCCGCTTTTCCCTGTGGTAAAAAAATTCTTTAAAATCGTTGCGTACCCCAGGGCAGTGTGCTCTAAAATAAACAATGAATCGCTTAAACCCCTGCCAATTGCCTCGTACCAGGGATATTTTATTACTCCCGTCATAGCCAGAGAAACACCAAGCGCTCCTTCGCCAGGGGGCGGGTTAAGGCGGGGAACTATATTTCTTTCTTTTTCCTCTTTGCCGCTTCGCAGAATTATGGTTAATTCCTGGCCAAGATTTTGGCTAACAATATCCTGAATCTCCTTAACGCTTTTTATCTTTACTTCCTCTCCTCTTACCTTAAATCCAACAACCTCATCTAAAACCATCAAGCCGGCTTTTTCGGCAGGGCTTGAGGGCGCTACTTGGATTATTTGAACTTTTACATCCCGGGCTTTCTTTACTTGTGCTTCATCAATCAACCCCACCCGCAGACCTATGGCATTCCCAACAGAAAGCAAAAACACCGCCAATAGTAAATTCATAATAACCCCCGCTGCTGAAATAACAGCGCGGACACCGGCTCTAGCAGAAGCAAAACTTCTAGGGTCATTTTCCTCCTTACCGTCCTCCCCGAAGATTTTTACGAAACCGCCGAAAGGAATCAGATTTATAGAATATACTGTTTCTCCTTTTCTAATTCCCCACAGGCGCGGCGGAAAACCGAAACCAAACTCTTCCACTTTTAACCCGGCTCTCTTGGCGGCAATAAAATGGCCAAATTCATGGACAAAAACTAAAATACTCAGAACAATAAGAAAAACAAAAAGTGTAAACATAAAAATTATCTAAGCCCTTTTTGGTAAATCAGCAAAATCCAAAAAATCAAAGCCATACCAACGGATAAAGCCTTCTCTTTTAAGTTTTTAACAAAAACATTTTTCAACGGCAAGGCTTTCGAGGGGAATTTTTCCTTAATAAACCTATCAATTTGTTTTTGGAGATCACCGATATTTTCAACCAGCATCAAATTGCCCTTATAGGCTACAGAAATAGTTCCTCTTTCCTCAGAAACAACCACAACCAAAGCGTCAGATTTTTGGGCAAGGCCCAAGGCTGCGCGGTGACGAGTGCCTAAATTCTTAAAAGCCTGAAAATTATCAGCTAGTGGCAAATGAACTCCGAATTTCTTCACTAAATTTTCTTCAATTACTATAGCCCCATCATGGCCAGGAGAAGAAGGATCAAAAATACTTAAAATCAATGGCATTGAAATTTGACCATTTAATGGCCATCCGCCCTCTAAAATATTCTCCAATCTAAAATTTCCGGCGATGACTATTAGCGCTCCTACCTTTTTGGCCGCGAGATTTTCCGCAGATTTAACAATAATCTCGGAAACTTTAGAAGAAAGGGGAATTTTGCTTAGGTTTGATCTTCTGCTCAAATGCAAAAACCATTCAAAAAAATATCTCACCTCCTTCTGAAAAACAATCACAAAAATAAGGATAAAAGACGGCCAAAGAGATTCTACAACCCGGCCAGTGAGTCCTAGGTTTAAAACTTTTGAAAAAACAACCACTAAAATCAAAACGGCAAGACCCCATAACATCGAGAAAAAATGGGTCTGCTTAACAAAAATTAGAATCATATAAATGGCAGCGGCTATAATGAGAATGTCAATTAAATTCTTCAAAAATAAAAAAGACTGGCTGCCTTGTAAAAAATTATAAACAGTATTAATCATGGATTGAATTTTATAGCATCAACTCTTGTTCCTTTTTCCTTTCAAGCTCCTCTATTTTTTGATTATACTCCTCTACTATTTTCTGTAATTGGTCTTTAGCCCAAAATTTATCGTCTTCGGGAATTTCGCCCTCTTTTTCCATCCTTTGAACCTTATCCCAAATTTCCTCGCGCACCCGTCTAATTTTTATCCGCGCTTCCTCAGTTTTTTGCTTCAGCAATTTCACAAATTCGCGTCGTCTTTCCTCCGTCAAGGGTGGTATATTTAAACGAATAATCTGACCATCTACTACAGGGCTTAACCCCAGCTCACTTTTTCTAATTGCTTCCTCGATAGCTTTAATTGCCCCTTTGTCCCAAGGCTGAATAATCAGAATACGCGGCTCTGGCACTGTAATTGACGCTAGCTCCTTCACCCGCATATTCTGCCCATAATAGTCAACCTTTATATCCTCAACTATCGCCGGCGTCGCCCGGCTAGTTCTGATAGTACCAATATCGGTCTTATAAAAACTCAAAACCCCTTCAAAAGCAGGTTTCTTTTGGTTTAATAATTCTTTAACAGTCATAACTCAAACCTAATAAAATTATACCAAAATTTCCTAAAGTCTCCAAAAATATAATTATAGTTGAACTAGAAAATTTTCTAGCGCTAGGCGGTGATTGAACTGAGGCTGGGAGATAATTTTGTGCAATTCTAAAAGTCCTTTTAGAATTCTAGGAGCTTTAGGTTCATTAATTCTCATCCGCATATAAAGAATCCAATATAAAACTTTCCTCATTAAATCCTGTTTGTTTTTTTCATCAGCAAGCTCTTGAGCAGCAGCAAGTCGCTCGTTAATATCAGCTTTAATCAAGTGTATCAAATCTTCCACGCTACCCTTTATTACGCCAAAAGATTTTTCTCGCAAAACCGTTTTGATTAAGCCGACTCTGCCGTTTGAAAATTCAGCTAGGAATTCCGCTTCCGATTTAGGCAAACCGGAATTATCCAAAAACTTTTTAATTGCTTCGGCTGGATGCGGCGGGAATTTAATTTCTTGGCAGCGCGAAATAATAGTTGGTAAAAGAGAATTTGGATTGGCGGTTACCAGAATTAAAATAGATGAAGAACTTGGTTCCTCTAGAACTTTAAGCAAGGCATTTTGAGCCTCTGTTGTCATTAAATGAGCATTGTCCATAACAACAAATTTATATGGCCCAACAACAGGACTTAAAGAAATAAAGTTTTTAACCTTCCTAATTTCTTCAATACTAATAGTCTGACCACTTTCTGAACTCCCCGCATCAACCAATAAAAGATCGGGGTTGATAACGTTTTCAGGATTAGGATTAACTTCCAGCTTGTGATTGACCAATCCTATCAGTTCAAGGGCGAATGTTTTCTTGCCTATCATTTCTTGACCAGAAAAAAGATAGGCGTGGGCAAGACTGCCGCTCTTTGCCGCCTTTTCAAAAAAATCTTTGATTTTATTAAAACCAACAGTCTTCCACTGCATTTTTACCAAATAATTTAACCTTATAAAACCTAAAAAATATTTAGGCAAAAGCCTAAAAACCTCCCGGCTTTTTCTTTAAACTGGGTTCAGTAAATACTGGGCTATTTTGCTAGCCGCATCGGGCCGCGAAAGTTGTTTGATTTTTTTAGAAAGCTCGGTCCGATTCTCAAACGCCCTATCTATCTCATTTATTAATATATGGGGCGTTAGATTTACCTCCTCGATTAGTGTCGCTCCAAACTTCGCAAACTCAAGAGCATTTGATAATTGATGATTATTGGCGGCATTTTCAAGAGGAATCACAATCACCGGTTTTCCAACGGCTGCTACTTCAAAAACTTGCGAGCTAGCCCGGCAAACTACTACATCAGCAGCCGCGTAGGCCAAAGTTAGCTGCTCTAAATTCAAAAATGGATACAAACGATAGTTTTCCTGAATCTGGGAGCCATAACTATGTTCGCCCTCTTTGATAATAGAAGTAATCTGCTTATTCATCTCATCGTAATTTTTCTGCCCGCATTGATGAATCACTTGAAATTTTTTAATAAGTTCAACCAAAGCCACAACTATGGATTCGTTAATCTTTTGAGCCCCTTGGCTAGCTCCTGTTACCAAAACTGTCGGCTTTGCAGGATTCAAATTAAAAGCGCTTAGAGCCGCGGTTTTGCCCACAGTTGTCAAAAGACCTTGCCTGATTGGATTACCAACAACTTCGCACTTGTCCCCATTAAAATAGCTCTTTGATTTTTCAAATGAAAGAAAAATACGGCGAGCTAATTTGCCCAAAATTGTATTAGTCTTGCCAGGGATAGAATCAGATTCGTGAATAACAATCGGAACCATAAAAATTTTCCCTACCAGCACCGGCAAAAAAGAAGCATATCCGCCTTTGGCAAAAATAATATCGGGCATAAAAAGCCAAACGTGAAAAATGGTTTGAAAGAGGCCTAGCGGAAATTTGAAAATATCAAGAAAATTCTGAAAGCTAAAATATCGCCGCCATTTTGGGCTAAAAATGACATTGCACTTAAGCCCTAGCCTTTCGGCCTCCTCTTTCAAGAACCTCCCTTCTCCCATAAAACGGAGTTCGATTTTGTCACCTCTTTGAGCGCTTAAATTTTTCAGTTCTTCGGCTACGGCAACCAAGGGGTAAACGTGCCCTCCTGTGCCGCCGCCAACAAGCAAAATTCTATATGCCACATTATGTCATTTCTAACTTTATTACGATCGTAATAAAGTTAGAAATGAATTTTATTGGATCTTGTTGATTTAAATCTTGATTCTAGCGTTATAATTACTTTATTGCTCCCTCGCTCTTCAACAATTTAATTTTTAATTCGGCGCCTCTGTTATACCCGCCAATATTTCCATCAGACCTGACTACCCGATGGCATGGAATTTCTGGATCGCGGTTTTTATTTAAAGCATTGCCAACCGCCCGAGCTGCCTTCGGTTTCCCAATAGCTCGTGCCACATCGGCATAAGTCATTGTTTTGCCCCGGGGAATGGTTCTAACTACATTATAAACCCTGTTGGAAAATTCTGAAATTCGCTTTGAAGAATTTTCTTTTCTCATTTTTTGCGTCCGACTTTTTTCACAAAAGGGAGCAACTAAGTTCACACTTCATAGTTTTCTATCTATTGCCAAAAAATCATTTCAGTAATTTTAGCATCTCCTTCCAATCCCTCGTATTTATAACATCATCTCGGCTAGCCCAGCCGCGTCTTGCTTGGGCAATCCCAAATTCTAAAAACTTAATATGGCTTACGGAGTGGGAGTCAGAGTCAATTGATAACTTTACCCCCTCTTCAACCGCCTTTCGGATATGCTCATCCTTCAAATCAAGACGGTCAGGATAGGCATCAATCTCTAGAACTGTTTTCGTCCTCTTAGCGGCTTCAATAATTTTATCAATATTAATCTTGTATGACTCTCGTTTTTTAATCACTCGACCAGTAGGGTGAAAAATAATATCTACATTGGGATTTTCCATCGCTCTAATTATGCGGGCGGTCATATCGGCTTCCGACATATTAAAATTGGAATGAACGGCGGCGCCAACTACATCCAGTTTAGCCAGGACTTCATCGCTAATATCCAAAGTGCCATCTTTTAAAATATTTACCTCTGACCCCTTTAGTATTTTTATTCCACTCACCTGCTTTTGAACCTTGTCTATTTCTGCCATTTGTTCAAGAAGTTTTCTTTCATCCAAGCCACCAGTCATTGCCAGCGATTTCGTGTGATCAGTAATAGCAATATACTTCAGTCCGAGTTTTTTTGCCGCCTCTGCCATTTCTCTAATAGAATTTTCGCCATCGGTCCAGTTGGTCTGAATCTGTAAATCGCCTTCCAGTTCATCATACCCAATCAATTTCGGAAGCTTGCCAGCAATTGCTGCCTCAATTTCACCATGATTAGTGCGAATCTCCGGTTCCATCCATTTCATCCCCAGTTTCTCATAAATTTCCTCTTCGGTTCTCCCAGCAATTAACTTCTTGCCTTTGAAAAGTCCGTATTCGTTTAGCTTATAACCCTTTTTGATAGCAATCTCGCGCAGGGCTATGTTGTGATATTTATCGCCGGTAAAATACTGCAAAGCGGCACCAAATGATTCCGGCGGCAAAACCCTTAAATCGGCATCCATCCCAATTTTTAAGCGCACCGAAGTTCGAGTTGGACCTTTTTCAATAACATCTTGAACTTCCGGCATTTTCACAAAAAAATCCATCACCTTGGATGGTTTGTTCGAAATTACTAAAATATCCAAATCCCCCACCGTTTCCTGCATTCGCCTGATAGAACCGGCAAATTCGGCGCGTTTAACTTCAGGCAAAGCTCTTAGCGAATCCAAAATTTTGCGGACGGTCGGCATCACAAAACCCAATATAAAGCGCCCTTGCGACTGCCGGAGAAAACTAATGCCTTTTAATATTTTCTGCTCGGATTTTTCGCCAAGGCCCTCTAGTTTTCTCAATTTTCCCGCTTTAGCCGCTTTTTCTAATTCCTCCCGATTTCTAATTTTTAGCTTTTGATATAACTTTTTAATCATCTTCGGCCCTACGCCTTCAATCTCCATCAGACCGGCAATATCAATAGGAAACTGTTTTTTCAGTTTTTCATAATCGCTGACGTGGCCCGTTTTGATATATTCTTCAATCCGCTCGGCAATTCCCTGCCCTACACCGGGGATCTCCTCAAGCGCCTTCAGGCCGCCCTTTTTGTAAATTTCTTCAACATCTTCGCCAAGCGACTCAATTGAATAAGCCGCCCGCTCATATGCCTGCGGTTTAAACGGAATTTCTTTAATCTCCAGCAATGCCGCCATTTCCGACAAAATTTTCGCCAATTCCTGATTGGGCATACAATTTAAATATACCAGCAAATAACGAGAATTAAAAGCGGACAATGTAATACTCTCGGTGATATTATTCCCTAGAAATCATTTTTTAAAAAAACCAAAGAGCAACCGTTTTAATAAAACAAAATCCTGCCTAAAGGCAGGATTAAAAAAGAGCCGATAACAAAATCAACTAGCATCCAAATTACCATTACAAATCTCAATGGCTAAATTGCTAATTTCCAGCTTCTTACTTGCATCCAGGTTTGGATTAACAAAAACTTTTAAGCGGTATATCGGCAAATTGTTATCTTCTGCTAGGAAAAATTTCCCTTTTCCCTCGGCTGGATCGGCAGAAATAAACGGAATAGTCACACTTTTCTTGTCCCTCCCTCGACCGACATAAACACAAACATCATCCGGCTCCACTTTAGCCCGATTGCATAAAGTATCAGCTGCTTCCAATCCGCTCATTGGATTGTTTGCCAACCTCATAATGGGCGACCAGTAATGCGATTCAAATTGCAAAGAAAAAATTTCCTCATACCACTCCCATGAAACTAACCGATTTAAAAGCCGCGAAATTTCTCCTCCACAGCGGCTTAAATAATCAACAGCTTCATCATCGTTCAACAAAAAGAAATTAACATCAATCAGGCCAATTCGGTAGGCCAAATAAATAGCCCGGTAAAGCATAGCCACCGGAGACAAATTAAAATTACTATAAATGGAAGAGTAAACCTGCCTCCTTAAAGCCTGCCATTTCTTTACATCCTCTAGACAATCTTCAAGCAAATACCATTTCCCGTCTATAAATCTAAAAGACACAGCAACTTTTATCACACTAGGCTTCTTGCCGGGCAAAGATGCAGCTATTGCATACCTTAAAATGTTATCAAGATTGTCCAAATCCAAGGAACCATTTATTATTTCTCCCAGCGGCCCAAAGTCACCCGTTACAACTTTTACAACATCTTGGTAATCAACACCAAAATCCTCTAAGACCTCTTTCACCCGGCCATATTTTTCAACGACAAAACCTAAAAAAGATTCTCCGTCCATCCCCGTTATTTTTTTCAACAACGGCTCCGCCAAATGGGAAAAACAAGGCAAGCCCCAGTCGTGCATCAAGGCGGCGGACAAAAGCAGGTTTTGATATTTTTTTAAATCAGGATTTTTCTTAAGCACCAGACCGGCTAAAAAAGCCACCCCTATCCCGTGCTGAAACCTGCTCGGAATAGGACCGCGCATAAGCAGATAATCAGGCGCCGCCGCCTGGGCAATCCTTCGCGCTCTTGCAGCTTCGGGGGTTTGAGATAATCGCTCCAACAGCAAAGGAAGCTCCCAGTCGCCGTCCAAATGTCTTGAATAAACCGGGTCATAATACACCATATACCGCACCTCCTATGTTCTTAAGTTTTTAAAGAACTTAAACATTAAACCAAAAACCGCTAAAAAAAGCAATAAACTATTAGTAATAGAGAAGAAAAGAGGGCGTAGAAAAGAGGGTGTAGAAAAGAGGGTGTAGAAAAGAGGGTGTAGAAAAGAGGGTGATTGGTAGCCAAATACAAATCCGTAACTTAATCTAAGTCCGAAAAGATGATAACAGTTATTTACTGCAAATGGCCACGATCGTGGCCATTTGCAGTAAGTTCCAAAAGCCCCGCCGAAGGCGGGGCTTTTGACATTTAAATCCTATGCGGTTTTGACATTTCAATCCTACGCGGAATGATTCCGCGGAATGATTTTAAGCAGGCATTTTCCCTTTGGACCTTCGGAAAATCGCTTTTACCAAATAGTAAATCACAACAATCAAGATTAATACGACAAGTATGCCCAACCACACTTTCCCGCTACCAAGGGTAATTACAGAACCAATAGCGGCAAATAGCCCCGCTTTAGGCCCTGCTTCAGGTTGAGTTTTGGTTCCAACCTCAGGAGAAACTGAAGGAGAAGATAAAAGGGTCGTAGGAGTTGAGGTAGGAATCTGCGCCGTCCTTTGGCCTAAAACGGTCGGCTTTGGAGTTGAGGTCGCGGCGGGAGTTGGCAAAGAAGCTGCCAAAGTAGCAATGGAAACACTGGTCTTCCCTTGAGCGCCGCTCAGAATATTCTTGCTCGCGCTATCTAAGACCATAGAATTAGTGCCGACTTCAATGGCCCCATTTCCATCTTTCTTGGCAACAAAAGTAGCGGTGCCAAAGGTTACCGGACTCGAAAAGCCCTTAGGATAACCGGCGGTCTTTACTAGGACGCCATTGGTATTATCCAATAAGTCATAACCGGGTTGAGAAACCGCCACCCAACTATAATTATCGCCGAAGCTAAAGGACTTTACCTCCAAAAGATTCGCTGGGAATTTTAACTCAAGCTTGACGGTATAAGCTTTAGAACCTTGGGGATCGGCGGAGATAGTTACATTGAATGTTTGGCCTTGTTTTACATCCACGCTTAAGGGAGCGGAGCTTAATGTCGCCGCAAACACCGGCGATGCCAGCAAGGCAAATACTCCTAACAAAGCGAGTAGACCAACTCCTGTTGTTATCATTTCTATTTCTTTTTTGTATGTTTTTTTCATTGTTTCTTACCCCTCCTAATTAGTTAATAATAATTTTGGTTAATTTATTGTTTAATTACGACCAGAAAACCATCAAAGCGTTAAAATCAAGAATATCAACCTTGCCATCCTTGTTTAAGTCGGCAATATTATTTCCCTCTGCTCCCCAATTAACCATAATCACATTAAAGTCCAAAATATCAATCTTATTGTCATTGTTAATGTCAACTTTCTTTGCCTCTTCGCTTAAAGACGAAGGACTTGGAGTGGGAGTAGGCACAAAGCCTCCGCCACCACCGCCTCCACCCCCACCGGCGGAGGCTGGAGTAGGAGTGGGAGTGGCTGAAGAAATAGTTATCGGCGAAGTTGGCTGAATATTAGTTAGACTTGGAGCCAAAGTTCCCTTGAATGACTGCACTTGATAGGAGTAGACACCATCGCTTAGATTCTGGTCTTTGTAAGTCAGCACTAAATCAGTGAGTGTAGCAACCAAATCAAAACTGCCCGAATCTTTTTTCCTATAAATTTTGTAACCATCAACTCCGTCAACGGCATTCCAGCTCAAGGTTATTTCTCTATCGCCGGTTTTTACCGCGCTTACCCCAAAGGGAGCAATTGGAATAACCCCTTGATTACTCAAACCACCAGTTATTTCCGAAGCAGAAGAGAAAGAGTAAACGCTCAACGCATAAAATATCGCAATTAATATTAGAATTTTTGTTTTATTTTTTTTCATAGTTAGGAATTCGAATCTATAATTTATTCAACTTTCACTCCGTAAGTGGTGGTATAAAAGCCCGGAGCGGTAGTTGTCGGAATTTTAGTGAATACATCAAATTGAATTTGTCGACCCGGAGCAGTGCTGTTATCAATTCCGCTGACATTAATTGCTGAAGGAGAACCTCCGCACGTTTGATCGATATAATTATTGCCTAAAGCGCAACTTATAACCGACCCGAAACCATTTTCAATATCGCTGTTAGTCAATCCAACACCGGCCCCAATTCCGCCGCCTGCCGTGTTAAATAGCAATCGTGTGTTACCATTAACTGCTACAGTCGAATCAGCTGAATTCACCCAATCGGCAAATTTAACATACAAGTTTGTCTCATTAGTATTAATAGTAATTCGGAAAATGTAGTGCCAGCCGTTAATATAAGTGTTATCGGCAACCACATAATTATTCTGGGCAATTATTTCATCAACAACAACCGGTTGAATCACTACGGTTGTAAATTCATGGCTATCTTTATTACTCGCATTCAAAACAACCGCCGGATTTCCAACTTTATCTTTGACACCAGAAGAAACGGCAAAGTAATATTGAGTATTCGACTCAAGCGGATTTAGTGGAGAAATAATTACTTGTCTGTCCCCTTCTGCCGGAGAAACAATTGCCGGTACCGGTGAATCGTCACTGTATTTTCGCAGTTGAATGTTAGCGGAATTTACAGTTGTTGTATCAAGAGGTTCGGAAAATATCAATCTTGGCTGTAGGTTTAAAGCTACACCAGTCGTCCCATCGGCCGGCGTGTGACTTTCCACATAAGGCTGGCTAGTATCAACTTCGGTAAAGGTAACAGTCACCGATTGCGGAGTTAAGCCATCGCTGGATGCTGTAACATGAACTATACCGGCCGAATCTTTGGAAAGATGCGTGGTTGCTACTCCACCAGACAAAGTCAAAATTGTGTCATCTAGGCTTCCTCCGCCGTCTGCAGAAAGGACAACAACCGTTGAATTATTATTAGTTACAACATTTTCGTATTGGTCTTTTCCGGTAACAGTAATCAGACTCGTCTGATCAAATGCTAGGTTTACCGGCGAAGCTGTCAAAACTATATGCGTTATTACATCGGGATTAATAGTAACATTAAATGTCTTTGGTGTTGCCGCGTTTCCTGCTTGGTCGGTTGCGTTACAAGTTACTGTTGTTGTTTGGCTTACTGGGAAAAAGAAACCTGACACCGGCGAACAAATTAGAATAATCGCTCCGTCATGGCTGTCGTTGGCAGTAACTGTGTAAGTTATAATTTTTCCGCCGGTGGCATTAGCTACGTCAACTATCGGATCGTGCTGGTCAATCACCGGCGCAGTGTTATCAACTGTAAATGTTGTGCTGGAATTTGGGACTTGCGTATTGCCTGCTAAATCCCGACCATTAGCGATTGTAATAGTCGCTGTGCCGTTGCCTGAACCCACGGTAAAGTTATAAGTATAATGGGTGGCGTCAACGCGAGTCATATTAGTGGCAGTAAGGGTGTTGGCGCCCGCAATAGAAATTTGCGGAGCTGGAGATATTGCCATGTCTTCGCTGAAAGTTACATTTATTGTTAAAACATCGCCAGCTTTTACCAAACCGTCAGAAACATTCGCTCCTTCCTTAAGCTCAACCAAAACTACTGTTGGCGGCGTTGTATCATAAACTATAGAAAACGTTCCAGCCGTATTCCCGTTACCAGCCGCGTCATGGGCTACACCAGCGGCGATATTAACAGTTACTTGGCCATCGCCGCTTGGCGTTACATCAAAAGTATATGTTCTACCATTTACCGCTACAAAATTCCCTGCCGCACCATTGCCAACCGTAATATCGCCCAGCTCAAAACCAGTTACATTTTCGGAAAAGGTCGCAGTTACGGGAATTGGCGAAGTATGGGTTGGATTTGGCGCATTTGAAGAAATTGTCACGGTTGGACGGACCGTATCAACGGTAAAAGCACTGACAGTCAACGGCTCACTGGGATTTCCAGCCGCGTCTGTCACAACGATAGTGCAGTTATTATAAGTCCCATCGGCTAATGGACCATAAGTCGTCGTATTGTCTCCAACACCAGCTGAAGAAAGATTTCCATTTCCGCAAGAGCCGGCATAAGTTATTGTTCCAGCTTCAGTGGATGTAAATATATAATCAGGCGTATTATCATTGGTGGGTGTCGATACTGGAGTTTTTTCCGTCAAAACTGGCTTTACGGTATCAACAATAAAAGTATGGCTATTGTCTAAAACCATTTCATTGCCAGCCAAATCTTTCGCCCCGGAAATATCAATTGTCATTGTTGTCCTATCAGTTGAGGATGGGATTGTATAATCAAAACAAAAAGTTTTAGCGTCAGAGTCACTGCAGTCCCCTACTGCCTGGCTTGAACTTCCAATCTTCACCGTTGGCGTCACTGAAATATCCTCATTAAAAGTAATTTTAATTGTCTGGGGAGAACTGGTAGAGAGATTAAAAGTTTTTCCGTCAGAATCAACCGAAACAACCGTTGGCCGATGCGCGTCAATTGTTTTTTGGATATCTGTTCCGCTAGCTGGCTCACTGACATTTCCCGCTTCGTCAGTCATTGTTACGCCGGCAATTTGTAATGGCGTTGTTCTATCTGGGTCACCTTCGGTCACGATATAAGTCGCGACAAACGTATGATTATCTATTCCTCGCGCCCACAACAATACTCGGCCATTATAAGAACCATTGATTGACCATCCACCAGGTTCATCTTGCTGTGTTGTCAAAGTAAATGTAATTGTGCCGCCAATTCCCAAAACTCCCGAAGAAGTCGCGTTAGAAGTAATTGAAGTTATTACTGGTTTTGTAGTATCAACAACTTTTACGGTCCTAGTTTTTTGGTCGGCAGAATTATTGGAACTGTCTTTAACATCATAAGTAACTGTATGAGTGGCAACAATTTTATTATTCGGGTCAATTGGAGAAACATTTATTACACTTGTGTCAATCGGTAATCCGCTAACAACTATATTTGAAGTTATATCGCCGTCAATATTATCTGTTGCTGTCGCGCCGGCATCAGTGTACGACGTCCTAAACTCAACAGTCGCTGGATTATCACCTAAAACCGTAATCACCGGCTTTGTTGTATCAACAAAATGAATAATAGTATCTCCAGTTAAGTTTAAATCTCCCCAAGAAACATTATTAACCTTTAAAGCCACATCGCCCTTGTTATTAAACCTCAGGGTGCGATAAACTTTTCCCTGATTATCAGTGGGATTCTCATTACCTAGAACCGTAACCGTTCCGGGCGTAGTGGCTGTGCCGGAAACTGTTATCGCTATTCCTTGATTCACCGGATTTCCGTTATTGTCAGTAATGGCTATGGTCAATGCAACATCGCTACCTGACAAATTGGCTTCTTGGGGCTTAGGAGTTGCTGTAATATTTGCTTTCTGAGCCGACCCCGCGGTAAAGGTTACCGATTGGGGCGTTAGAGAAATAATGTTGCCAATAAGGGGATAAACGCTTTTTGTCTCGGCAACTGTGGAACCCAAGAATATCGTTGCGCTCCCGCTTGCATCAGTTACAACGGGGTTCGTGCTGAAATAATTCCCTGTACCGGAGGAATTAAGCAAAACAGGAATACCGGCTATAGAAATATTATTTTGGTCCTTTACTAAAATATTGCAGATAACGGTATTTCCTACACTCTGCGTTAATGGCAAGCAAGAAAATGTTGAATTTGTTGCGCTTGGAATTGGTGTACCGGTTAAACTTACATCATCAAGATAAAAAATGTCATTGTTGCTATTGGTATGCACTCTAAACCTAAACACGAAATTGGCGTTATTATCCGCTGTTGAAGGTAAATTATAGGAAGCGTTAACCCAATCAATATCTGCTGTCCTATTAGTATAATCAGCAAGTTGTTGCCAATTTACGCCACCATTAGTTGAATACTCTACATAAACATGATCAGTGTTATCTAAGCTTATAATTCTAAACCAGTAGCTTAAGTTAATAGAATAATAACCAACGGTGGAAATATTTTTTTGAAGTAAGTCGTCAGTAGGACCAGTATCTCCTTTTGCCTCCGCTTTATAGGCGCTTGCATTATGGGCATTGCCTGTAGTAACGCTCCAGTGAGCATCATGGATATTCCAAGCATTGAAATTTCCTGATTCAAACCCATCACTAAAAAGCGTTGTTGCCGCCAAAGCATTTGGGGTATAGACAACAAAAAAACCGCTAACTAAAATCAGAGCGGCCGCGATTAAAAATCTACCCCGTTTTGTAAAAGAGTTTCGACCCCCTCCAAAGACAGAATTAACGCTGACCATTTTTTCTGAACCTAGAAGCCAACAGCTCTGGCAAAATATTTCCCAAAGTATCGGCTTTAGATTCCAACTAGGGAGTTAAAAGTATTAATGCTCATCTTCTATGTCAAAAATTAACGGGGGTTAAAAATTAATGGGCTAAACGCCAAACATTGTCTGTCCGTTAATTCTAAAATCCATCAGGTCTCCGCTTTAAACCCATATATAGCAAGCCGTTGTTGCCGTGTCAAGAGTTTCCTACCAACCTGTGGATAACTTTTCACCCAAAATTATCCATTCCCGATTCATTTACCGCTTATCTCTCGCGTATTTCTTATCTATCATAATTATTACCACTATTACCGACCTCCTCTTACTGCAAATGGCCACGATCGTGGCCATTTGCAGTAAATCATTTTACTCCGGTCTTTCTCTCCCCCTCTCTTCTCTTCTCTTCCCTTTCCTTTCCTTCCCTTCCCTTTTCTCCTCTTCCTTACTTTCTCTTTCCTTATCTTTGTCTATCTTACTCTGCTTTGTTATTTTATTCCACCCCCTGCTATTCTTTATCCCATCCCTTCCCACTCTACTTTCCATTCTCTCTTACTATCCTATCTATTCTATCCTGAAAAATTTTCTTATAGCTCTTTCTTTTGAGCCCAGCTTGCTTGCTTCCAAAATATGAACGCTTTTTTCTATCCTCAACATTGTCGCCAATTCCATTATTTCTCTTTCGCAAGGTCTTGGGGTAACATAAACGCTCTTCTGTAACTCGTAAAATCCCAGTTCCTGGAGTTTGCCGCGAAAAATATCTCTTGCCGCCCGACTTAGCTCCGGAATATCAAAAATTAAAACCCGCCACTTTTTATCCCAGTGCCGGGGATTAAAATCGGGCAATTTTACATCATCAATCTCAAACTTCAGCAAAATCTCCTTGCCTCTTTTGGTTAAAACAAAAGAGTCGCTGTCCTTAAACTTTATCAATTTATTCTTCTCCAACCTCCTTAAAGCGGTGCGGAAATCGCCTTTTATTCTGGGGTTATTATAAGAGTAACTGCCCAGGGCCGAAATTGTCTGCCCGAGGGTCTTCCTTGACATCAGTGCATCAAAAAGAGGACCGATACTAAAAATGAAATCTTTGGCTCCTTTTGATACAGAGTTGATGACATTCAAGATTCGGCGAGTTAACGATTTTCTGTGTATATTCCCCATCCCAAATTAAGAATACCACATTTTACTGCAAATGGCCACGATCGTGGCCATTTGCAGTAAGTTCCAAAAGCCCCGCCGAAGGCGGGGCTTTTGGTTTCAGCTAATTTTCCCAAGTTGTATTAAAAAATCTTACTAATAAATCTTACTG
>Ga0207433_10007139_pt1 | contig 18859 bp, 16 predicted proteins | sample YelNatPaOPGAMG01_FD_187559 | JGI IMG/M metagenome (GOLD analysis project Ga0207433, IMG submission 187559) | Hot spring thermophilic microbial communities from Obsidian Pool, Yellowstone National Park, USA - OP-RAMG-01 (SPAdes) (version 3) | ecosystem: Environmental > Aquatic > Thermal springs... | reverse complement strand
TCAGGGTAGTATCTTTTTACTTATGAAGTATTTTTCGTTGAGATTTAAGCGTTTTTTGAGTAGTTTTAGTAAAAAGAAACTATATCACCCCTCTATCCTTCAATATCCTTCTTGTTTCAGAAGCAGAGTATCTCAAATACATAGCAGTAGTTGAAAGAGAAGCGTGTCCTAATATCTGTTGAACTATTGTAACTGGCACTTGTGCTTTTAGTAGTTCTATTGCTCTTGTATGCCTGAGTGTATGAGGATGTGCAAGTTTCTTATCAATATGCACTTTCTCACACATTCTTCTAAACACTCTAAAGAAAACACTCTGAGGTATTTTAAACACATTTCCTTCTATCTGAGGGTATATCTTTATGAGTCTCAGATACTCATTTATGAGACCTTCAGGAACAGGGACAGTTCTACTTACCTTTCCCTTTTTCTTCTTTGCGTGTCTTTTAAGAGTTGTAAGATGAACCTGGGATAGTCTTAAATCAATATCTCTTTTCTCATTTATGAGTTGTATTTCTCCTATCCTTGCACCTGTATATCTTAGAAAGAGAAAGAACAGTAAGTGCTTTGCCCGATGAGATGCTCTTATACTATTTCCCTTTTTCTCATCTTCTTCTAAATACGAATAGAAAGCATCAGTAAGTCTTTGAAGTTCATCATCTGTAAAGTGATATACTACCTCTCCTTCAAATACATTGTCTATACTCCTTACATTTCTATATACCTCTATATCCTTCATATGAACCTCCCAACACATTATATTACAAATGCACAAAAACTTTAAAAGAAATAATACATTTTTAGGCTAAAAATACCCTCAATTTCCAGGATAAAACTGTGATTTTCCTAAAATTATGTATGAAAATTAGTGTTTTCATACAGTTTGTGGTGGATGTCTCATTGGTCTGACACCAGGATAAAAACACCCTCCAGAATGCATAAAAAAGCCCTAAATCTGCGAGGTAAAGGCAGGGGTAATTTTACCTTTTTGAGCTTACCCCCTCTAAAAACGCACGGAAATGAAAGTTCTGTATTAACATCATTTTTCATATAGTTTATAGTGTTTTTACTTCTTTTAGAAATCAGTCTTTTTTAGGTCTTAAGGTTAACACGAATAATGCAGCAAAAACTACTGTTATTATCAGAAGTTCAAGAGGTATTTTCCAAAATTCAACAGTCGCTTTATAAACAACCACATCTTCTATATCACCATGTGGTATCTTATTCTCTAGTGATGGAATCTTCCAGAAGAAATAATAAACGCGTGATATACCTTCTTTGTCTAATGAATACCCCCCGTAACTATTGAGGTATATTACTTTATAATAACACTCCCACGGCACATAAGCAACAGCAACTGCAAATACAATAAGGTAAATAATGATGATAACTTTTTGTAATCTTGTCATTTTCTGCCTCCTTAAACACCACCTTAATTGAGTGATTTTCTATCATCATAAAGATTTTAGTATTTTTTGAGAAATAACAAACTTGAAACACACTAGGAGTTTTTTGAAATTTTAACCATATAGAACATACCTTTTGAATAGGTATGTTTTGCAGGTAGGTGTGTCCCATTGGGCTACATCAAAAACATACCTTTTGAAAAGGTGCGTTTTATACGTTTAAGGTGTTTTTTTGTAAAAAATCACCCGGTTCTTCGAAAGATAAAAATGGAAAATTTTACTTTAACCATATAGAACATACCTTTTGAATAGGTGCATTTTGAAAAAGGGCTAAATTTGTCCTTCGTACATCAAAAACATACCTTTTGAAAAGGAATATTTTATATGTTTTCTGATGCTATTTCAACACAGCCCCCCCAAAAAAAACATACAGGGGATTAGGAAAGTCTTTAAAATTCCTTTTTCTCATTAATTAAATAGAACTCTTCTTTCCTGTCTCAAGAATATAAGAAGGGTAAATACGAGTCTTATTTTTTCTTTAATTTCTTTTCAAACTCCTTAGCGTTCACATAAGCATATCCTGGATTTGTCATCTTTCTCGCAAATTTCTTGGATTGCTCTTTGTAGTTGTTGTGATATGAGAGCATCTTCTTCGGGTCTATAAGTCTACCTTTCTTGTATCTAAAGTTGTGTTTGAGCTCCCATATTTCCAAATCTTGCTCTCTAACTATTCCAATATCCCAATAAGCGTATTTTGTGGCATTAAATACCTTCCACCTGATAAAATTTGCCTTTTGTATCATTTGCGGGAGTGGTAATTTGCTTGAAATAAATACCTCTTTTTCTAACATTCTCCAACCTCTCACTATGTCTGGATCTGGCTCTATATTGAGGTGCAATTTTCCGTCTTGGAATGCATATGAATACTTGTACGGAAAAACAATTAAGGGCTTTTCTAAAATATTCTGTATTGGCCTATCAATTTTGAGAAACTTCATAAACTCCTCAAGGTTTTCTTTACTCTTTGAAAAGAAGTATGTATATGTGTGTTTTTCAATTATTTTTGAGACATTAAATCTTTTAAGAATCTCTTTTCTTTCTCTCCATCTTGCGTAATCACCTCTTTTTAAAACAATGTAATAAGAGTAAACGCTCCCATCTCGCTTCCTTTGAAGCAACGCTTTCATTTTCCGCACAAAAACATCGTTATTTTTGAACTCCCTCACTTTCCAATCTAAAATTTGTTGCACTTTTTTTATCGCTCTTTTAGTCTGTTTTTCCATAGCACACCTCCAAAATCTTGTGTTTACATTTTAACACAAAAAATATAATTAGCAAAAATATTTGTTGAATTTCTTGAATATTACTATAGGGGTATCCTTTTTATGAACGGCACTTTTTCTTTCTATAACAATATCGCCATGACGGAACCCAGGCCGTACATGGCTAAGTAATGTACCTTGAAAACCGAAGATAGAAAAGCGAAGGCTAGAGATAGCCTTTAGGTTGTGTGCGATCGTGGCTGGATGCTCGGGAAACCCTGCTCGTCCAGCCATGAAGGGTGCTACGGGAAGACTAGCCACCTTCCCGCCTCGACCCAATCGCAAAAATGAGGTATGGGCGGCACGAGTGCTACGCACACGAAACTACTCGAACCCGTGCAAGCGGGAACGAGATGGCCTATGGGGTGCGAGTAGGGAAACCGAAAGCATAATGCTTAGCCTCCCTCAATTAGAACGGCTAAGCAAAATGTAATAAGAACCGTACTCATAGGGTGGCTCCCTGTGAGTACGGCTAAGAAACAGCTCCCCTAACAAACGCGGACACTCCAGAAATGGAGTGAAGGCTAGCTCCCGAGAGGGAACGGGAAGCTCCGCAAGGCCTAAAACGCTATGGGTGTTGTTATATTCTGTGATCTGGCGAGGCAAGAGAAGTACCCGCCCCGGATACCCCAGGGGAATTCTCTTGAAGTGCCTCAAGCGTCCTGTACCCTACGGCGTTGCAGTAAATAAGGTGCGTGGTAAAAGTGCTGTGTACGGCATAAAAGCCGTGCATGAAGCGAACCTGCAAGCGTACTGCTTGCCTTCGAAGGCAAGAAAACGGGGGCTATGCGAAAGCAAAATACCAGTGTGTACGTGAGCTGTGGGAGATCGCATACAACCGAAAAGGCGTCTTCGCAAAATATCTCAGTTTTCATTTCCTGGGGAAAGCTGAGATATGAAAAATTATAAAGATTTGAATAAAAGCAAATGCTGTGTAGACAGGCCTTGACTATGTATTGGACTGGCTGTGAAATAGGCTATCTGTGTAAACAGGATTTTATTACGGCCTTGCAAAAACGGTGGAGCATGGAGGTAAACGAACATACAAAAGCAAGGCCTATGAAAGTAAAACTAACCTAAAAACTCTCTCTGGGCGGGTGGATACCCGCCCTCCCCTTTCATTTTTCGCTCCAATCTATATAGGTGCCTATGTATTGGCTAATTTCAATAACATTTCCGAAAGCAACACAATGTCGTTTTCCGAGCCTGTGGCTCTCCTGAATGTAGCCTATGGCTAACTTCAATAACATTTGCGTATGGCTCATGGCTATCTTTGATAACATTTCCGATAGGCTAACTTTAATAACTTTTGCAAAATGAAATTTTTTACCATCTCAAAATGTATTTCTGCAATCTCTCTTAAAGTGCGTTAATACAGAACTCTAATTTTAAGGCTCAAAATAGGGGGTATTTTTTTCAAAAAGTAAAATCCTACTACTCAGGGTATTTTTACGCAAATTTAAGCGGTTTTATGCATTTTAGAAGGTGTTTCAGGGTGGCTCGTTATGGCTCATCTGGGTGGTGGCTCTCATGTGGCTCTCTTGTGGCTCTCCTGGAGTGGCCTACTTGTGGCTCTCTCATGGTTCTCACATGTGGCTCTCACATGGCTACACCAAAAATCACCTCTAGGCGTTTTTTCGTCTCATCTATTCCCCCATGGGGGGGGGCTGTGCTTAATCCGTTTTCTCTCCTTTTAAATATCTCTTTAATACCTTTAAAAAGACTTATATTTTAGGATTCCAGGAAGCTTTTTCTTTTCTGGGTTTTCAGGTATCACCTAACAAAATTTTTACTACTTACCTAACAAAAAAATTACTACCACCTAACAAAATTTTTACTACTTACTAACAAAAAAATTACTACCACCAACAAAAACTATTGCAAAAATTTTTTGTATGTGCTATAATGCTAATTAGGAGGTGGTATTTTGAAGAAAAAACAAGAAAAAGCACTTCTGCGTAAAGCAAGCGCTATGATTGAAGCCTCTAATACAGGCCTCACATTGCTACAAAAGAAGAGTTATAACTTTATGCTCCGTGAAGCTAGAAGCCAGCTATTCCAAGATCCTAAACTAGATCGCTTTAAGGTCTCTGCATCAAAAATTTTAGAGTTCTACCAAATTGATAAGAAAAACATTCAGCATGTGGCTAATGAATTAGAGAAATTAGAGAGAATAGTTGTGAGGTATAACTTGCTCGGTAAAGATCCAAATCTAGGTTGGGGTGCTTTTCCCTTGCTCTCAAGCTATGACTACAAAGATGGTATAATCACTTTCCAACTTCCATTTCAAATAAAGGATCAATTATTGAACTCAAATAGATTTGCAATAATTGATCTCGTGCATGAAAGATTTTTCAAAAATAAGTACACTCTAACTCTTTATGAATTTCTTGTGGACTATATGAATGCTCCTCAAATACCTGAAATTGATTTAGAAACTTACAAAGAAATGGTTGGAGCAAAAGATAAAACATACAGAGTGTATGATTTCATAAAGTACGCTGTGGATTTACCTGTAAAGGAAATTAACAATACGGATATAATTCCCTTCACTGTGAAATACAAACTTATAAAAGGCCGTAGAAATAAAATAGAAGGCATTAAATTTGAGATCTCTTTTAAAGAATGGTATTTGAAAAAATTTGATGATTCCATTGCAAATATTTCCCAGGAGGCCAAAAATCTCACAACACTTCTCCCTGAAGAATACCACAATAGCATCACTGCAACGCTCATACAGGGCCTGCTTGATAAGTACGGATTTGAGAAGGTAAGAGAAGCAGTAGAAAAAACCGCAGGAAAAAAAGGTTTTCTTCCTGCAATGATAGAGCAATACCTAAAAGAAAAATACCCACTTAACAAACCTTTGGATACTTCGCTATAATATTATCGGTGCAATATTCTCCTGTTTCCTTGCACTCTCCTGGGGGCTCTGGAAAGCCCCCTCTTTTCATTTCTCTTTGTCCTCTAAAGCCTTCGCAATTTGATATACAGGGTTTTTCTTATTAACTATGTTTTCAATCTTCCCTCTTACATCTTCTGGATTACCTTTAAAATTGTCTATTTTTACAATTAAAACTTTATCGTTCTCAAAGGTAGAAAAAAGAACTATGACACTAGGACTCACAATAGATAAGTTTTTTACAGGTGCCTCACCTTTAAGAACCTTGTTAAGCTCTCTTAAGGCTTTCTTAAATGTTTTGAGGTCCATCATCATCACACTACCAATAACTCCATCAATACTTTTTGCAATTTCAACTGAAATTTCATTTGTTATTTTCTTTTCGTCCATTTTCTCACGCTCCTTTCTCCCATTTTTTCACAAATATGAGGGCTTTTCGGTATGTGCGATCCAAATAGTCCTGCAAATGGCCTTTCTTGCGTTCTTGTATATTCTCGCTTTCCATCTCTAACCTTCTTTCAATTTCTTTCTTGCTTAAGCCTAACCTATATAGGTACATCGTATATGCAAAGTCCACTCGTGATAAGTCCGCTTTTCCATTCTCGTCCTGTTTCGAATGGTAAAAATACCACCAATCTTTTTTATTTCCATTATTTTCAACTTTCGCCTCTCTCTGTCTCTCCTGCTCCTGCTTTTCCTTCTCCTGCTCTTTTCTCTGCTCCTCTTTCTCCAATTCTGCAATAAGTTTCTCTGGTGTTTTCCCCGTTCTCACCTCCTTTATAATTCTCACAATTGGCTTGTCTGGATATTTCCAATTAAGAGTCTTTGGAAGCCTTCTTGCATGGTTTCCGTCCAAACTCGCAGGATCACTCCCAAAGTACTCCTGCAACAACCTCTGCAATCGTGTCCGCTCTTCAAGCGTTTTCGCTTTCTGCAAAAATATATGCGCTTGGTATTTCCCTGGGCTAGTCTGTACTATGATGGTATTTGAAGGCAGTTTCTCAAGGTTTTCCTCTGGCACATCGTCCAGGAATAACACTGCTTGGAGATCGCTTATAGGCTTAAAGTAAATGTTTTCCTTCTTTATATTCATAAAATACCAAACTCGCTTTCTATTCAGCTCCTTTACGTCGTGTATCGTTTGCAATCGCATGGCCTCTTTTTTCTCCAAATTTATGCTCCAGATCTCTATCTCTCCAACCTGTCCCTGGATAAAATACCTTATAAGAAGATCAACCTTCATTTACGCACCTCACTTTGAGTTTTTCGGATTCTGCGCTATAATTGAAAATAGCGGAGGCTCTCATTCCCGTGTCTGCCTCCCTTTTTTATTTGCACTGCCTTTTTTTCTACGCATCTTTAAACTCCAATTTTATGTATTTCTCTATTTCGCTTTTCGGGATTCTCCACTGCCTGCCAACTCGTACAGCCTGGATTTTTCCAACCTTCATAAGTCTGTAAATTGTTCTAAAACTTACATGTAGTATTTCTGCAACCTCATTTACGCTATACATTCTTTCTACTTGCTCCATATCTTTCACCTCCAGCATATTATAACATACTTTTGCAATCTGTCAATAATATGGTATTACTGTATCACTCTGACATTAAAACGTTGGCGTCATCGAGTCGCTAACATCTTTTTTAATTAAATCTGTATTAACAGGGTAGGTATTTAATCCCTTAAGAATTTCTCTCTTAGCTCGTCCAGACGATTATCTGCTTTACTTTTAAGATCAAAAATATTTTCAATTTCTTTACCTATCTCGTTTTGTTCTTTAATGGGTAGAAATGGAATCTCAATATCTAAAAATCGCTCAAGGCTTAAATGCATTATAGTAGCAGCAGTTACATATCGTGCCATACATTGAGAAAAGACAATTTCACTATTAAGGACAGCGAATAAATAAAATGGATTTAGTTTTTCAGTTTTTTCTACTCTAATTTTTAAAATTCCTGAAGCAATAATGCATTTGTCACCTTCTTTAATCATACCAACGATACCAATTTTTCCATCTTTTGTAAAAAGAATATCCCTCGGTTTTAGATCTTGTCTCTCTTTGTAGATTGTATTATACAAATCTTCATCTACCATTTGTTTAGAATTACGATTTATAATTCCATTTACGATATCATTTGTTCTAATAAAAGGAATCCCTTCATTTGTGTAATTTTCTGAACCAACCTCGTCCCCTTTTTGAATTGAAATTATCTCATCTTTGAGCAACTGCCTTATAGTAATAGTTGGAATCTTTCTCTCTTTTATTTCTCTTAGCGGTTTGTTTAATTCGGGATCGTATCTCCGGGGTATGAAGTTATTAAAATCAGTAATGCTATTTGAGTCTATCCAGAAAACTTTGTTGCTTTTACTCTTATTTTTATAAGCTTCTGCAATTGATGGCAAATCATCTTCTTCTATTGGTTTTCCTCTTTTATTGTGTCCAACTTTATGAGCAATAGCCATAAATATCTGATTAATAGACTTTTTTCCGTCTTTTTTTCTTAAAAAAAGCATACAAGTTTTAGTAGCTGTACTTGGTTGAAAAGTTTCCGATGGTAAATCTACAACTGCTAGAATATCCGCTTTACTTAATATAAATTGCCTTATATACCCATCCTCAATGTTACCTAAAATTCCTTCTGGTAATACAATACCCATCCTTCCGCCAGGTTTGAGAAGTTGCAAACATCTTTCAATAAATAAAATCTGTGGGGGTTGCGAATCATTACGTTTATTGGTCTTTTCCCATTTCCCTTTTTCTTTATCAAAATCCCATTTATAGCCTAAATCATATTGAGACAAAACTTCTTCTCCTTTAACTGGTATTTTAGCCCCAAAAGGAGGATTAGTTATTAGGACATCGAATTTCCCTAACTCAACTTTTTGTCTTGTTTTAGGATTCCATTTAGAAGGAGGCAGTAAACTATTCTCACAAAAAATTCCACCTTTACCATCTCCAATAATTGCCATATAAGCTTTAGTAACTTTTGCTAAAAATGAATCTTTATCTATGCCAGCAATAAATTTTGATGCTATCTCTTTCCTCCTTCCGAATAAGTATTCTTTAGACCAGTTTTTATCTTCTGCTTCTTTATCTAGTTTGTTCCAAACGTGTTGCAAAGCTACAATTAAGAAACCACCAGAACCACAAGCAGGGTCAATAATATACTCTCCTATCTTAGGATCCAGCATCTCGATTGCCATCTTAACTACATTGCGAGGAGTAAAAAATTGCCCTTCTGCTCCCCTTAGGGCTGGACCGATAAATACTTCAAAGGCATCTCCTACAGCATCTCTTTCGGCTTCGGTAATTGCAAATCTTTGAAGTTCACCAACAACGTAAACAATAGATTCAGCATCCAGTTTAATTGTATCTTCTTTTTCAAAAACATCATCATATTCCGATTTAACCTTGTTAAATAAACTGACAATCCTTTCTTTTACTTCTTCCGGTTTTTCGTGCACGCCAACACGAAAAGTTACCTGATCTTCCGGAGGAGTATTTATTTCATCGTAAATTTTACAAAATAGTAGATTTATTATTTCTTGGGCGATTGCTTCATCACGAGTAATCCCGGTAGTATTACCAGCCAAATGATTACGAATATCTTTAAAAACAGCTTGTAGATTTTTGGGGGCTTCCAAGTTTTTTCTTTTATAAAGACCAATGTCTTCTACTCGTTGTCCTTTTTTGGGAATATCTGGGATTTCAACCCAAGTCCAACGTCCAGTTTTTGGATCCTGTTTCTTCCAAAGATAAAGGTGTTCTCTTCCATTGAACCAAACACCAATCTCGACAGAAGGCACGAGATTTAAGTAAATATCTAGTTGTTCTCGACCATCTTTTCTAGTAGGCTGTTTACACTCAACAAGCATATAAACATTATCGTAGGTTTTCTTTTCATCTCGGAAAACTGTTATATCTACCGGGTACTTTTTCTCGCCGGAAGGGGCTACTTTTACTCTGAATTGAGGAATGGTCTGAATTTGGTCTTTTGAATAACCTAATTCCTCAACTAATCGTTGAGAAAAAACATTTACTGCTTCTATGTGTTCTTTAACACCACTTTTGACTAATTTACCAGAGATATAATCTATTACTCCTTCCTCTGTAGATGCTTCTGTTTTATTTTCTTCCATGTATGTTTCTTCCAAATTTTTCTCATCCATTTTTAACCTCCTTATAAATATTCTGATGCTTTAGTTTTATCCTTTTAATATATACTCTCCAAACATTTTCATTTTAGCATTCACATAGACCTCCATATTAACCCTTTCATTTGTGCCATGTTATGAAATACAAGATTCTTCCCTGGAATTTTACTCCTCTATCACTGTCACTAAAATCGCTTGGCCTATCAAGCGTTTGAAGATAGATAATTTCCTTACTATCAAGGTCTAAGAGGGCTTTGTCTATTTCCTCATCAGAAATAGCAACATGCTTTTTAACTTCGTCCTTAAAAATAGGAACAGGTACAGAATCTCCAAAATGGCGAGCTACATTTAAATCTTCATATACCTTCCTGAATATTACTTTAAGTGCCTCTTCTTTTGGTATAACATATCCCATTGTTGTTTTGGTGGCCTTTATTTTTCCTTTTGCTATCCATCTTTGAATTGTGCTTGTGTTTGCTCCAAGTATCTTTGCAAGTGTAATCGTAGTAATGTTTTCTCCTATTGCAGGTGTATTACTTTGAATTACATTTTGTTTTTCATTCATTACAGGATGTAATACATTGTATTTCATATCCTGAGATTGTGTTATACTTTGTATTACATTTGAAATATCCTGCAATACATTGTAATTCTTTTGTAATACTTCTGTAATGTTCTCTATTTTCAATGTAATACTCTGTAATACATTTGTAATGTTTTGTAATATCTCTTTGTCTTGTTGTATTTCATTTGCAATACTTTGTATTACATCCTCTTGAAAACCTACTTTCTTATTCCTTTCTCTAATTTCAGCAATTTTCTTATCAAGTATTCCAGCCTTTTCCCAACGCCAAATAGTAACTTCGCTTACTCCTAACTCATTCGCAAGATCCTTCTTTCTATTCATTTCTGCCTCCTACCTTTTAATGTTGTTTCATTGTATTACATTTGAAAGATTTTACAAAGTGAGGCCATTTGAAATTGTTCACATAATTTTCTTCAACCCTTATATCACTCCCCTATCCTTCAATATCCTTCTTGTTTCAGAAGCAGAATATCTCAAATACATAGCAGTAGTTGAAAGAGAAGCGTGTCCTAATATCTGTTGAACTATTGTAACTGGCACCTGTGCCTTTAGTAGTTCTATTGCTCTTGTATGCCTTAGTGTATGAGGATGTGCAAGTTTCTTATCAATATGTGCTTTCTCACACATTCTTCTAAACACTCTAAAGAAAACACTCTGAGGTATCTTAAACACATTTCCTTCTATCTGAGGATATATCTTTATGAGTCTCAGATACTCATTTATGAGACCTTCAGGAACAGGGACAGTTCTACTTACCTTTCCCTTTTTCTTCTTTGCATGCCTTTTAAGCGTTGTAAGATGAACCTGGGATAATCTCAAATCAATATCTCTTTTCTCATTTATGAGTTGTATTTCTCCTATCCTTGCACCTGTGTATCTTAAGAAGAGAAAGAACAATAAGTGCTTTGCTCTATGAGATGCTCTTACTGTGTTTCCCTTTTTCTCGTCTTCTTCTAAATACGAATAGAAAGCATCAGTAAGTCTTTTAAGTTCATCCTCCGTAAAGTGATATACTACTTCTCCTTCAAATACATTGTCTAAACTCCTTGTATTCCTATATACCTCTATATCTTTCATATGAACCTCCTAACACATTATATTACAAATGCATAAAAACTTTAAAAGAAATAATACATTTTTAGGCTAAAAATACCCCTAATTTTCATAACAAAACCCTGTTCTTACCCAAAATTATGTATGAAAATTAGAGTTTTAATACACTTTTCCTGTGTCTCATTCCGTCTCATTCTGTATCATTCCGTTGCATTGCAATTCTGTGTGGCCTTTGAGTTGCTATAAGAACACAGCCCCCCCTGGGGATTAGGAAAGAATTTTTAAAAGAAGTCTTTAAAACTCCCCTGGATTCCTTTCCTTCAATCAAATGTATTCGTTTGCTATACATTCCAAAGGTTCAGGATTTCAGTCTCTTTTCAAACTCCTTAGCGTTCATATAGGCGTAGCCTGGATTTGTCATTTTTCGTGCAAATTTCTTTGATTGCTCTTTATAATCGTTATAGTATTTAAGCATCTTTTTCGGATCTATTAGCCTGCCTTTCTTGTATCTAAAATTGTGTCTGAGTTCCCATATTTCCAAATCTTGCTCTCTAACTATTCTAATATCCCAATAAGCGTATTTTGTAGCATTAAACACCTTCCAGCGTATAAAATTTGCTTTATCTATCATTTTAGGTAAAGGTATACCACCATCAATGAATACTTGTTTCTCTAATATTCTCCAGCCTTCTACAACATCGGGGTCTGGCTCTATACTAAGATGCAATTTCCCGTCCTGGAATGCATATGAATACTTATACGGAAAAACAATTAAGGGCTTTTCTAAAATATTCTGTATTGGCCTATTCAATTTCAAATATTCAAGGTATTTCTCAAGTTTTTCTCTTGAATTTGCAAAGAAGTATGTATATTCATGCTTTTCAATTATCTTTGAGATACCAAACCGCTTTAAAACCTCTCCTTTTTCTCTCCATCTTGGATAATCGCCTCTCTTGAGAACGAAATAGTATGAGTAAACGCTCCCATCTCTTTTTCTCTGCAATAACGCTTTCATTTTGCGTACAAAAATATCATTGTTTCTAAACTCCCTCACTTTCCAATCTAAAATTTGCTTTACCTTCTTGATGGCTCTCTGTACCTTTTTCTCCACTTACACCTCCAAAATCTTGTACCTATATTTTACCATAAAAGATATAAATTCAAAAAAGCATTCTCTGAAACTCTAAAATTTTACTATAGGGGTATCCTTTTTATGAACGGCACTTTTTCTTTCTATAACAATATCGCCATGACGGAACCCAGGCCGTACATGGCTAAGTAATGTACCTTGAAAACCGAAGATAGAAAAGCGAAGGCTAGAGATAGCCTTTAGGTTGTGTGCGATCGTGGCTGGATGCTCGGGAAACCCTGCTCGTCCAGCCATGAAGGGTGCTACGGGAAGACTAGCCACCTTCCCGCCTCGACCCAATCGCAAAAATGAGGTATGGGCGGCACGAGTGCTACGCACACGAAACTACTCGAACCCGTGCAAGCGGGAACGAGATGGCCTATGGGGTGCGAGTAGGGAAACCGAAAGCATAATGCTTAGCCTCCCTCAATTAGAACGGCTAAGCAAAATGTAATAAGAACCGTACTCATAGGGTGGCTCCCTGTGAGTACGGCTAAGAAACAGCTCCCCTAACAAACGCGGACACTCCAGAAATGGAGTGAAGGCTAGCTCCCGAGAGGGAACGGGAAGCTCCGCAAGGCCTAAAACGCTATGGGTGTTGTTATATTCTGTGATCTGGCGAGGCAAGAGAAGTACCCGCCCCGGATACCCCAGGGGAATTCTCTTGAAGTGCCTCAAGCGTCCTGTACCCTACGGCGTTGCAGTAAATAAGGTGCGTGGTAAAAGTGCTGTGTACGGCATAAAAGCCGTGCATGAAGCGAACCTGCAAGCGTACTGCTTGCCTTCGAAGGCAAGAAAACGGGGGCTATGCGAAAGCAAAATACCAGTGTGTACGTGAGCTGTGGGAGATCGCATACAACCGAAAAGGCGTCTTCGCAAAATATCTCAGTTTTCATTTCCTGGGGAAAGCTGAGATATGAAAAATTATAAAGATTTGAATAAAAGCAAATGCTGTGTAGACAGGCCTTGACTATGTATTGGACTGGCTGTGAAATAGGCTATCTGTGTAAACAGGATTTTATTACGGCCTTGCAAAAACGGTGGAGCATGGAGGTAAACGAACATACAAAAGCAAGGCCTATGAAAGTAAAACTAACCTAAAAACTCTCTCTGGGCGGGTGGATACCCGCCCTCCTCTTTCTTTTTACTCAAAACTTTCATTTTAAAGCCCAAAAAAGGGAGGTATTTTTTTCAAAAAGTATATTTATACGATCCAGGGATCTACCTCTCAAATTTGGGGCATTTCTGTGCATTTTAGAGGGTGTTTTCGGTTTGCTTTGTGGTGGCTCACCTATGGCTCATCTGGGTATTGGCTCTCATATGGCTCTTGCGTGGCTCTCGTATGGTTTTCCTGTGGCTTGTGGCTCTCCTGGTGGTGGTATGGCTCTCACATGGCTATCATGATGGCCTACCTCTACCTATGGCTAATGATAGCTAACATCAAAAATCACCTCTAAGCCTCTCCTAATCCTCTCTATTCCCCCATGGGGGGGGCTGTGCTAAATTCCGTTTTTCTCTTTTTAAAGATTCTCTTTTTTAATTTTTCTTTTTTAAATACTATTTTAGGTTTTCAAGAGACTTGTCTTTTTCTAACTTCTCTGGTATCACCTAACAGACTTTTGGATACCACCTAACAGACTTTTGGATACCAACCTAACAGACTTTTGGATACCAACCTAACAGACTTTTGGATACCAAACCTACACATATATATTGATTTTTTGTTGTAATATGTTATAATTGCAATTAGGAGGTGTTTTTTATGAAAAAGAAAAGCAAAGAGAAAATTACAGTTACCAAAGAGAGCGCTCTCATTGAGTCCTCAAGAGAGCACCTTACACTCATGCAACAAAAGGCCTACGACTTGCTTTTGAAAAACGCAACAACGCAATTAAGAGAAAACCCTCATTTGGATTGTTTTACAATTGATGCATCTGAGATCTTGGAATTTTTTGACATTGGCAAACATCATCAGAGACTAAAAGAGCAATTAAAGAGATTAGAACAGGAAATTGTGGAGTATAATTTACTCAATAAGGACAAAACGTGGACTTTTGGAGCATTCCCTCTCCTGGCAAGCTTTGAATACGATCATGGCACTATAACCTATCAGCTACCATTCCAAATAAAGAACCGCCTATTGGATCACAAAGTATATGCAACATTTGGCCTCTATGCAACAAAGTACTTCAAATCAAAATATACATATGGCCTGTATCAAATACTTATGGATTACATATATAGTCCTCAAGTCCCAACAATGGATTTTGAAACATACAAAAGGCTTGTAGGTGCGAAAGAAAGAAGCTACCACACTTATGATCTTGTGAATTTGATTGTAAAGAGGCCTGTAGAAGATCTTAACGACAACAAATATGTTCCATTTACCGTAGATTTTGAGATAATTCGTGGTGAAAGATATAAAATTGAAGGCATTAAATTTAATTTAACGCTTAAAGATTGGTTTATAAAGAGATTTGACGATTCCCTGGTTGATATTTCCAATGAAGCAAAAGAGCTTACAACGCTTCTTCCAGAGAGGTATCAAACAAGCCTTGTTGCAACAATTATACAGGGCCTATTGGATCAATACTCGTATGAAGATGTAAAAGAAGCAATAGAGAAAACTGCAAAAGAAAAAGGGTTTGTCCCTGCGAAGATAGAGCAGTACCTAAAAGAAAAGCATTCAGCAAAAGCACTTGACACAGCAAAAGATATAACACCATGATATAATATTATCGGTGCAAGCTTCTCCTGTTTCCTTGCACTCTCCTTTATTCCGGGGGCTTTCCAAAGCTCCCGCTTTTTATTCTTCTTTATCTGTTTCTAAAGCCTTTGCAATTTGATATACAGGATTCTTTTTATTGATTATGTCTGCAATCTTCTCTCTTACTTCCTGTGCATTGCCTTTAAAATCATCTACTTTTGCAATTATAACTTTGTCATTTCCAAAAGTAGAAATAAAAACTACAACATCGGGCCCCGTAACAGAAAAGTTTTTTATAGGTTCCTTACTTTTAAAAGCCTTATTTAGCTCTCTTAAAGCTTTCTTAAATGTTTTAAGGTCCATCGCCATCACACTACCAATAACTATTCCATCAACATTTTTTGCAATTTCAGCTGAAATTTCCTCTGTCAATTTCTTTTCGTCCATTTTCTCACGCTCCTTTCTCTCGTCTTTTTATGAAAATCAAAGCTTTTCTATATGTGCGATCCAAATAGTCCTCTAAATGGCCTTTTTTTCTTTCCTGTATATTCATACTCTCTGCTTTTAGCCTTTCCTCTATCTCTTTCTTACTTAGGCCTAACTTATACAAATACGCCGTATATGCAAAGTCCACTCGTGAAAGGTCTACCTCTCCTTTTTCATCTTTTTTGAGTTCATAAAAATACCACCAATCTTTTTTACCATCATTGCTCTTGATTTTCGCCTCTCTCTGTCTCTCCTGCTCCTGCTTTTCCTTCTCCTGCTCTTTTCTCTGCTTTTCCTCTCTCTGCAATTCCTCTATAAGCTCCTCAGGTGTCTTTCCTCCCTTTACTTCCTTTATAACTCTTACAATTGGCGTATCTGGATATTTCCAGTTAAGAGTACTCGGCAGCCTCCTCGCATGGTTCCCATCCACACTTGCAGGATCACTCCCAAAGTACTCTTGCAACAACCTCTGCAATCGTGTCCGCTCTTCAAGGCCTCTCACTTTCTGCAAAAAGATATGTGCTTGGTACTTATGATCGCTTGTCTTCACTATTAAGGTATTGCAAGGCAAGCTTTCCAAATTTTCCTCTGGTACATCGTCCAAAAACAGCACCGCCTGGAGATCGCTTACGGGCTTGAAATAAATATTTTCCTTTTTCACGTAGCAAAAGGCCTTTATTTTCTTCTCGTTCAGCTCCTTTATATCATGTATCGTTTGCAACCTCATGGCCTCTTTTTTCTCCAAATTTATGCTCCAAATCTCAATGTCTTTTACTCCCCCCTGGATAAAATACCTCATAAGAAGATCAACCTTCATTTACGCACCTCACTTTGAGTTTCTCAGATCCTGCGCTATAATTGAAAATAGTGGAGGCTCTCTCACCAAGTCTGCCTCCCTTTTTTAATTGTCCCACTTTTTCTACGCATCTCTCATCTCTGCTTTCATTTACTTGTCCTGGTCTTGTTGTAAAAGGTTTAAATATCTCTTTTTTTCATGATCCAAATATACCCACTCTATAGGTTTTTGGTAAGTCTTAAAATCATCGCTTTTAATATCCTTTTGTGCCCTAATATATTGGGTAACTAATGAAGAAAGCAAATCAGAGAGATATACCGCCACTGCCTCTGGCGTTGCTGGTTCAACAGGACTGCCATTTTCCTTTTTTCCATGATGGCTCAAAATAATATGAAGCAATTTATTTTTCAAACTTTCAGGAAATTTTTCTCCATCTATTTCAATTTCATCAATTTTTTCTATGATCATCTCTTCGGCAATTGAAATATGATCTCTTAACACACTTTCCTCATTATCTTGAAATGTAACCCCTTTAACTACAATTGTTCTTGTCTTTCCAATATCATGGAGTATCGCTCCAGCAATCACTAAATCTCTATCTATTCCGGTTGGGTGAATATCACATATTGTATTACATAACCTAACAACCTCAAGTGTATGCTCCATAAGACCACCTTTGCAAGCGTGGTGATACATCACAGCAGCAGGCCATTTTCTAAATTTTTCCATGAACTCTTTATCATCAAAAAATTTCAGCAATAATGCGTTGATAAACTTTCCATTAACACTTTCAGTGTTGATACTATCTACATTCTTTCTTAATTCATTTTCCATATCATCTATACTCTGATTTGTAGAAGGAATAAAATCTTCTGCGTCATACTCGCTCTCAACAGCTTTTCTTATTATGCCTTCCGATTGATTTACATGTATTTCTACTTTTTCATTGTATAACTTAATAGTGCCAGAAATGAATACGAGATCGTTATTATCAAAAGAATTATATACTTCTTCTACCTCTTCTCTTGATTCCCTGCCCCAAAAATTTACTGTAACACTCCCCGTTTTGTCTGAGACCTCAATTTTAAAGTAATAACCGGATTTACCTTTATATTGCTGTAATGCATTCTTTCTTCTAACTGCAAAAACGCCTTCAACTTTACTACCTGCTTCTAAATTTCTGAAATCCTGGATAAAAAATTTTTCCATGCTTCCCCCTTAATCTTCTTATCAAATTCCTTAATCTTGCTTTTATGCATTTTTTCCCTCTACCTTCAAATACTTTTCTATCTCGCTTTTGGGAATTCGCCACTGCCTACCAACTCGTACAGCCTGGATTTTCCCAACCTTCATAAGTCTGTAAATTGTTCTAAAGCTTACATGTAGTATTTCTGCAACCTCATTTACGCTATACATTCTTTCTACTTGCTCCATATCTTTCACCTCCAGCATATTATAACATACTTTTGCAATCTGTCAATAATATGGTATTACTGTATCATTCTGACATTAAAATGTTGGCGTCATCGAGTCACTAACATCTTTTTTAATTAAATCTGTATTAACAGGGTAGGTATTTAATTTTTACCTGTTCTTTTACTTATCATGTTTCTTCGGAGTATTCGACGGATTATTATCTGATTGAGTGGCCTGTGAAGCATTTCCGGACTGAGGGGCCTGTGAAGTGCTCCCGGACTGAGTATTCTGTGAAGTAGTCTTAGATGGTTTTGAAGGAACAAATCCCTTTTTCTCCTCTTGCCCATTGTTCATATATTGTCATCTCCTTTCTATTGTAAGTTTATAAATACAAAAACTGATAAAAGAAAAGCCCCACTAATAAAGAAAAATGCTGATAATCTATTAAGCCATAATGTAAGCAAGGCATGGCAATTTGCATCATAACTCTTACTTAGTCCTTTCAGATATTCGACTTTTTCCCTGGTTGCATCTTGACTAGTCAACATTGAAACAAGAGTTGAAACGATACTCAATACGAAAAGTATCCAGGAAATGAACAAAAGCAAAACACAGTTAGTATGAGGTATCTGTTTTATAAAAGTTAGCGACAGCCCAAATACTCCTCCCGCAAGAGTTAAAATTGATTTATCAAACAGTACAGACTCTTGAAAGCTAAACTCCTCCGCTTGTGTTTGCTCGTCTTTATTATTTTCCATTTTAATCCTCCTTATCCTCCAATGGCAAAGTATTTTCTTTAGGCTCTATTCTCTTCATGTTGTACGCAGGAATAATACTTTCTTCTGGAAGCTTTATAGGAAGAGGTTTTGTAAATAAGTCTTTTACACTTAGAATTTGCACTTT
>Ga0207433_10007138_pt1 | contig 18860 bp, 20 predicted proteins | sample YelNatPaOPGAMG01_FD_187559 | JGI IMG/M metagenome (GOLD analysis project Ga0207433, IMG submission 187559) | Hot spring thermophilic microbial communities from Obsidian Pool, Yellowstone National Park, USA - OP-RAMG-01 (SPAdes) (version 3) | ecosystem: Environmental > Aquatic > Thermal springs... | reverse complement strand
TCTCCGGGGTGGCCCCGAACGCCCCCAAGCCCGATGAGGCCCCGAGCGGGATGCGGGGGAAGGAAGATGAGGCGATGACCATAAAACCATACGAACCTATATAAGAGCTGAACCCCTGCGTACGATATTAGGGCGACATCACTGAATCATCAACTTCCGCGGGTTCCTGGGCATTGCTACTACCCCATCAATCGGCTTCTTGTTCAAGAAGCTAACTATAGCTTCTACAACGGCGTCGTCCATCCCTTTTAGTGCTTCCCATGTGTATGCCGCTATGTGCGGTGTTATAATGGCATTTTCGTATTTAAGTAGGGGATGATCAGCCTCTATAGGTTCCCCTTCAATGACGTCTAGCGCTGCAGCTAGTACCTTCTTTTTCTCGATGTTTTCTATTAGTGCTTTCTCATCTATGAGCTCCCCTCTAGCTGTGTTCACTATTATTACTCCATTCTTCATGCACTCGAACGCCTCTTTGTTGATCATGTGGTAGTTCTCTGGGGTAAGAGCGGCATGCAATGTTACGATATCTGAAGTTTTCAATAGCTCGCACAAGTTATTAGCGTACTCATATCCGAACTCCAGTATTTTATCTCTCGGTACGAAGGGGTCGTAAACCACGATCCTCGCGTTAAACCCTTTTTTGAGTATCTCCGCTACTCTAGATCCTATGTTCCCAAACCCTACAATACCCACAGTTAAGTTACTAAGCTCTCTACCCACGTACTTAGCTCTCTCGCTCCATTTCCCAGTACGTACAATACCGTATGCTTGTGGTACGTACCTTAGGGCACTCATCATTAAGGCAACAGTGTGTTCGGCCACAGCCTCCCTCTCCCTCCATCCCGGAACACGTGCTACTATTACGCCCCTCTCTTCAGCTGCCTTAACATCGATATTGTCGTAGCCTATGCCATGCCTTACTACCATTACTACGCTCTCGTTGAGTTCGAAGAACTCTCTATCGTACCTTGGCGTAACACTTGCTACAATGAAGTGGTAACCGTTCAACCTAATAGCTAGATCCTTACCAGAGATATCTTTCGGTACTTCCAGCTTAGTAACCTCCCCTATTGCTGACAACCTCTGCAGCGCGTCGGTATACAAACCGAATGACTTCGAGTTAACGATAGCTATGCGGGGTCTAGCCATGCTGGAACCCTTAAGGCTTAGAAAAAGCTTCTACCAGATGCTTTAAATCGCTAATCATATTCTCTACTGGCTTGAAGCTCAGCTGTATCGGTGGCTGCCCACTTTTAACTCCTCTAATGCTTAACATCACGCGAAGTACCTCCTGGGTCTCTACGTTGTACTTCCTAATAGCCTTTCTAAGCAACAGTATTTTATACTGTAGCTCGAGGGCTTTCTGATGATCTCCATCGCTCATAGCCCTAAATATCCCTACAGCTAGTTCGGGAAATACATTGGAGATCCCGCATATATGCGCGTGAGCTCCAACAGCAAACGTGTAGTATAACAGGTTATCGCCTCCACCAGCTATGAAGTACTTCGAGGAAAACCTCTTTACTAGTTCAAGTAGTTGCTCTACATCGTAGCTAGTATCTTTCACACCTACAACGTTTGGAACATCCCTTGTTAAGATTTCAAAGTCGTCTGGCGTTATATTATAACCCTGCCTACCCTTATTGTTGTATATTATGATCGGTATATCAACTTTCGAGGCGATGTAGCTGTAGAACTTCACCAACCCTTCCTTCGTTGGCGCATGATATATAGGACCCACAATACTCACAGCTCGATACCCTAGATCCTTGGCTAGTTTAGCTAGCTCTACGACCGCTTCCATATCTACTCCTCCAATGTGCGGAAGCAAAGCCATTTTCGGTGGAGCGTGCTCTATGGCTTTAGCAAATAGTTCCTTCCTACCACGTAGAGGTGTTATAACGCCCTCGCCATACGTACCCGATAAAAACACCCCCGCTATCCCGCTTTCCGCTTGGAACCCAAGCATCTCTTTTAAGCACTCAGCACATATGCCTAGACCTTCAGTGAACGGGGTTATTAAGGCAGTTATTATACCTTTAACCATGAACACTTTACATCACCTATTAGTAGGGTTAACTGGGTTTAAATAAAGACCTAATAAAACCTATTATATTGAGACGATTAATGTGTGGAAATACTTTCTGAACCTTTTATATCTTGGTTATCTCCCTGAGCGCAGCTATATCAAGCGTAGCAGTCTCGGCAACCACAATGATATATCTGGGATGTATACTGCTAGTATGTACAGCACAGCGTACAGAACTATGAACCAGGTCATCCCTCTTAATATCCTCTCGACGCTAACTTTAAGCGAATCCGATACCACGAAGACTCCGGCTCCCACCGGTGGAGTTGCTGTACCTATTAGAACACCCATCAGGAACAGTGCGTTAATGTGGTACGGGTTTATGCCGTAGGGCGCGAGCGCACTTATAATAACCGATCCCCACGCTATTGCTAGCACTATTACATCGAAAAACATTCCGAGAACTAGTAGTATTAGAGCTAGTATTGTTAGGGATAGTTGTGGGCCATACGTCGTAGCTACTCCTCTAAAGAACTCAAGTAGCGCGTTGTTTATTCCAGCGAGAGACCATGTGAAGTTTAGTATGTATGACGTTGAGATCATCAGCATAACAACAGCAGTCGACTTAGCTGACTCCGTAAGTATTTCTGGTACCATCTTTAGTTTAAGCCTCCTGTAAGATGCCGCCACTATAAAAGCCAGCACACACCCAAATGCTCCTCCCTCGGTAACCGAGAATACCCCCAAGTAAATGCCTCCTAGTATCCCAAGCGGTACAGCTAATAACGGGGCGGCTTTAGCAACCTTCATAAGTATCTCCTTCGAAGTGAACTCCTTCTCTATTCCACCATATCCCTTGACATAGGATACTATCAGTATTAGGATCACTAGTGAAAACGCTACAACCACACCTAACGCAGCTCCGACCATGAACATGGCAAATACTGATGTCCCCGTAGCTGTAGCTATAATTATAGCTGGAATACTCGGGGGTATGAAGGCACCGAGAGGTGCGGATGCTGTTATGATAGCTGCTGTAAACTCCTTGGGATATCCACGTTTCTCCATCTCAGACCCCATCAACCTAGAGAAAGCCGCTGCTGTTGCTGCCACTGCGCCAGTTAGAAGGCCGTAGAAGGCGCATCCAACTACTACAACTACTCCTAAGCCTCCCCTTACTCTACCTACTAATGGCTCAAGTGCGTCGACTATTATCTCCGTTAAGCCAGCTTTTTCGAATACCACTCCCATCAACACGAATAGGAAGACCCCGAGCAACGGGAAGGATGACAACGGTATCATTATTGCTGAGATCACCGTTGAAAGGCTTTTACCATATAACACCAAGAACAATATGCTTGTGATACCTATAGAATACGTTACTGGTACACCTAGGAGAATTATCAGCACGAGTACCAACAAAAACAGTACTGCCACGACCCAGACCGGCAGAGACGCTATAACAGAAGTTAACATAGACCAGATCATGGTGCCTCACTTCCTCCCTTAGTGCGAACTAGATTCAGGATCTTAATCACATACCTTACAACCATAAATGATAGGCCGACCAAGGCAGCACCGTAAAAATATGTGAGACTTAACTGCATAACCGCCGTCTTTTGTGCGGCATACAGCCACCTATACGAAACTAAAACATATACCAGCCCCGAAAGATACATAACAGATATTACGTATAGTGCTACCTTGTACCTCCACCCGAATTTCTCCCGAATTGCACTAACGTGCGGGTGATCACCTTTTCTTAGCACGCTACTACTACCAATGAAAACCATCCAACTATAGAGAAGCCATGAGAGCTCCGTTTCTTCGGGGAAAGAACCTAAGTGGGCGTACCTAACTAACGCCGCGTAGAAGAGACTACCTAGTAGTAGCACACCCGTTACTACTAACACTGAAACCTCTATGTAATTAAGGACCTTATCAACTAGGTTAAGTGCCCTAACTATTGCGGAATCCATGTTTCCCACCAACAAATTACAAAAGAAAAAAGAAAATTATCCTCCGAAGCTCTTTCTGTAGTTGTTGAGCCAATCTAATGCTCCCTGCGGTATCTGACCGCTGAATTTAGGTAGGAACTCCTTCTGTAGTTTGTCGAAGATGGGTTTAGTATCAACGCTTATCAGCTTAGCGCCTTTAGATGCGAGGTATTGAAGCCCGACTACCTGCTCGATGAAGAGTCCCCACGCGTTCTTCTCTTGAGCTGTCTCTCTCGCAGTGTCTATGATTATCTGCCTAATGTCGCTCGGCAAGCTGTCTAACACCTGCTTACTTGCTACCACGAAGTGCCACGCATAAGCCCAAGGTATTAGAGCGATGTTCGGGGCAACCTCGTAGAATCTCATCGCGATGATCGCGGCAACCTCGTTCTCCATGGCGTCGATGGTTTTTGTCTGAAGCGCTGTATAGCACTCTGAGTATGCTATGGTATTTGGATTAGCACCGAGCACTTTAGCTGCCTCGATATATGGTGGTGAGTTCATCACACGCAACTTTAGCCCGCTAAAGCTGTCAAGCGATGTTATAGGTTTCTCAGGTACCGACAAGAAGTACCGTGCCCCACCGACAGTGATGCCTAGAACGGTCCATCCAAACTGGTTTAAAACGCTGTTAGAATAGCTCAGTAGCCAGTCAGACTCTGCGAAAGCCTGGGCCTCCTGTGTATTCCTAAATAAACCTGGGAAACTCAGGAAGTTTAACTTGTCCGTATAAGCTGCGAACCTCGAAACCTCGATTGTCGCGATGAATAGCTGACCGGTTCTCATAAGCTCCAAGTACTGCGACTGATCTCCTAGCTCACCACCGGGGTGTAGCACTATTTTAACCCTACCGCCTGTTCTGTATTCGACCTTCTCCTTGAACCTTGAGAAGAAGTAGTGGTGGGTGTCCAGAGGGTTCGGCGCAGTTAAGTACGCAGCATGTAGCTCGTACTGTGGTTTTGGGGTCTGGGTCACAGCCATCGTTACAGTATTTACCGTCGTAATAGTGGCAGTTACCGGCTGGGTTACTGTCGTTGTCTTGGTTGCGGTAACTCCACCAGCTCCCGTAGCGGTAAAGGTCACTGTCTGGGCTGGCCCAGCTACTGATGTCCCAGCGAAATACCCTACTACACCTGCTATGATGACAATTATGATCATAGCCACCATGGGTAATGCCTTCATATCCCTACTAGTTTGACTCATATTGTTTACACCTACGCTATCCGTATAAGCGGGACTGAAGGGGAGTTATATAGTTGAAATAAAACTTGTTTTAATGAACTCCACTTAGGTATATTCCAGGCTAGCCAAGAGTAAATGTTTTGCTGACCTTTTCCCGCATGGAAAGGCGAGGCTTCAGTTGTAAATAGACACCTCGAAGAAATTAAGTTGTTTAGAGAAGATTATCCATCTAAGTTGCTCTCATTTTCGAGTAATCTCTTCACTATCTTCTCCACAGTCTTTCTAACTATTAAGCTAGCAGCTGGTTTCGTGATATTCAACTGCTTAGCCAGCTCATCTAGTTTTATCCTTCTTCTAGATGAGATGTAGCCATTATAATACGCTCTAAATAGTATTTCCTTCTCCCTATCCGTCAGATGTGAGAAAATGTAAGAGCGTATAGCGTCATGCATGTATTCCTGTACGCAACGTACGGGTGTAGTCTTCTCTACAACAATGTTTTTCTCCCCATAAAATGACCTCAAATTGCTGACGTATTTCTCTAGATCTGCTTCACCCCCGTAGACACAGAACACCCTTTTTCCGTCTCTAACTGCATAAGGAATCGATAGGGTGGCATTATAGTTCTCAATGAGTTCATAAAATTCACACCTTTCCTTAACGGCCAGTAGGTATGTTTCAGCTGAATTCGATAATTTCTTCATTTTAAGGAATTTACCCTTCTCGCTTAGATAGCTTGTCCTCAATTTATCGGGCTCAAGAGCGGTGTTAGTATAAGCAACCACCAAATATATCGGCTCCTGCCAGTACCTATGCACAAACAAGTATATGGGAGCTTGAGAATACTTACTCAGCTTCGCGAAGAAACTGCGAGAGACTGTCGTTGTAGTAATCTTCATTGCTGTAATCCTCAATGAACGGCCCCGGTAAACTATTATTATGCGCCCTTAAATACACCTTAGTCTTTACACGATGTAAGCCTCGGTTTAAGCTAAAACATGTTTTATTATTTGTTTAATAACATCAGCAACTCGTGGACTAGAGGTGGATGCAACTGGTAGTGTTAGTTACCGGTGGAGGAGGATTTATCGGTAGGTTCCTAGTGGAGAGGTTGATTGAAAAAGGGCATAACGTAGTGTCCGTTGATAGAGCACCATCTCCTTTTAGAGATCACCCAAGGCTGGCCTACTATGTTGCCGACGTCTCGGACATTATAGCTATGAATAGAATATTTGCTAAGCATAAACCTACAGCAGTAGTTCACTTGGCGGCCTTACTTGCTGATGCCTGTGAAATGGACCCGGTTCTAGCCACGAAGGTAAACATAGACTCCACTCAGCACTTACTGGAGCTATCAATAACGCACGAAGCAAGGAAGTTCGTTTTCATGAGCTCGGCCTCCGTTTACCACCCGGATACCCCTGAGCCAGTAAAGGAGGAGGATGCCGGTAAGCCGGTATCATATTATGGGGTAACCAAGTACGCAGGTGAGTTGATAGGGTTGTGGTATGCCCGTAGAGGACTTATAGATTTCAGGGCCCTTAGGCCGACGGTCGTTTTCGGTCCAGGAAGATTCAGGGGGCCGTCAGCCGAGTACTCCAGTTTGATACTCGAGAAGGGCTTGAGGGGAGAGAAAGTCGTAGTGAGGAACCCTGAGGACAGAGTAAACTACATCTACGTTAGAGACACTGTGAATGCGCTAGTAGCCCTCCTCGAAGCTGAAAAAGCTCCTTCAAGAGTATACAACGCAGGAGGGTTCGTAAGCAGGGTAATAGAGTTCGTGGAGCTCGTTAAAAGATATATCCCAACGCTTGATTACGAGGTACAGCCCGCTCCAGCGGTCAGATATCCGGCAGTAGTAGATGATTCTAGAGCTCGAGAGGAGCTTGGGTGGTCCCCAAAGTACTTGCGGGACAAGGCAATAGAGGACTACATCGAAACCTATAAAAAAGGTAGTGAACTGTTTAGGCTCGATTAGGGCATTGGGTGATGTGTGTGGATATAAGCTTGGGCGGGAAGGTAGCTGTGATAACTGGTGGGGCTAGGGGCATCGGCCTAGAGACATCTATCACCTTAGCTAAACACGGCGCGCACATAGCAATCGTAGATATATCGACGGAGTATCTGGAAAGCTCCGTCAAGGAGATAGAGAAGCATGGTGTTAGAGCCCTCGGCTTGGTTGCAGACGCGACAAGAAGAGACCAGGTCGAAAAAGCAGTAAATGATATAATCAAGGAGTTCGGTCAGATTGATATACTAGTAAACAACGTTGGAGCATATCCAAGGAAGGCATTCGTGGAGATGAGCGAGGAGTTTTGGCGTGAAATGATCGATCTAAACTTAACGAGTATGTTCCTCTTCACTAAGGCTGTCGTACCTCACATGATTAAGAGAACGTATGGTAGGATAATCAACATGTCATCAATAACAGGTTTATATCATGGTGTCCCCGGTCTAGTATACTATGGTGCCGCTAAAGCCGGTGTGGTAGGGTTTACTAAGTGCTTAGCAGCCGAATTAGCACCATATAAGATAACTGTGAACGCCGTCGCTCCCGGACCTATACTAACACCTGGAGTAAGGTCTATATGGAGTACCGAAGACATAAAAATACAGGAGCTTGTAAATCCTCTAAAAAGATTTGGTTTACCGAGGGATGTTGCGAACGTAATAGTGTTCCTCGCCAGCGACTACGCGGAGTTCATAACAGGTCAGCTAATAGTAGTAGACGGTGGTTTAACGTTCGTAAATCCACGGCAAGTGGTTAAAGAGATCCTCGCATTAAGGGAGAGAGGAGAACTTTAATCTGTGTTTGTTTTCAGTTTAAACCTGTCACTGCCGAACCATCATAGAGTTGAAATGAAGCCCTCCGAGCCTATGAGCCACCCTGGATGACCCAGCCTTAAGATTAGAAGAACTCAGTTACAACTGAAAGCCTCGCCTTCAGGGCGGGGATGGGGAAAGTCTATAAGCTATGTCTGTTTGTTAGTTTATTGGTGGTGCGCATAGCCAGACTTAGGTGCCCCTCGTGTGGGCATGTCTGGGAGTATAGGGCTGACCTCCTCCCCGCCCTGAAGTGCGGAGGTTCCCGCTAAGGCGGGGAGGTTCGGGATTACATCCCCTCTTCCCGAGGGTTCAATCCCGGGCCGGGTCTCCGGCCCATTACCTCTATCCCTCTCGGGACTCGGGGTTATGCATAGACTACTTATCATCGCTAAAGGCTCAAAGATCCTAATACTCATCACAAAGAACAATTAAACAAAGAAAGTTTATAAACCTTTCTCTCCATCCTCGCCTTGAAAGGCAAGGCTTTCAGTTGTAATTAGAGACTTAGACTATACCGGGCATGATAGAAATGGCTTAACAAGGCTAGTGAAGCTCGCGAAACTACACGATGTAGACGCAGTACTAGTATACTCGAAGAGAGAAGCATTTGGAGAATGCTATAGATTCATAGAGGAGGCACTAAAACACTAGGAGTCCGAGTAGTCGAAGTGAAGAGCTTGTTGAAGTAGAGGGGTGGGACAAGGGCAACGACCAGGTCCAGTGACTATGTGTTATTGAAACTCCAGAGACAATATATGGGGGCGAACAAGTGTAGCAATATCTATTCAACCTCGCATGAAAGGGTTCCCGGGCTTGCCCAGGATGAACATATGATAAACCAGCATCTCTATTTAAACAGGGATAGTTGAATAGTGAATACTGGAATGGGTGGACTAGGCTTGGTGGGCCTGGATGCTCAGGAGTATGAAAGGTGGATGAAGAGCGCGTATAAGACGCTGGAGTCTGCTAGGAGGGATCAAGAAAACGGGTTCTACAACTGGGCTTGTTTCAAGTCACACCAGGCATCAGAGAAAGCACTCAAGGCCTTGCTCTGGGGGATTGGGAGGCCGAGGCCGGGCCATGCCCTTGTACACCTACTTCTCCACTTGGAGAAAGAGCTAGGAGTAGAGGCTCCAGTGAGTGTTAAACAAGCGTGCGCGACACTAGATAAGTACTATATACCCACGAGGTACCCCGATGCATGGGTCGAGGGATCCCCGGAAGACTACTTCACAGAGGCCGATGCAGACGAGGCGCTGGAAAAGACATTAGTAATTGTTAAATGGGTTGAAGGAGTATGGAGAGAGTTATCGAGGAAAGGAGGGTAGAGCGAGAGAGGGCCCTTAATACTGCCCGGCGGTTTATTGAATGCGTGGAGGGAAGGGTAAAGCTAGCCCTTGCACTTGTATATGGAAGCTATGCAAGAGGCGACTTCAACGAGTGGAGCGACATAGACGTGCTACTAGTGGCGGAAGACGATCTACCAAGGAACCCCTTGAAGAGACTAGAGCTTATGGAGGAGTGCCTGCTCCAAGCGCCCGGCGTGGAGCCACTAATACTATCAACCAGTGAGCTCGAGAAACTCCTTGAGAAAAACCAGTTAATAAAGAAGATAATAGAGGAGGGGATAACACTAAAAGGCAACAAGAAAAACTCATTATAATAGGCCCCTCTTTCCTGGATACACAGTGTAAGCTTTAGTGGCCCGAGGTCCATTACCCTGTGTTGGCTATGCTGACATCTTACTAGTTGTGAATCCTCACGTACAGTGTTGTCGTTTGTTAATGAGTCTTCTTGTCTTCCTGTCTATGTGTTATTGAGAGGAGTTTTACAAGTACCCCTATAATCATGATTGCTAGGCCCGCTATTGAGAGGGCTATGCCTTGTACAAGGTTTATTGTATCTTTACTTGGGTGTACCTATTAGTGTTTAGTGCAGGATGGGGGGATGAGGCTTGAAAAAGAATGTGGGAATACATAGGGATAGAGCTAATCAGCCAGGAGAGACCTATGAGAGGATTCTCAGGGAACTCGAGAAGGCACGTTGGAGTGTTCCCAGGGGGTTTTCAGTTATGTCTATAAGAGAGGATCGTGATAATGGTTAAATTCTCCATGGTGGCAGTGTTTTTCATGGGGCTTAGAGGCCCTAAAAGACCCTTGCATGGAGATGTGGTTCCCGGTTGATAGTGTCTCCAGGAAATTCTACAGTTCTGTGTTGAATGCCGTGTACGCGGGGCCATCCTGATTACTGCGATCAGTTAAATATGGATTCGGGTCATTAGTAATGCATGGGTAGCTGGGTTTATGTATTCCGAGGATGAGTTCGCTTACTACGTCTATGGTTTTTCATAGGGGTCGTGGTCTTTATCGTTGGGATTAACATAATGTTTGAGTTATACAAGCGCGACCTAGTGATGCTTGAATACACTATATATTCGCTGGTTTAATAGCTGGGTTTCTAAGCGCCTACTCAGCCTACAGGGCCTATAGGAGAGTTGGGCGTATTCCTCCCTTCCTCGGCCTGGCTTTATTCGGGTCTATTACCACACCGATCCTCATGCTTATGCTCGCGTTTTTCCAATCGAACGCTCCGAGGATTGACTTCTGAGCGGCTCTTGCAGGGTCTTGGAAGACGGGCCTCGCTGTCTTCCTGAGTATTGTAGGAGTGGAGTACGTACTCGCCACCGCATTATACTCTGTATCTTACTGGATCATCACATTCCTCGTCACAGCATTGTTCGCTGGTTTAAGGGTAACTGTGGAGAACGGTGTCTATCTATACGCTATATCTGAGTTTACTAGCGGGTTTTTTGGGTCAATAATCGGCCTCACAGGGGTCACTGGTAGACGTGGAAAACTCCCTGCGCCAATACTATTCGCGCTTGCCTCAATGTACTTCACATCTTACATAATGGATGGTAACAAGAGTTGCTGGGAGTGCACACTATACCTCGACACGTGGAGAGCAATCCTCACAGCATCAACCCTCACCGGGATCGCCCTAGCAACCATACTAGCCATAATAGTGGGAGCTACAGAGAGCTCTGCATAGAAGATGGGTATTACAATGAGACAGGGCCGTATGCAAGGGCATGCACAGACATAGTAGTGGAGGCAGGCTACACGAGGATGGAGAACTCTACGCATATAGCCTACACTACAGAGTACTACATTGCGGAAGCCACCGTTGCCACGTGGACCCGTGGATTGAGGATGCCGAGTCTAGTGGAGGTCTCGGTGTACCTAGATGGATTCCAGGTGTTGACGGGGTTCCTAGACACACTGAAGCTCACGGCTGGGAGTAGAGTATTCTCCATGAACGAGTCTGGATTAGTGGAGAAGCTAGTATTCAGCAACATAACCGAGACCAGGCTACAGAACCTCACCGTTTACATAGGCGACTACATGGGCTTCACAACCGGCATAAATCCCCGAGCAGTGAGGAGCCGTTTAGGGGAGTAGCGTTCAATAGAACACTTAGAATGGCCGAGATCACAGTCAAAGCAGAGCCCGTGGAGCCCCTGCAACAAACCGAGATGCATGCAACGCAGATAGCGGTGGAAAGTGGTGAATCTGAAGTATCTACTTCTCAGCCTCAGGCCCCGCTAAGTGGAGACGCTGTTGCGCAGCCATTAGCTCCCGGGGTGTTGTCTCGCTTGGAGAGGGTCTTTACAGTGAGTGATGGGAGGAGGTATAAGGCTGTGTTCCCTAGTGTGAGAGAGTTGAACTTGTTTGATAAGGTGTGTAGGGAGGGGTATTCTATTATCAGTGTTAATTTAAAAGATGGTGTTGTTGAGTGTAGGCTGCGGGGTTACACTATGAGGTTTACGGTTAGGGCTTCTTCTCTTGGGGTTCTTGACTAGTTGCTTTCTTCTATGCTTTAGGAAGTCATTGCTGAGTACTAGGAAGGTGTTTCTACCGACTCTGTGCTGCTCTACTACCCCGTACCTGACTAGCTGGCTGATCCTGTATTTTACATTGCTGACTGAGGCTGCTGCGCCCTTGGCTACAACGCACTCTACGACCTCCCTCCATGTGCTCCCCTCCTCGCTGATGCACTACGTGGCAGTCCGGCCTCTTCTTCAAGAATATTAATACTGCCTTGTAGTCCATTCCCGGGTCCACCCATGTATTATAACAGTGCTTAAATAACACTTGATCCGTGCAGACACAGTGTCGTGATCGAAATGTAATCGGACAGTAACTAGGCAATGACTCGTCAATGAATGGGATGGAACTGTGCCATAAAAGTGCCATGAATAAATATATCAATGAGCTATGATTGTTCGAACACTAGTAGAACATTGAAGGCACATTGTTCCTTCATTGATAGAACATTGATAGCGAGCCAGCCACTTCACTCCATTTTCTTTGTTTGCTGGGTGTCTTCTGGGTGTTCTTTGTTTTATGGGTTGTTTGTGCTTGGCTTGTTTTTATTATATTTGCTGATATGTCTTTGTCTTGTTGGAGTGGTTTGCTTGTTGCGTGCTGGGGGTGCTTCGAGGAGGGTTTTACTGGGGGTTTTAATAGCGGTGGTAGCTGTATCCGCGCTACTCCTCTCTGTTTACCCTGGATGGATTGGCAGGCCTGCTCAACCCAGTACTCCAACCACTCATAGCCAGACGGCGGCGACTTCGAGCACGCTGCTCAATACTAGTCAAGCCATGGTTACAACGACTACTTATCCATCGACAACACCTATTACTTCAACAACTACTCATGCAGCAACATCATCAACGACTACGACAACGGCGACAGCGCACCCAGCGGACACTAATCCACCGAAGATAACTAGTTTAAGCTGGACTCCAACACGCGTAGTCCTCGACAAGGTCTACGATATACAGGTATCATTCACCGCGGTAGACAATGAGTCGCCAATAGCACGTGCTGAGCTCCGCTTCAAGCCGGTGGAATATTATTACATGATGTATGTTTACGGCGTGAAGTCAGAAGACTACCCAAAAATATTCCCACCAGAGGGGGAGAGAAGCTATAATCTAACCCCAGTAGATGGAGAATTCGATGGCCTAGAAGAAACCTTCACGGTTCAAATAACAAACATAACAGGCGGTAGAGAATACGAAATACTCATACTGGTTGAAGATAGAGCAGGGAACACTAAGACAGTAGAAGTAAAAACACCATACATAAGACAGTACGAAAACCTTGGTAAACTACTATATGAAAAAGGGTTTATTGTTATGAGTGTTTATTTGCCATTCAACATGCGAAACATCCCCCACAAAGATGATGTTTCTCTGCTAGGTAAGTATGATACTCTCGACGAGATAGTAATAGCTAAACACGTCGACTGGGCAACTGGGAATGGCATAAACACGTTTATACTTGACTCGCAGAATCACTGGTGGACCACTGCAGGTATGACTACAGGTATGATAGACAGAGTGTTCTTAATATGCAGAACCCTGCTCTCCCTGAATCAAATTAATGTTGCATGGTTAATGGGGCCTTCTCGCAACGACTTCAGATATGGCACGTATGGAGGGGAAATACCTGAATGGGCGATAGATCTAAGAAACCCGTGGAATAACTGGACGTTCATAAAATTCGTTAACGCATTAATGACCCCGGATATCGTGAACAACCCAAATTACCTGAGGATTAATGGAAAACCAGTACTATACATATGGGATGAAGGTGCGTTCTTCAACCAGGAGGAAACATACATAGCTGTTAAAAGACTTATCGCTGAGAGAACTGGCAGTGAAGCCTACATCATTGCCGACTGGATACCACGCATACCAACACAGCCATCAGACGAATACGTGCAATTCCTCTTGAAGAAGTTCCGTGGAGCAGGGCTAAGAGTAGTTGACGCATTCACAGGCTGGATAGGGCTCCACAGAGTTGGCTTAGACACAAGGGAATACGTGGATAACTACGAGTACTACTATGACATACAGTTAAACACCTGGAGAAACTTCACTAAGACATGGGGCAAAGACTTCATAGTAACTCTAACACCCGGCTTCGACAACTCGTATTCATGGGGTGGCCCACAAATACCACTACCAAGAGACATTAATAAATTCGCGGAAAGATTGAAAATAGCTATTAGATACCTAGACAACACTCGTCCAGTACTGAAAATAGACACTTGGAACGACTTCGGAGAGTGGACATATATAGAGCCCACTAGAAAAGATGGTTTTACCTACTTGGAGATACTGTGCAGTATCCTCGTAAACCTCACAACAGATAAAACCCCCACTCTCAGTAACTAGCATTAACTGGACTCCAACACGGGTAATCTTAGACAAAGTTTATGACATTAACGTGAGTTTCACGGCAATTGATGATGAAAACCCAATAGCATACGCTGAGCTCCACTTCATCCCAGTTGAGTACTACTACATGGTTGAAAAGTACGGTATGAGGCCAGAAGATTATCCAAAGGTTTTTCCACCGGATAAAGAAAGAGTTTTTGTTTTAACACCAGTTGATGGGAAGTTTGATAGCTTGAAAGAGGAGTTTTCAGTTCAAATAAGAGATATTGTTGGTGGAAGAGAATACAAAATAATTGCTTTGGTTAGAGACCTTGCAGAAAATGAAAAATAGTAGAAGTGAAAACACCTCATATAAGACAATTTGAAAACATTGCTAAAACAGACGACATTATTGTTATTGCTGACTATTACACGTGGTACGAGCAAATAACAGCACAAGGTTCCCATTGGAGAGGTGAAGAACAAGGACTTAAACTATAGAGAAACATAGAAAATGATTAAAGACGTCTCCAGAGAAGATTTATCACCAAGGGTGCTCAATGTAGTTTTTAAGCATACTTGCTGCATAGTAGCATTTATCAGCGTGCTTCAAGGCGAGTTCTGCCTCCTCTTTCTCAAACAGCTTCTCGGGGCCTACTCCTATTTTCTCTAACCCATACTTTGCTACAGTGTAGAAAGTCGACCAGAATTTTGAATAAAGGTAAAGCTTGGGGAATCCTAAATACTTAAGCTTCTCCGGGATCTTTTTTAAAATCGCTTCAAATTCTTCTTCCTCAAATTCGTGCCTTTTTGGATACTCTTCTTGGAGAAGAAGAAAGATAGCTTTTACTGAGAGCTCAATACATTCCTGGGATGCAGACACGCTTTCAGCATAGTAATGGTTTTCTAAGGAACTTCTAGCTTCATTCAATTTATTAGACGCTCTTTTGAGAAAGCTCTCTGCCATTTGTATATTTTTCCCTCCACCCACCACTCACACCGTGTTTTTAAGTTTATGAATTCTTATGCCTTAAAATAGGTAAGTCGAAGCCCCACTCCCTCCTCGCAAGAAGATTCAGAAAAACAGTAGCAATCCTGGAATGCTTGCACCTAAATCCCAGTTGATTTATAACCTCCCCTTCTACAGCCAGGGATAAGACGTGTCTAATAGCGTACAGGCCTCTAAAACACAACATAAGCGTGTTGCCTGGTCTTGGCTTAGACTGGAGGGGGTTAGCTTCACTATTCTACCATTCGAGGACAGGGACAGTGTGCTCAGGGACTACACGGGGCTACTCTCGAGCGTTAAGCGAGGAGTGCTCCTTGCCAGGAGGGTTGAATACGAGTACAAGTACTCGGACTACTCGTTCACCGTCAGCGACACAGCATTCTACCTCAAGGCCCCTGCTGGAAGCCAAGTAGTATACTTCAATCCCCGGCCAGAGGAGCCACCCAGGCCCCGGGTCAAGAGACTGGTAAACCCCGCCACGCTTGAGCTAGAGGACGGCTCGTATGCAAGGGTGCTAGTCGCCTACGGGTTCCCCGCAAGCCTCCCAGAAGGCCTACTATACACACTCTACACCGAGGTCTCAGAGGCAGCACTAGTATTCAGGGAAGTCGACAAGGCTAAAGCGGTGCGAATGGTTGAGACCGCTAGGCGCAGGAGGCTCACCAGTAGCAGCCAGGGGGTTACAGAGACCCATGAGGCCACCGCACTCGAGGAGCTCGCATCAAGGGTATTATCCGGGTCAAGCCTCTTCGAGTTCTACCTATACTTCATAGTAAGGGATAGAGACCCAAAGGCCCTTAACGCGAGATCCAACACGGTTAAATCACTCCTCAAGGGATACGGAGTAGACGTGGATGCACCCCCGATCCAGCGGGAGCTATACAACCTGGAGACATGTCTAGGGGTTATGTGTATTGAGAAGCACTACGCTGACTCGGAGAGCCTAAAGCCACTGTTCCCACTGATAAGCGAGGAATTACACGATGAAAGCGGGGTATTCCTCGGGGTCTCGGGGACCCGGAGCCCGGTGTTGCTAGATGTCTGGTCTAAGCCCAACTTGAAATTCGTGGTTGTTGGTGTAACGGGGTCTGGTAAATCAATGACTGCGAAGGTCTACTTGAAGCGGCTCCGCGAAGTAGACGTTAAAATACTCTACGTTGGCGTGGACCCCGAGTCCGAGTACACGCGTGTAGCGGGGCTACTGGGAGCACAGGCTGTTGAGATACACGAGAACCAGAGGCTGGGATTAGACCCCATCAAGCTACTGCGTACTGGGGCCCTAGAGCTCGGCCAAGTAGCCGACATTATATCAGAGGTCTACGGGGTTCCCGAGAACCTGCACGGGGTTTTAAGGAGGGAATTATTCATGAACAGCGACTTCGCTGATTCATTCGTGGAGTTCGCGAGCAGCGTCAAGGACCCAGAGCTCTCAAAGTACCTGCAGGGAGCCACTGTTCCACCCGATTCACTAGTCTACGAGGGTGAGCCACCGCCACTAGCAGGCAGCGTAGTGTTTGGGTTGAAGAACGTGAGGAGCAAGAGGCTCAAGATACTTATATCAGCGTTGATCTCCTCGCACTCATACAACATCCTGCTATCCAAGGCCCGGAGAAGCGTGTTCTTCGTCGATGAGGCCTGGCTATTCATGGAGACACCTAGCATAGTCTCACTATTCGAGAACCTGGCTAGGCGTGGACGGAAGCACGGGTTGGCATTCCTGTACATAACACAGAGAGTCGAGGACCTCGCGAGGACACCGCAGGGGAGGACTATACTAGAGCAGAGTGCTACAGTTTTGCTTTTAAGGCAGGAGCCGGAGGGCCGTGACGCCTGCAAGGAGATATACAAGCTAAGCGACTCAGAAGCAGAGTACCTGGTGAACGCACCCGTGGGCAGCGGCATACTCAAAGCAGGGAGGAAGAGAATAACAATACAAGTACTCCCAACCCAGGAGGAGCTGAAGGCGTTCTCCACCACGGTCTCCTAGTGCTTTAAAATACCCAACTGTTTCTAATGGGTGGTCAAAGTGACTCCCAGGGAGCTCATTGCTCTCGCTTGGAGCCAGGGCTGGGAGAGACTAGTGGGGGCCCTGCCGCTACCGCGGGGTTTATCCGACTTCCTCATAGTGCTCGCCGTTGCCAGCCTACTCGTGCTGCTTTACAAGTTGAATAGGGTGTGGCTTAGGGTAGCATTGATCCTCCTCTGGGGAGTAGCCATCGCCTCGGTAATACTCTACATAGCGGGTGGTTAGCGTGTGCAGGGTGTTGAAGATCCTAGACCCCTCCACCATGAAGCCCTTCATTGTGAGGGACTGCGAGGATTCTATCGTGATCGAGATAGATGGCTTAGTGCTAGTGATGAATAGGAGGCTTGAGAAAGCACATATTGCGTTGAGGAACCTAGAGCTAGGGCTAACCCTCGACGCACCACTGGAGGCCATCGAAGAGTTTGAAAAACTACTGAAAAAGAGGCTTAAGAAGCTAGTAGTGGTCTCTGAGGAGTCCGAGGAGGTGGGTTCTAGTGGTGGATGTCTGGGATCTTGTTAGCTGGGGGCTCTGGATCGGGTGGGCAACCGCTATCGGCTCATTCACTATTGGAGTAATACGTAGGGCCCTTGGCCGCGAGGGCTACGAGAGGTTGCTGGCAGGCTCACTAGCTGGGATACTGGTGTTGGCGTTTGGATGGGGCCTTGTCCAGGCGATTTATGGTGGCGTAGTCCCCGGTGTACCGTATGGGTGGGTCTTCTACGCTGTGAGCGGTGCACTACTAGCCACGTCATCAATATACCTAGCACTGGGGAGGGCTGAGGGAGCAAGCCACTTGGTTGCAGCACTATTAGTTGTTGGGCTCGGATTCTTCGCAGCCTCCGTCGCGAGCGGGGTTAACACTGGGCCAGGCGGCCAGTTGTCTGTGAGCGTCTACCCATCTGACACCATGATCGAGAGCGGTGAGCAACTAGTCCTCAGAGTTAGAGTGGATGGTGGGAGTCCACCATACAGTGTAACCATTGACTGGGGTGATGATAGCCCGCCCAGCAGTGGCTCTATCCAGAGCGAGGGTGAGTGGAGTAAGACGTACTCTATACCCGGGGATAAACCAACCGCATCCTTCTCCATCAGAGTCGAGGCCGCTGACAGCGAGGGGAGGACTGGCTGGAACACCTTCTCCATCACCGTGCAGAACAAGGAGTGGTGCCCACTCGGCTGGCCCTTCGGCTTCTTCTGTGGTTTTTATAGGTTGGCCTCCTCGATACTGCCCGCACTAGACGTGCAGAAGCTCGTTGAGTGCCCATTGTTCCCCGTCGACAAGCCAGGGGACCCGGTTAACAATATATACAACCTAGTCCTCGGGGTCTCGATGAGTGCCCTAGGCTTGTTCCTAGCATTCAACCTCGTGTGGAGGGTTGCAGGCGAGGAGGGGTTGCTGGGCGCAGCTGACTCTATAAAGGACGCTGTAATAGTGGTTGCACTGGCGCTCCTAGCACCATATGTCTACAACGCGACAGCACAGGCATTGAACACGATTAGCTACAGCCTCATAGGCGACATAGACGTGGGCTGGGTCCTAGTCTGGATATTCGCACAGCTA
>Ga0207433_10007136_pt1 | contig 18862 bp, 6 predicted proteins | sample YelNatPaOPGAMG01_FD_187559 | JGI IMG/M metagenome (GOLD analysis project Ga0207433, IMG submission 187559) | Hot spring thermophilic microbial communities from Obsidian Pool, Yellowstone National Park, USA - OP-RAMG-01 (SPAdes) (version 3) | ecosystem: Environmental > Aquatic > Thermal springs >... | reverse complement strand
CCTTCCTTTTGTTGCCTGGATTGAAAAAGAGAGCACGATGCATATCATGAACTCAATTTCCGCAGGCGTTATTCAGTCAGGCACAAGCGGTAACACACCAATATGGAACCATGGACTGTATGGTGAGGGGCAGATTGTGGGTGAAAGTGATACTGGAATTGACTGGGACCATGAGGCATTCAGGGATCCGGACCACTACCAAGTGCAGTACAGCAATCCACCTGGCTCGCAACCACCTGACCTCAACCACAGAAAGATTGTAAACTACCATGTGTATGTTGATGACTATGACCTGGACAATTCGGGGCATGGAACGCATGTAGCATGCACGATTGCAGGAAATAATTCATATGTTGGCGGTACAAATGCGAACGGGCGTGGCATGGCACCCAGTGCCAAAATCTCATTCACTGACATCGGAGGACAGGGTGATTCTCTGTCACTTCCTGCAGACCTGAACCAGCTCTATCTGTGGGCATACAATGACGGTGCAAGATTGCACTCAAATTCCTGGGGTGATTCGAATAATGATTACGGAAGCGAGGCAATGCAGACCGATGAATTTATGTGGGAGCATAAGGACATGCTCGTCTTCTTTGCAGCAGGAAACAGTGGCCCAGGTGCAAATACTGTGGGAAATCCAGGTACCGCAAAAAATATTGTAACCGTTGGTGCAAGCTCACATGATGGAAGTAGCATTGCAAGTTTCTCAAGCAGGGGTCCGACTGCAGACGGGCGCAGAAAACCGACCGTGGTTGCACCAGGGGAAAGTATTTATTCTGCGGACTCTGACGGCAATTTGAGCTCAAACAACTCCGGATATATACCGATGAGTGGCACATCCATGGCAACGCCAACATGCGCAGGTGCAGGTGCACTCGTGAGGCAGTATTACACTGAGGGCTGGTATCCCACGGGTACGAAGGTGAGTGTGAATGCCATCAATCCATCTGGCTCTCTTATAAAGGCGACGCTAATTGCGGGAGCAAGAAAAATCAGCGGGAATATCCCAGATAACAACCAGGGCTGGGGGCTTATCAATCTTGAGGACTCACTATATTTCTCAGGAGACATCAATAAGATGCGTATTGTTGATGACTGGGACGGAGTAAGCACTGCACAGAGTGCGGATTATATCTACTATATTTCGGAGCCCACACCACTCAGATTCGTGCTAACATGGACGGACTACCCGGGCAATCCTGCAGCAAGCAAGGATATTGTTAACGACCTTGACCTCGTTGTGATTTCGCCAGCAAACACCACATACCTCGGAAATGTGTTTTCAAATAGCGAATCAGTACCAGGTGGCTCAGCGGACAGCACAAATGTTGAGGAATGTGTATACCTGAATTCTCCAACAACTGGACTATGGATTGTGCGTGTAATAGGTAAAAATGTGCCATTTGGTCCACAGCCATTTTCTCTTGTTGTTACTGGCGGCATAGACAATACCCGTGGTGAAATCTCACTTGACAGGAACCGCTACAAAGAAGATGACATAATCAGGATTACGGTCACTGACCTTGATGCAACATCAAGTACACTTACAGTAATGATAAACAGTACGACTGAGCAGACACCGGAAACCGTCACACTCACAGAGATTGCCTCTGGCTCAAAGAAATTCACAGGCAGTATACGAACTTCACTGGTAAACTCGCCGGGTGTTCTCCAGGTCTCAAATAATGACGACATTATTGCGGTGTACGCAGACACATCTGCACCGGGCTGGTATGGTGTGGCGCATGCCATCGCAGATACTACCCCTCCTGTGATTTCAAATGTGCAGGTAAGCCAGATAAGTGCAACAAGTGCCCTCATTCAATGGTCAACCGACGAACCAGCAAATTCCGCGGTAAAATACGGGACCGCATCGCCCGCAACGCAGATTTCTGATGCTACATACACCTCAACCCACACAGTTAAGATAACTGGACTTACGCCAGATACAACATATGTGTTTGATGTGTACTCCAATGACACTGTGGGGCATCTATCTGGTGATGACAACAATGGTCTTCACTATACATTCACAACACTCCGTGGAGATATACTCCTCGTGGATGACGATAGTGGTGTGAATCTTGATGTGTATTACGCAGATTCAATAAAATCAAAGAACTGGCTATATGGATACTGGGAGTACAGAACCCAGGGAGTGCCTGGCATCTACTATCTCCAGAATTTCAAGGCGGTTGTGTGGCACTGCAGTGACGCCTATCCCCAGCTTGGATTGAATGAGACAAACATACTGAAGGGATACATGGACATTGGCGGAAATGTGTTTATCTCGGGGCAGGATATCGGCTGGGATATTTATGAGAACGGGGGCAGTGCCTCGCAGAAGTCGTTTTACACAAACTATCTTCATGCCACCTACAACGCAGATGTTACATGGGACTCTCAGTTTACATTTTACCCGCCAACGCAAGCAAATATCTACGGCACGAGTGGAGACCCAATCAGCGGTTCATATACTGCAGGCACAGTAATAAAGGACAACATGAACTATGGCTTCTATCCAGATGACATCACAAACAACGGAGGCACAGTAACATTCCAGCAGGATACATTCGACTATTCTGGACAGCCGAACGGAAGAACAGATGCGGGCATAAGATACGCGGGAACTTACAAGGTGGTGTACTTCTCATTTGCCTTCGAAGATATCCAGAACTCAGATGCGAGAAATGACATAATGGATAAAATCCTGAGTTTTCTTACAGGCACCAGTCCACCGGCGATTACCGTAACTGCACCAAATGGTGGCGAGGAGTTATCTGGTACCGTTACAATAACATGGAACGCAGGAAATGCTGACCATCTGGATATCCTGTATTCGAGAGATGGTGGAACTACATGGAACACAATCGCAACCGGAGTTTCGCCAGCGGGAAGCTATGCATGGGACACGACCGCATTACCTGACGGCACAAATTACCGAATTGGCATATATGCAGTTAATGCTGCAAATATCTCCGCCTTTGATGTCTCAGACGCGAATTTCACACTGAACAACGGGAACGCAGACCATGAAAAACCAGAAATCGTGCATACTCCAATTACTTCATGGCTGGTGGGCACAAGCATCTCAATAAATGCCACAATTACAGACAACAAGGGTGTGCACCACGCTACATTGTACTACAAAAAAGCATCAGATACCACATATACCACCATACCCATGAATAACATGAGTGCAACCTATACAGCGCAAATTCCAGGTAGCACAGTCACATTAGATGGACTGAATTACTACATCTACGCTATTGATATAAATGGTAACTCAAACCAAACGCCAGTATATAATATCACAGTGTACGAAAAATCACTGCAGGCGAGTATTCAATCATCTGCGATGTTCCTGAGGCCCGGTGCTACAGCAAGCATTCTTATAACCGTGACCGAATCTGGCATTGCAGTTGAAAATGCCAATGTGAGTATAACTGCAGTGCGGGGAACGATTTATCCCAGTTATGGAGTTACAAACGCCTCAGGACAATTTTCCGCAGAATATACTGCGCCCGCAGTATCAGAGGAATGTGAAGTGGAGATAAGTGCGGTTGCAAGTTTACCTGGATATGCAGACGGACTCAGCCATCTAACGATAAAGATTGTACTTCCACCCATGTATGCGGAAGCAAATCTGAGTGAGACCAATTTGAATCCGAATGAAAGTGCAGAACTTGAGATATTTGTGTATGACGAAAATAGCATTGCCATAGATGGTGCATGGGTTGAGATATATGCGACAAACGGGCTTTATGTGAACAACACTACAGGAACTACAGAGCATGGATTGTTCTCTACCACACTCAGAGCTCCATATGTGTCTAAAACAACAATCTGTGCGATTTATGTGAACATAACCAGGGGAGGATATAACAACTCATATGCACGTGCCAATGTTACGGTATACCCGGAATCCGCATCCCTGGTGATAAATATGACACCATACCAGAATACAATTAGATGTTACGAAAACATGGAGATTCCAATTACTGTAACTGCGGGAGGAAATCCAGTTTCAGGTGCAAATCTCACGGTCACTGCATCGTTTGGAGCGGTAGTGCCCGGCACCGTAAAGACAAACACGGAAGGAAGACCATATTCGCCTGTTATATTCTCTCCAGCCATCGTAACGGCGGCTACAAATGCCACGATTACCGTAAAAGCTGAAAAGACCGGGTATAAAAATGCCACATCATATCTAAACATTACCGTACTTCCCATGCTTTCGTTAGTTGTGGAAATAAACTCCGTGACTGCCATTGAAGAGGGCCACACACTCAACATCACGGTTGTGGTGAGCGCTGAAGGCATGCCAGTTGAGGATGCCGAGGTCTCTCTTACCGTCACACTTGGAAACAAAACATGCTTTTCACACACGGACTACACTGATGTAAACGGGAATGTAGTGTTCACATTCAATGCACCTGATGTTGAATTCAACTCAACGATTCGGATAATTGCTACTGCTACAGGGGAAAATTTTATTGAGGGAAATGCAAGTATGGAGATAATGATAATTGATGTTCCAGAGCAAGTCCCATCAAATATATTTGAGACAATTCCAATGTGGCTTCTCGGATTGATTGTGGGCATCGTATGCCTGATTGTGGTAATTGCAGTGATATATGCGCTGAAGCAGAAATCAAAACCGCCACAACAACAGATGTATCTCGCTCAACCATATTATATGCAGGCACAATACCCAGGACAACCACAACAGCCTCAGAATCCACCAAAATATGGGTAGTGGCGAAAGACAAACCGCAGAAAAGCACTACAAAAAATAAAAAACGCCAATGTTACTTCTTTTTGTTTGCGTGGAGCAGCATTTTATCAAAGAGTATTTCGTGTTCTATTCCATTTTTTTCTAGAATCCTCGCAATATTTTCTGTGATAGCAACGACTTCTGCAGACCTGGAATTCTTATATATACAGAATTCTATCTTACCGTCTTCGCGTATGGGAAAGAACATGCGCATGAAACCTGGCCTGTTGTATCCTTCGGGTTTTTTATTGCGTTTTAAGTCCAAGATATTCATGTAGAGCAATGTTTCATTAATTTCAGGCTCAGATTCATTCCATTGTTTTGTCTCTTTAAGGAATGTTGTGAACACCTCAGCATATACTTCCTGAAGCTCTGCCCAATCCATTCTTTTCTTTAATAGGATGTGTCCACTTCTTGCCTTCATTTATTTCACCTATTTTTAAATAGAAATACCCGTATTTAAGCGTTGCGTCTAGGCATTGTTCGAGCGGTTCCGCCTCCTGAAAAGGGTTCTGAGATTAGAAACATATATTAATCCCGAGTGAATTATGCCTTTGGTGATATTGTGAAACTAACCAAGATACAGATAATCGGAATTGTGCTTGGAGTGATTGTGCTCGTAAGTGTGATCGGTGCAGTAATGATGATGTCCAGACCTCAGCAAAAAGAGAATAATCCACCGGTCGCCAGCTTTGCTGTTGATAAAACCAGCGTAAAAATAAATGAGCCAATCACATTTACATCAACCTCGTACGACCCCGATGGAAATGAGACGATTGTGAAACACATCTGGGAATTCGGTGATGGGAGCAACAAAACTGGCAATCTAAAGACCGTGATGCATGCGTACAGCGCTCAGGGAATTTATACAGTCAAACTCACCGTTGAGGATGAAGCAGGTGCACAGGGTACATTCACCAAAACGGTAAGTGTTACCCCGGAGGCGTATGATGAATATCAGAATGTCACTGTTGTTGAACTCCTTAATAACAGTCAGGCATATCTGGAGAAAAAGGTCAGAATCTCTGACTGTATTGTGGCAGACAGGGGATACTACACTGCAAATTTGAGCAACAGCACGAATTTCTATGTGGTAGATGATGGCGGAATCAAGGGCCTGAATGTGTATACAGAACCGAATTCCACGAGACCGCTGAGCATTGCGTACAATGAGAAACTCACAGTCAAGGGTACTTTCACCACATACAAGGGAGCATTTGAGCTGAAGGTGAGTGCGAATACGCCAGATGATGTTGTTAGCTCGGGTACATTTGGAAAGAATTCCTATGAACCGCTCAGCGTAGCAACCATAATTGCAAATCCAGAGGCGGTTAATAACTCATTCGTGAGTGTGGAGCATGCAATTGTGGACTGGGTGAATAAATCATATAAGTTTACAATCAAGGACAATTCCTCAAACGGAAACATTACTGTCTATTGCGAGTACGGCGCAAATTCAACTTCGGTGAGTGCTGGTGCAGATATTTCAGTACGGGGCTGGTTTAAATACTACTCGAAGGAAGGGGTATGGGAGATAAGTGTGCGCAATGGCACGGATGATTATGTAAGAGTGCTCTCAGAGAACTACATTGCAGTTACCGTGAGCGAGTTGCTGACTAATCCAGATGCATACCTGAACAAGAGCGTTGAGTTAAGTGGTGTGGTGTATGCCTATAAAGTGCACTGGAATGCAAGCAACGCAAGCGATTATGTGAGTTTCTATGTGGTGGACAACAATGGTGTGCGGGGATTGAATGTGTACGCCACATACAATGCAACCAGACCGGTGAGCGTTGCCTATGGCGACTTACTGCACATCAAGGGCAAATTCGAGATTTACAACAATGCTTATGAGATATATGTGGGCAAAAATACCACACCTGACCTGATCGAGAAAACTGGTAGCGGAGGCGTGAATTCGTACCAGAGTTACACAAACATCAACACATTGTTTGCAAGCACGGTTGTTGCCAATAGCTCGTTTGTATCACTGAAAGACCTCGTTGTGGACTATGTGTATGCATCCTATAAGTTCACGGTGAGGGATAACAGCAGTAGCCAGAACATCACAATTTATGCAGAATATGGAGCAAATGTGCCATCTGTGAGTGCAGGCATGTATGTGAATGTCTCTGGCTGGTTCACATGGTACTCATCAGGCAGTTACTGGGAAATCGTGATAAGAAACGCATCGTCTGACTTTGTAGAAACCTATGGTTCTGGCACATACACTCAAGTCACCGTGAGCGAGTTGCTGAATAATCCTGATGCATACCTGAACAAGAGCGTTGAGTTAAGTGGTGTGGTGTATGCCTATAAAGTGCACTGGAATGCAAGCAACGCAAGCGATTATGTGAGTTTCTATGTGGTGGACAACAATGGTGTGCGGGGATTGAATGTGTACGCCACATACAATGCAACCAGACCGGTGAGCGTTGCCTATGGCGACTTACTGCACATCAAGGGCAAATTCGAGATTTACAACAATGCTTATGAGATATATGTGGGCAAAAATACCACACCTGACCTGATCGAGAAAACTGGTAGCGGAGGCGTGAATTCGTACCAGAGTTACACAAACATCAACACATTGTTTGCAAGCACGGTTGTTGCCAATAGCTCGTTTGTATCACTGAAAGACCTCGTTGTGGACTATGTGTATGCATCCTATAAGTTCACGGTGAGGGATAACAGCAGTAGCCAGAACATCACAATTTATGCAGAATATGGAGCAAATGTGCCATCTGTGAGTGCAGGCATGTATGTGAATGTCTCTGGCTGGTTCACATGGTACTCATCAGGCAGTTACTGGGAAATCGTGATAAGAAACGCGTCGTCTGACGCTGTTGAGGCGTATACACAGTCACCATACACACAGGTTTCTGTATCTGCACTACTCGCAAACCCAGCTGGCTATAACAACACAGAGGTATACATCCACAATGCATATGTGGACTGGGCAAAGACCACATATAACTTCTATGTGAAGGATAGCCCGGCAGACACAGTCAACCTCACGGTATATGTGAGCAAAAATGCGCATGCACAGTCAGTTTATATCGGCTATTATCTCGACATCTACGGTGTGTTCGAGTGGTATGCCAGTGGAGGCTACTGGGAAATCTACATAAGAAATTACACTGACGATATGGTAGTTGCACTTTTCAGTTATCAATCATGTACAATATCAGAACTGCTTTCAAATCCAGTTGCGCATCTCAATCAGAATGTAAGCATCGAGTATGCCATAATCACAAACATCACCGCAAACTACTACCTCTTCACGATTCAGGATAACAGTACAACCCAGAACCTCACAGTGTATGTGCAGAAAAATGCCACATCCCCTGCAACACTTTCTGTGGGTCAGGCAGTCCAGATAAAGGGTGTATTCAAGTTATACAATTCTACATATGAAATTCAGGTCAGAAATTACTCCTCAGATGCGGTAATTGTAATCTCGTTCGGAATCACACCAAATGGAGATGAGAAAATATGCAAGAGCATAATACCGACTTTACACATTGTCCCAGTTGCAAGAGATTTGTAGGTCCGCTCGAAGAATGTCCGTTTTGCGGTGCAGATGTGCCCAAAAAGAGGTCCACGATCTACCTCAAGTACGGTGCGCTGGTTATTGCAGTTGTGGGCACGCTTCTTCTCATACCTTTCGCAGTGTACACTGAAACCCCGCTGGTCAAGGTGAAAGATATTCAGCCAACATTCAATAATGCGGTGATAAAAGTTAAGGGCATCGTGCCGGATACACCGTCCTACTATGACAACCCTACGGGAAAGTCATTTTACTTTTCAGTCGACGACGGCACTGGTATAATGCCTGTAAAGATATATGATGATGTTGTAAAGGACATGCTGGCAAAGAATACAAGGTCTAAACCGTGTATTCCTGCGTTCGGTGACCATGTGGAAATAACCGGGAGTTTGCAGTACCGCAGCAATGATTTCTATATGATTGTGAATCATGTAAGCCAGATTAAGATAACGAGGAGTGAAGCAAGCGAGGTAAGTATAAAGGAAATACTTGCATATGGACCTGACAATGAAACCGCAAGGGTATGTGTGCGGGGCAATGTAACGAGCGTACGCGAGTATTCATTTGCGTATGATTATCTTATTCAAGATGCTCAGGGTTATAAGGTAGATATATTTGTTCCTAAAGCCCTTGGGAACCTTACTGGCCAACTGCCAGAGATAAAGGAAAAAAATGAAATTGTGGTATGTGGTGCCCTGAAATATTATACTTCTGGCACGACATCTAAGTGGGAAATTATTCCTTCAGCCACATGGGATATTGAGGTGTTATCATGAATGGCAAACTTCCTGAGGTTACTGAGAAGCATCTACTTGTAGCTTGCGTGGTAATCGTACTCATCGGTACAGTGTTTATATGGCTTGCATACACCTCAGAAACAACCCTAACGAAAATAGGAGACATATCTGAGGACATGAGTTTTTCGCATATTAAGGTGCGAGGAAAGGTGAGTGATTTTCCATCATACAGTACCGACAAATATGAGCAACGAACCACAATCAAGTTTCCGATTAACGATGGCACGGGCACAATGAATGTCAAGCTTTCAGATGTGGTTTCAGATGCATTGCTAAAAGCTGGCACAATCCCTGCATACGGTCAGGAAGTTGAACTCGAAGGAAAAGTGAGTGTATCTGAATATTCGAAAACGCTTACTGTGATAAATCCTGCGTATGTGAAAATCCTCACGAAGGAAGACGACTATGTCCTGACAAATATTTCACTCGTACCAGCAGTGGCATCTGAAGGTAAACTGATCAAAGTTTCTGGTACCGTCAAATCTCTATCCAATCTTGGTTTTGCCTACAGTTTTAATGTCACGGATGGATATGGAGAGGTGAATGTATTTTTCCAGACCACATTTGCAAACATAAACGCAAAGAATCCATATGAACTGAAAGGAGCGAATGTTACCGTGAAAGGTGCACTTAAATGGTACGCACAAAAGAGTTACTGGGAGATTATGCCAACAACATGGAATGATATAGAGATTCTCAGCACGCCTGTGGAACGCTATGCCTTAAGGAGTATTGGTGAGTTGCTGGGTGCACCAGGCACATACCTGAACACCAGTTGCAGAATAGAAAATGTGAGCATTGCATTCATTGGCACATCCAATCTCACAGTGACAGATGGCACGAATTATCTGAACATCTATTCCACCGTATCCATTACATCCTGGGGCAATTTCAAGGTCGGTGATAAATTGCTGATTCAGGGCAAATTCACGAAGTACGGGGATGCGTATGAAATAAAGGTAGAGAGTTCAAATCCCAGCCACTACATTCTGGAGGTGTATACATGATTGAATTGAGTGTAATGCTGATGTACATTGGCTTTGCTGTAGTTGGCGTTCTCGTTTCTGCAGTTCTCTGTCTCCTCCCGGGCCTTCATGTGTACAATGTGATGGGCTTTGCATTTCTCATATATCTCGCATTCTTGAACGAGGTCCAGGACCACATGTACTTCATCATGTTTCTCGTGGGTCTTGTGGTTGGCTATGCCATACTTTTCACAATTCCCACAATATATCTCAGTGCACCCGATGATTCTACGGTGTGGATAATCTACCCGAGCCAGAAGTATCTTATGCAGGGGAAAGGGCATGAAGCGGTGCTTCTGACTACAATAGGGGGTGTTGTTGGCATACTTATCATGATTATTGCAATTCCCATGTTCATGGACCAGCTAAAACTGATAAGGCAGATTATACAGCCACACATGTTCTGGATTATTGGTGCAGTCGTTATGTTCATACTTATGTCTGAATTTCCGAAGGACTTTGACCGCGGTAAATCAAAACTGAAAAAACTCTGGGTGGGCTGGACAACAATACTTGCGGGCTATCTCACATTCCTGCTTTCCAGCATCCTGGGCATCATCATATTCAACAAAACAATAGTGCCCGTTGACCGCACATTCCAGACACTGGGCGCAGTGTTCATAGGCATGTTTGCAGCATCAAGCTTGCTCGTTGCAATTTTCACACACAAGGACATTCCACCGCAGCAGGTTACTGGTAAAGTAGAGGTAAAAAAGGAAGAAATCTTTCGTGGTGGTGTTGGAGGTACCATTGGCGGGCTGTTCGCAGCATTCATGCCTGCAATAACTGCTGGCGTCGGCGCATTGCTCGCCGGCCATGCTACGGCGGCAAAGGGTGAACGTACCTTCATTATCTCGCAGGGCTCAAACAGGGTGCTTTACTATGTGGGTGCAATTGTGCTATTCTTCACAGCAATTGGAATGAGAAAGGGTGCACTCACGATAGGTATGAACCTGTTCTACACACCAGAAACAAAGACCGAGCTGTTCATCGTTGTAGCAGGTATTGCTATTGCAAGTGCAGTGGCAATTATACTCATTCTCCTGCTCTCCCGCGGGGTCCTTAAGTTAATACAGAAGGTAAGGTACCAGACAATCTCCGTGTTTGCGTTGATATGTGTCACGCTGATTGTGTTCCTCATGCTCAGCTGGCAGGGGCTCATAATTTATGCGGTCTCAACAGCCATAGGACTTCTACCTGTGGTATTTCACTCACGGAGAATGAACTGCCTCGCAGTAATCCTCGTTCCTATCTGGTTGAGTATGTCTGGTATAAGTGGTGATATTGCGTCTGCGCTTGGTCTTTTCTGAGTGATACAGGAGCACGGTAATTGCAACCAGCACAATAACCACCAGCGCATGCCCGCTCACTTCATCACTGGGTGCCGAGTAATGAATGGTCGCCACAATCGGCGATGTTACAACCCATGAATGCACATCCGTGGTATGGTTTTGCTGTGGGCTGGTAAAGTCGTGGAAGTAAAGCACAGTATTTTCATCGCACCATCCCGCCCAGCTCCCGACAAGTCCTGCAATGCTGTGTGTGGTGGAATTCTCAGTATATGAGCCGTTAACGGTGTGCTGTGCATCCGTGCCTGTAAATGTAATCTGGCAATAATACTGGGTGAGCCAGCCAAATGTCACACCGGATGGTTTGTATATCTGAAATGCAGTGCTGTTTGAGTTTCCAGATGGTGGTGCTGAGCCAGTGCCTGCAAAGCCAGTGCACACATGACGCACACTTGCTGAATCGTACACAATTCCGTTAACTGAGGCAATCGCTGTCGTGCCTGCATTGTACCAGCCAGTACCTGCAGGTGTGCCATATGCAGAGTTTACCTGCAGATACACAATATTTGTTCCATTTGCAAAGTAAATGTCATAGTCACCACCTCTGGCATCTGCCCATGCAACGCACAACTCCTTTCTTGCATTTTCTGCGTTTACAAAAAGAATTGTTGCACATGCCTGGCTCTGTGTTGTCGCATCCTTGTTTATCTTTATATGCCCGGAGTATGGAAGAAAGCTCACGCCGTTGTTACTTGAATTCGTGTACCATATGTCATAATTTCCACTGCGGTTATCCTGCCATACAATATGTGGGTTGTTATTTGCGTCGATTGCAATTCTCGGCTGATACTCATCATACGATGTTCCAACGAGGTTCGTTGTGGTAAAACTTGCACCACCGTCAGTACTCCGTGCGTAGTACACATCATAATTATCATATGTCCAGTTAAATGTGTACACAATGTGGACATTGCCGAGAGCATCGCATGCAATGGAATTTGGCAAAACATACTCGGAACGGTTCACATAGGTGGCAACTCCCACTGCACTCCCGACTACTGGCGAACTTCCTGCATTCGTCACCTTTTTATACAACACATCCGTATCGTAGCGTTCATTCCCGCTCTCGTTATCATGTGCATAGGTGTAGGCAATGTGGAGGGTTGAAGAGGCACCTGATCCCTGCACTGCAACCGCAGGCAGATATTCACTGTAACCAGTGCTTGCTATACTTATTGCACTTCCAAAGGAGGCACCCATGTTTGTGGAAACCCGCAGTTTAACATCTGCATCAAACCCGAGGAAATAGTTAGTGTAGACAACATACACATAACCCATGGCATCAACACAGATATCTGGATTCCTCGAAGAGTAATCGCTATCCAGCACTGTTGTGGTAAATGTATTACCACCATCTGTGCTTCGTGCATAGTAGAGGTCTGGGTACCACCCTCCTCCGCCGAGTTCGTCGCCTGTGAACACTATATGGATGTATGTGCTCGTGCCCGACTTATACACCGCAATTGCAGGTCTCGCACCATCTCCAGACGAAGGTATGCGTGTTGCGGTGCTCCATGTGATACCGCCGTCATCTGATTTTGAGAAATAAATGGCGTTTGTGCCTGTTTCATTGCTCTCCCAGACCGCATAAATCACGCCATCGCTGTCATATGCCATGTCTGGCCATAACTGCCATCCTGTGGTGTTTGAATTCACACGCACATTCGTATCAAATACACGGGTCTCAGGTGTTTCCATGTTTCTCAGCATCTTTGGGCTCATCTCATCAGCGTTTCCATACCAGTCAGAACATTGAATATAGAATCTTGCTCGCTCTATATCCGAGAGTTTGATGCCACCGAACTCAATCTGGCGGTTGAAGTTCTCTGCAGGGAATGTGCCTGCCTTCTCCCATTTTCCATGCCAGTCATAAAGCTCAGAGGAGAGCACACGCATGCTCCTGCCCGTAATCTCAAGCATCAGTTCTGCGCCCATATTCGGGTTCATATACAGGCCAGTGCTTGAATTCGCATCCGTGTCAACATACAATCTGATGAAATCCATGCCTGCAATTTCCTCTGCCTGTGCACCCGGTCCAATGTATACAGAAACGAACTTACCTCTGAATTCCTGCGGGAAACGACTATCATTCGGTATTGTTGTGTTGAGCCAGTAATCATTTCCATACGGATAGTCCTTTATTCCATCCCCGTCCACATCATTCTGGGTTTCTCCATCCGCAACGCCGTCGTTATTGAAATCATATGGCATGGGGTCGAGATTGTCTGGCACGGTGTCTCTATCCGTATCCTGAGCTATACTCATTCCCGAGTAATCTGGTGTTCTTGCAGGAACCAGGGTGCCAGAAAGTGCAGCATCGCTGAGGCGCATGTAGAAAAACATTTCATCTGCAGGATTTGCATACCTGGCAAACTGCCTTACATCGATGTGCGCATTTATGCAATCCATATCATCGGTCTCCATGCTCATATTTTCCCAGTCGCCAAATGCACCATCAACTTTTACGAGCGTGGCAGGTACGCTTCGCACATACGCCTTTCTGTTTTCTCCAATGCTTTTCTTCCAGAAATATCCATTATCCATCGTGATGGAGAGCACAGAGAGCGAAAGCAAATCTCCATTTGCCACGCTTCCTGTGTTCGCATATATGGAAAAGTGGTCTCCATCTGAGAATCTATTTTCCAGTTTTGCCATGAATATATTATTTTCGAATCTAAGAATGGTTCTAGAACCCTTAAACTCGACGCTCGCAGTTACAAGTGAGGATGTGGTTTCTACCATAATGCTCTCTACACAGGGATTGCCTATAACTCTGAGATACGCAGTTTCGACCTTAACTTCGCTACTGGTTATTATGCCAGGCATCTCAAAAATTTCAGTGAGTAAAATTGCATTGCCTGAAACAATCGGGTAATCAGTGGCATCATATGTTCCGTCAAATCCAATAGAGACAATGTGCACAGGTGCATTTTTGTATGGCAGTATGCTCTTTGCCACGGACAACTCGATTTCTGAGCCGTGAACCGCACATGCTGCACCTGCTTTGTACATCCATCCATTCCAGTTGTCGTGAGGATACGCACTGCCTGCGTGATATTCCATAACTGCGGTGTTCAGTACCCTGTTTGATATGCCAGTAATTTCTATGCAGGCATCCGCACCGATGCCACCAACTAAATAGCCCGTATCCGCACTTGTATCTATATCAAAAAAGACAACGAACTGGTCAGTCCGATTTATGTTGTTTCCATACAGCGCGCTTCCTTCAACATGGATGTAAATGTAAACTGCTTTCTCATTTTCCCAGATTGCAGCGGATGTGATGTTGATGTTCGGGTTTATGCTTGCCTGCTGTTCCCGAAATTCAAATTTATTCACATCGTCCCAGTCACTGAATTCACCATCAATATTTATCCTCACTTTTTTCTCGGTAATAATGTGGTACATGAAGCCCAGTACTGAGGATATAAGAATGATTGCAAATATGATGGGAATTAAAAACAGTTTTTTGTGTACCTTTCGTTCAATTTCAAATCTGCGTTTTTTATCGTATTTCCGGGTAGACAATCCGTCGGTCTTCATCAGATTGCGCAATGCACTGACATGCTGTGTCTCTCGTTGCACAACCTGTGGTCTTGGTGGTGCCTTCTTTATCTCTTTTTCCAGTGCTTCCCATTTTCGCGGTTCCTGTTTCCCAGGTGTTGACTCTTTTATGGATGGTTGCTGCGCTGCGCTTTTCTCCTTGCTCTTCTTCTTTGCAATTTCCTCAAGTGCCTCCCACGCCCGCACCGTTTCTTCGTCTATTTTCTTCTCACCCTTTCCATACTTCTTGTACATTTCCTCCAGTGTCTTCCAGGTATCGAATGCTTTCTCAGATTTTTCTTCCTTTTGCTCAGGGACAATCACATATCCACAACTCGGGCATTTTATACTTCCCTCCTCGATCAACAGATTGCAGTAGGGGCATCTAACCTTTCTGTGCTCATCCATATTTTCGATGATGTGGTTTGTGGTAATTAAAATTTTCTCTGTTCGCCGTGCGATTGTTGATAATTGTATGGTGTTTGCGTTTGTTGCGGTATTTGATATTGTGGCATGTAATATTGTGCGGGATAACTCCCTGTGTTCCTGCGACTCATTTCATTTTCTCTTCTTCTGGTAATTTGCTCGTATGCAGCAATCCCGATAATTTCGGCGATGATGATTATAATTCCCACACATACCCAAATCGGAATATTTCCAGGAGCACCAGTGTCCATGCTGAGGTCTGGCGGCTTGAGCGTGCTCTCCGGGGACTTGAGTATTGTGAGTGTCGTTGCTGTGCTTGCTCCGATGTAATCTGAGTGTGTTGCTTCCACACTTATCTCTATTGTTCCGTTCTCTTCCGGTGCTTCATAAATAAACACTACAATGCCCTCTGAGTTTGTGATGCATGGCTGCACCAGCTCCGTGTTGTCAACATCCCATAATTTTCCCCTCTCAACATTCACCGTTATTTCAACGCCTTCAACACCCCTGCCCTCCGCAGTAACCGTGATTGTCACATTTGTCCTTTCCCTGCTCTTCAGTGTTGTTTTTTCAATGTCAATTACAACATTCAGCGGTGGTCTGGGTAGCACGATGAGCGTCGTTACCGCTGTGCAATTTTTATAGCCCGCCTTCGATGCCAGGAGCTGTATCTCCACCACGGTATTGTTTGCGGTATCATCGGGTGGCATGTACACCACGGGCACGGTGATGTTTCCCTCATAATTTGTGTTCAGCGATGCAGGTGTAACTGTGCCACGGGACACACTAATTGTTATGTTTGCGCCAGGAACTGATTCACCGCTCCGTGTTTTAAGTTCTATCTCAATTTCAGATGTTTCGGTGCAGCGAATTGTGCCTGGTTTCGGGGACGCCCTGAGAGCGAGGGTTAGAGAATCCGGGTAAACCACAAATTCAACCTGGTGTGTGCCTGCATTGTACCCGCTCTTTCCAGCAGTAACATTTAATTTTATGTGTTTCAGTACATCCACAGAAAGCGCTGTGACATTGAAACTCACGGTTCCATTCACATCGGTTGTTGTCCCTGCGGTTGTAACATTGAGTGCATCATCTCCCTGTATTGACACCGTTGCATTCGTTATGCGCTGCCCGTACTCGTCCTCAACGATGACTGTGAGATTTGATGACTCATTTGGGGAAAGCACATTGCAATCAATACTGGCATTCACAGTGAGGTACACAAGCACCACGCATACCGTCACATTTATCTGCGTTTCTGCAAATCCGCTGTAAGTTGCATTTGCAGTAATTGTATAGTTTGTATCGCTCTCTGGATGCGGTGCAGTGAAATTGACTGTGAAGTTACCAGTAGCATCTGTTGCACCTGTATATCGGTCGAGTGTCCCCCCAGTTGTCCGCATATATACATATGCACCGTTCAGCGGTTTTCCAGTATCATCAAGCACCAGCAAGTTTACTGCGGTTACATTTCCAGGTCTGAGCACATACACCGCTGAATCAATCTTGAGTTTTAAATTCTTCAGATTGACCTGTATCTGATAGATTGGGGAGTTAACTGTGAGAGAGCTCTCGTCTGTGGCTGTAATGTAGTAGTTCAGGATGCCAGTGAGTGCCTGGGCAGGAATCACTGCCTCATAGAACCCGTCTGTGGTATTTCCACTGCTCTGCGTGGTGTTGAGCTCTGACCAGGAGGAACCACCAGGTGGAGAGTAATAGAGGTGCAGGGCACTCAGATTCCTGGCACTTGTGACATGAATTGAGATGTTTATCGTGGTATTGACAAATGTGCTCTGCGGGGCACTTACCCTTAGTGAGATTTCCCATCGTGTGGTGAGAGGATAGTAGTCAATTACAGATGCATTGCCGTCCAGCACATATGGATTATCTACAATTCCGTTTCCATCAGCATCCGGTGCAGTCCATTCTGACCAGAAGTTACCTTCAGTGCTCGTGTTGAAGTAATTCTCTCCAGCATAAGCCAGTGCCTGGTGCATTCCATTATTGTTGTTCAGAAAATTATTGTGGTGTATTTCATTTCCAGTGCCACTTACGATGGAAATCGCATAGTTTGCGTTTGCCTCAAATATGCAGAAGGTGATGAGATTGTAATTCGATTCAATTATGCATACGCCTGCGCCATTTAACGATATGTTGTTGCCAGTTATAGCAATCATTTCGGATTTGTAGAGGTAAATCCCAGTGTCGTGATTGTGGTATATGCTGCTGTTTGTGATGGCACATCGCCTGCAGAATCCCATCTCTATGCCATAATTTGCGTCTGAGATATACAGCTGATCAAGTGCAATTGAAGTGCAATTCGCAAGTATAATCTGTGCTGGCGATGCAGGAATTGTGCCCGCATATGCATCCTTCAGATATATCACAGATTTTCCATTTACGGTGTTGGACTGCGGTATATTGTGGGTATTCCAGTTTGAAATTTGCTCGCCCGTGATTTTCAATCCACAATCATACATTGCATTGTTGAGTATCTGGCATGCAGTTGAGTTATCCAGCCATATTCCGCACCCCGAGTTCGAGATGTTGTTTCCCTCAACCTGTGCATTGCTCACATTCATGAGACATATTGCAGTCCCGTATGGTGCCTCTGCATTGCTTGTTGCTGAAGATAGTTTGCAATAACGGAGTACGAAATGTGCGGTGGTGTTTTCTATCCAGACAGCGTATGACCCGCCCTTTGCATCAATCTCCCAGTATTGAATCACATACGGGTCTCCCTGCGTCCCGCTGCCAGCGACAACGCCATTTGACTGGTTGAATTGAGCATCGCCAGCGATGTGTATGGGCATTCGTGTGGGCGGTACATAGGTGAAGGAAACGGTCACATAACCAGGTGTGGGCTTAGGGACATCAGGGGATTCGCCTGAGATTTGCGTGTAGTTGCCTGGCAAGTATGTGGAAATGTAGTATTCCACCTTGAATGAACTGATTGTGCTTGCACTGCTACCTGAGCCGATGCTGAGGAAGAATGAAGAGACGCCAGATTGCCAGTTTTGCTTGAATTCAGTAATGTCAAGGCACATAAATGCGGGAAAATTATATGAGCCACCATCCCAGAGCGGGGTTCTTGTGGCATATGGTGTAGAATATGGTCCAATCCCGAGTTTAACTGCAGCATTTCTGCTTCCTGTACTGCTGAATGTCCACACGCCAATAAGTGAGGGTTCATATTTCACCCTGTCAATTGCCCGATATGCATAGTCAAATACCGCTGCAATTTCTTTGAGTGCATTGTAGGTTATCCAGTAATAACCGCCTGCACCCCAGTTCGTGCCCCATGAGTTCACAACCTTGAATGCACCTACATCTCCATCATCCGTGATGCTGTCATCGTATCCAACGATTGTCTGTGCATGGTTCACTGTACTGGA
>Ga0207433_10007134_pt1 | contig 18868 bp, 15 predicted proteins | sample YelNatPaOPGAMG01_FD_187559 | JGI IMG/M metagenome (GOLD analysis project Ga0207433, IMG submission 187559) | Hot spring thermophilic microbial communities from Obsidian Pool, Yellowstone National Park, USA - OP-RAMG-01 (SPAdes) (version 3) | ecosystem: Environmental > Aquatic > Thermal springs... | reverse complement strand
CTCGCGATAAACGCCGGCCCCATAAACGGCAGAATCCGCGCCAAGAACCCTTTTTTGCTTTTGCCTTCGAGAACGTCGGTCGCCGATTTGATGAGCTTTTTGTCGGATTGGGATCGGTCCTGGGAGTGGAGACCCGCCGGATCAGCTTCATCATGCGCGCCGGGAGGCACAATGGGATGACCACCAGCATCTGCGCCAGAATCCGCGCCTTTTTTCTTGCCAAGCGGTGATTTGATGCCTTTCTGAGCCATTATTGCAGATTCCTTATTCTGACTTCGATTTCTGGATTCGCCGCAAGAAGCTTCTGAAGTGCGGTCGTATCCGTCGAGCCGAAATGATAAGGATACAGGATTTTGGGATGTATGGTGCGTGCTGCGCTGGCAGCTTGCTCCGGTGTCATGGTATAGGGCTGATTCATGGGCAAAAAAGCGATATCCACAGGCCCCAGAGCCGCCATTTCGGGAATAGGCTCGGTGTCGCCCGCTATGTAGATATGGAGTGCATCACTCCCACTGCCTGCGGTAATGAGATACCCATTATCCTTTCTGTCTTTAGGATGATAGGCGGTCCGCCCCGGCGTCACATTGTACGCTGGAACCGCCATTACGCGTACACCTGCCGCTTCGATAGTCTGGTTGTGTGCGAGCACGTCTCCTTTCCCCAGCTTTTGACGCGCAGCTTGCGACAGAATAATGCGGGTGCCATTTTTGCTGAGCGTCGCAATCGCCTTTGCATCGAGATGGTCGCTGTGCTCATGGGTGACAAGAATGAGGTCGGCCTTGGGATATTTTGAGAAATTCGCGTATTCGCTCACAGGATCCACATAGATGTACGAACCTCTATAAAGGAAAGCAAGCGATCCATGACCCAGAAAAGCAATTTCCAGAGCCCCTTGCCCTGCATCGAAGCGATCGGAACCCTTGCCTTCGGGCCAGCCCTGCGCAAAGCCAGGCGCTGCTGAAAGCGCACATACAACGGCTAATGAAAACGCCAATTTTGCCATAGTGCACCTCCTTCTGCTTAGAGTAATGCCGGCTCATGGTACACGTCAACAAAATTTCTAAGATGCATCGAGCAGGGTTGCTTCTTTTTGGCAAATTTCACCGACGAGGGCAAACCCAGCCATACGCAGGCTTTTGAGCTTTCATTGACTTTTATTATGCCTACCGATACTTTTATCCCTTATGGACAAGATTGTGACTGGGCTTTTCAATGACGGATATGTACCCATTATGGATGGCGTCACTGTCACTGTTCGCAATTATGCGCTCTGGCTGCGAAAAAAACTTGGCCCTACCTATGTAATTACTCCTTTCGTGCCTAACTATAAGGATACTGATCCATTCCCTGTCATTCGATTCCTTTCCATTCCAACCATTGTCCGCCCGCCATATCGCATCGGTCTGCCTGATCTGGATATTCGTCTACAATTTATCCTAAAAAATCGCGATTTTGATATTGTACATGCGCATTCGCCATTTGCTGCCGGGAACCTCGCCCTCCGCGTGGCTCGCGAAAAACATATTCCAATAATCGCCACGTTTCATTCGAAGTATAGAGATGACCTGTCGCGCGCGATTGCTTTCAAGCCCATCGTCGATGAACAGATGAAGCGCATTGTAGAATTTTTTTACAATGTGGATCATGTATGGGTACCCCAGGAATCGGTCGCGCTCACGCTTCGCGAATACGGCTACAAAGGTCCTTATGATGTCGTCGAAAACGGCATCGATTTCGAGCCGCCGGAGGATATTACCCAATGCTGGGCTCAGGGCGCAGAATATCTCAGGCTGCCAGAAGAATATTTTGTCGGGCTTTACGTCGGCCAGCATATCCTGGAAAAAAATCTTGAATTTTTAGTGCGTTCGTTGCCGGCTGTCATGGATGCACTGCCCAACTTCCGAATGGTGTTTGTTGGCAAGGGGTACGCAAAAGAAACGCTTGTAGACTTGGCACGCCAGCTCGGAATTTCCGATCGAGTCATCTTTCATGATGTCATTTATGATCGAGAATTGCTCAAGGCGATTTATGCCAGGGCTGACATCTTCCTGTTCCCTTCATTGTATGACAATGCACCGCTTGTGCTGAGAGAGGCTGCGGCAATGAAAACCCCTGCTGTTTTGATCAAGAATTCGACTGCCGCAGAGGTAATCCATGACAAGAGAAATGGTTATCTTTGCTCGGAAAACATGGATGACTTTGCTCAGACAGTAATCAATGCGCTTTCCAATCGCGAACAGCATAAGCGAATCGCCGACCAAGCTCAGAAAACCCTTTGCCGAACATGGGAAGACATTGCTGAAGAAGTGGCGCAGCGGTACCGCTCGATTCTGGAACGATGGGCACGATAGAAAAAAATGCAATAGAAGCCGATTACACAACAACAATTGGTGCGAAGGCGGCGGCCCTATTCATCACCTCTCAATTCATCACATCTCAAACGGAAACAGATAGGGCTGATTGTCCTCGAGCCGGCGGCGGACTGTCCTGAGAATTACCTGCAAATCCCTCGACTCCGCAACGAAATCGAGGCTATCTCCCGGAATTGTAAGAATCGGCGCCAGGGTGAACGACGAAATCCATTCTTCATAGAGCCGGTTGAGACCCTCGAGATAGGAGTCGGGAATCGCTGCTTCGAAATCGCGGCCGCGCCTCGAAATCCGTGCCTGCAAGGTGGGCACCGAAGCCCTGATGTAAATCACAAGGCTCGGATGAGGCAGAATCTCCGCGAGCGTTTCGTACAGATTCTGGTAGACCCGCCATTCCCGTTCTCCCATAATTCCTTGCTGGTAAAGATTTTTTGCAAAGACTTGCGCATCTTCATACAGAGAGCGATCCTGAACTACCGAATGCGGATCGGCCGAGAGCCGCCGGTGCATGTCAGCCCGGTTCGCAAGGAAGAAGAGCTGACTCTGGAATGCCCATCGCGGCATGTCGGCATAAAAATCCTTGAGGAAAGGGTTTTCGGAGACAGGCTCAAAATAGGCAATAAAGCCGAGATGCTCGGCGAGCAGTTCGACGAGGGTAGATTTTCCTGCACCGATATTTCCGGCAACGACAACATATTTGCGGCTCATTGCAACGCAAAGACTAACCATGTGCGGCTCAGCACGCAAGTCGGGCGGCAGGCAATCAAGGTTGACAGGCCTGGCACAGCAAACACTTCCATCACGCGGCATTCGGTTCCGGGCAGTACTGCAGGGTCGTGCCAATGCTCGCCAGAGCCGGTCGGATGGCCTCAATGAGCGGTTTCCGCTCGCCAGCTTGCGAGGGGTCCAGCGAGAGCACTTCCATCGCAAAATCGGTCATGAGCGGGGGCAGTTCGCCAATCTTGCTGATAATCCTGTCTTGGTCCATTATTCGCGCATCGAGCCCTTTCGGAGTTGGCATGTAACGGCAGAGTCGGTACGAAAGGCGATTATTTTTATCTTTGATTGCAGAATATCCAAAAAGCCTGCACACAAGAGGACGAGCCTGATAGATGCGGCAGTTTTCGCCAGGCCTGCCGGGATCGTAAAAAGGGCATGGTGAAGGATTTTCAGCTGAAGAAGCAATTTGCAGGGAAGACGCCTCAGCGGCAGGAAATGTTTTGTCATTGCTGAGAAGGTAATAGGCGATGTAATCTGCTTCGATCGGGAGTACATCGGGCATAAATCCATGGCAGCACTTTCCGCAACCGGGCGGGCAGGTCAGCTTGATGTCATGCTGCGAAGCGCTGTCGATGAATGTGCGCTGAGCATCCGAAATCTTACGATAGATTAAATCTAACGTAAGAATTCGCTTGCCTGCTGTTGTTTCCCAAAACGCATGGTTGTGTTGCATGAGCAGCATGGTGTACTCCGATCGATGCACATCAAAAGGCAAGAATTTGCCGGCCGCGATGATACCAGTCTTCGATATCTTTGTTCAATAATGAGAACTTTATGTAGTGCGGGCTGCTGGGGTATCCGTTGCCTTTCTGCGCAAACATAAGTATTCTCTGTTAAGGTATGAATTTTAAGTTTTTTTCATTGCCAAGGAGTATTTCATGAAACGATTTGCAGTTTTCGCGTTCGTATTCATTGCCGCGATTGCGCTTCTCGGTGCGCAGGAACCACAGATACCTGCTTCGTTCTATGCGGAAGCCACTCAGGACACTCAGGATGCCATCAATGCTTCACGGCTCTTGCAGTCCAAGGGGCAATGGTCAAAAGCATGGAACCTTCTCGCCGCTTTCGATGCCGACAATAAGAATGGATATGTTCTTGCCGAAAAGATTCGTCTTGCGCTGGAAGGGAATGTGGCAAATGGCATGCTGATCAGTTTTGGATTCGTCGATCTTGCCGAAGGCCAGAATCTCGATGAGCTGCGGGCTAATCCTCCCGAAAAACAGAATATGGCAGACTTCAATCCGCTCGATCTGGCGAGCGCATTGGAAAAATCGGGAGAAGCGGTGCCTCCTGTCCTCTCCTATGAAATGGGCAATTATCTCTATCGAGTGTACAAGGATTTCGGCGATAACTGGATTCAGGACAGTCAGACCATTCAGCAGACTGCAGTCGAGAATTATGACAGGGCTCTGGCCTATGAGACGTATACCGACCAAAGCCTTTCGAACCAGGCTGAGCTTTTGATCAACCTCCAGCACTACGATGGAGCCGAAAAGGTGCTCAGAAAGGCGATTGCCGCATATCCGGAAGAGCTTAATTTCCAGGTAAATCTTGCAAGCACGCTGAACGATATCGGCCGCTTCGATGAGGTCTATCCAATTGTGGATGCAATCATTGCGAAGCCAGACACGAGCGATGTGACGTACAATGCCTATGTCGAAGGTATCAAGGCCGGGCTCAACTCAAGCGATGAGCCAAAGACCGATGCATATGTCGAAGCGATGATTGCACGCTTCCCCAATGAATATGTGCCGATGCTCATTCAGCATTTGATTGCTGTCAGGATGGGTAATGAGGAAAAAGCGAATACCGCTGCCGATGCAGTGACTGCAAAGTTCGCGGTGGATCCGAATGTCGTGCGCTCCCTGCTTTCGACATGGCTCAATGCGCAGGATCCCGCTGCAGGGTTTGCCTACCTCAATCGCGCATATGAAAAATATGCAAGCGATGACAAAGCTGCTGGTACCCTGATGTTCTACCGAGCGCTTATGTATGCGCAGACTGCAGCCAAGGCCGATGATCTCAAGCTCGCGATGGCTGACCTCCAAGAAGCGAATACCCGCTTCAGCAAGGTTTACGAGGCCAATAACCCTATTTTCCAGACAATCAATCAGCTCAATGATGAGTGGAAACAGGCACTCGAGCAGCCGGCTCCCGAAGCTGGCACTGCGCCAGATACCGGCTCAGCAACGCAAGCTGCGCCTGCAGATCAATCTCAGCAGCCGGCACAGACTCCAGAAGCAGCGCCCGGCGCACAAAATGCACCTGCGCCTGCATCAAGTTCCGATGCTCCCCCGCAGCAACAGAACAAGTAGATAGCGAGCAAATGAGGCAGATCGTGCATTCAGCATTTTGCATCCATAATGCCACCGTCATTGCGGGCTATGCGCGCATGGACCGCAGTGCGGTGCTTGTCGAAGGCAACACGATCGCTGACATATTCTCCGAACGCCGCTTTGCGCAGAAAGTATTTTCACCCGAAGTCGAGCTGATCGATGCGCAAGGCGCCTACCTCACCCCCGGTTTTATCGACACGCATATTCACGGTATAGGTGGATATGGCACCGAAGATTTGTCTGCTGATTCCATACTCGAAATGAGCAGGATTCTTCCAGCATGGGGAGTGACGTCCTTTACGCCGACCATCTATCCTATGCCTGAAGAAGACATGATCAGGGCCATCCGGGCGGTTGTGTCTGCGATGGGGCGCGAGCCGGGTGCCGAGATTGTCGGTGTGCATCTAGAAGGTCCCTTTATTTCGCCTGCCCAGCTGGGCGTGCAGCGAGTCGAGTTTGTACGCCCGGTCGACCTTGGCCTCATGCAAAGGCTGTGGGATGCCTCTGAAGGCAATATCGTCAGCATGACGGTTGCGCCCGAACTGAAGGGCATGCGGGAACTTGCACTTTTCTGCATCAGGCTCGGCATTGTCTTGCAGGCAGGGCATACCGACGCGAGCTACGAAAATATGATCGAAGGCATGCAGGCCGGTATCCGGCATTCCACACATATGTTCAATGCGATGAGCCGCCTCCACCACCGAAACCCGAATGCAGTCGGCGCAGTGCTGATTCAGCCCGACTTGAGCTGCGAGATAATCGCCGATGGTCTTCATGTGCATCCCGACCTCATTCGCCTTCTTTTCAGAGACAAGCCCGAAGGCAATATCGTGCTCGTCACCGATTCGCTCAAGCCTACCAAACAGGCTTCCGACACGCCGATGTTTGCCAATGATGAAGAAGTCTACCTCGCCAACAACCTTTTCTATCGGGCAAGCGACGGTGTGATTGCGGGCTCTTCGCTGACGATGGTCGAAGGCGTCCGGAATCTTATCTCCTTTGGCGTACCGCTCGAGAGCGCGGTAAAAATGGCCAGCGCCAACCCTGCGAGAATTTTCGGCATGCACGCGCGCGGCATGATCAGCCCAGGTTACCGGGCGGATATTGTGCTCGCAGACAGCGAATTCAACGTTCAAATGACAATTATTGGTGGCGAAATAAAATATAGCCGCACAGCGGGCCGTGCTGATGCTGGCGAATGAAAGTGTATCGATGAGGTATCCAGCATGAGGGTCATTATCCAGAACAGTTATGAATTGGTGGCACGATGGGCAGCCTATCACGTCATGCAGCGCATAAACGAGCACCCGGCGAATGCGCCCTTTGTGCTGGGCCTGCCTACCGGTTCGACTCCTCTCGGCATGTATCATGAATTGATTCGTCTCTGCAGCGCAGGCAAGGTGAGCTTTCAGAATGTTATCACGTTCAATATGGATGAATATGTCGGGTTACCTGCAGGCGATCCGCGCAGCTACCACCATTTCATGTGGGAAAACTTCTTTTCGCACATCGATATAAGAAAAGAAAATGTGCATATTCTCGATGGCATGGCGCCGGATCTCGATGAAGAATGCAGGCGCTATGAAGAAGCCATCCAGCATGCGGGGGGCATCGACCTCTTTGTCGGCGGAGTGGGAGCAGACGGACATATCGCGTTCAATGAGCCTGGCTCTTCGCTGTCTTCCCGTACGCGCATCAAGACGCTGACCCGCGATACAAAGCTGGCCAACGCTCGATTTTTCGACGGTAATCCGGAACACGTACCGAGTTATGCGCTGACCGTCGGTGTCGGTACCATAATGGACGCACGCGAGGTGATGATTTTGGTTTCGGGCATCGAAAAGGCGCGAGCTCTGCACAATGCAGTCGAAATGGGCGTGAACCACATGTGGACCTTAAGCTGTCTGCAGCTGCATCCGAAGGCGATTCTTGTGTGCGATGACGATGCCACAAGCGAGATGCGCGTAGGTACCGTTCGCTATTTCAAGGAAATCGAGGGGCCGCACCTCGTCAACTGGGCATAAGTGCTGGCAGCAGCAGGACATTCGGCGCTTCTCGGCTGTGTGGTCGTGGGGTGGTCACTTGGCGGTCTGCCCATTCCAGAACGCGCTGTCAGCTGCTTTCTTGTCTTCTGTGAACGGTACGTTTTCTTGCGCTAATAAAGCTCTCTGAAGCTCGGCGCCGCTGCCCGGCGAAAGGGCGATAGAGCCATCTTTACGTACGATTCGCCACCACGGAAGGTTTTGTTTTTCTGACATCGAGGCGAGAATCCGGACCACATCGCGAGCACCGCCAGCACCTCTCGGATGGCCTGCCGCGAGCGCAATCTGTCCGTACGATGCGACCTTGCCGCATGGAACGGCACGAATTGCTTCGAGAATGCGCAGCGTGAGCATAGTCGCCATGGCATGAGTATAGCATGGCATACAAGTCTTTGACGCTGCCAGCCTGCGTTCGCCCCCTGACCCAAACCAGCATTTTTCAGTATAGTGTGCGCATGCCCACAACAGATGACAAGAAAATCATTTATTCAATGTACCGCCTTTCGAAGCGATACGGAACCAAACAGGTACTCAAGGATATAAGCCTCTCATATTTCTATGGAGCCAAAATCGGCGTCATAGGCTTGAACGGCTCGGGCAAGTCGACGCTCCTGCGCATTATGGCGGGCCTCGACACCGAATATTCGGGCGAAGTGGCTTGCGCTCCTGGCTATACCATCGGCTATCTGCCGCAGGAACCCCATCTCGAGCCGGGCAAGACCGTACGGGACATCGTCGCCGAAGGTGTACAGGAAATTATGAATCTCCATGCCGAATTCGAACGTGTCAACGAAGCCTTCGGCGACCCCGATGCCGACTTTGACGCGCTTGCTATCAAGCAGGCCGAAATTCAGGAAAGAATCGATGCGCTCGATGCGTGGGATATCGACGCCAAGCTCGAATTTTCCATGGATGTGCTCCGCTGTCCGCCGCCTGGCCAAATAGTCGATACACTTTCCGGCGGTGAGCGGCGCCGCGTAGCGCTCTGCAGGCTCCTTCTTAAAAAGCCCGATATTCTTCTTCTCGATGAGCCGACCAACCACCTCGACGCGGAAACAGTCGCCTGGCTCGAGCAATTTTTGCGTTCATACCCGGGCACCGTTATCGCGGTGACCCACGACCGTTATTTCCTCGAAAATGTCGCAGGCTGGATACTCGAACTCGATCGCGGCGAGGGGATTCCCTGGAAGGGCAATTATTCATCATGGCTCGAACAGAAGCGCCAGCGCCTCGAAGAAGAAGAAAAGGGCTCGAGCATGCGCGCCCGCACCCTGGACCGCGAGCTGGAATGGATCGCGATGAGCCCCAAAGGCCGGCACGCCAAGAGCAAGGCGCGCATCGAACGCTACGAACGCCTTCTCAATCAGGACACAAAAGAAAAAATCCGCGATGTGCGGCTTGTCATTCCGCCGGGGCCGCGCCTTGGCGACATCGTTATCGAAGCCAAAGGCCTAGCCAAAGCCTTCGGCGATATGGTGCTTTTCGAAGGGCTCGATTTTACCGTGCCGCCCGGCGCGATTGTTGGCATCATCGGCCCGAACGGAGCCGGCAAGACCACCCTGCTCAATATGATTGTCGGCAAAGAAAAACCTGATGCCGGCACCTTGCGCCTCGGCGATACCGTAAGGCTCGCCTATGCCGACCAGATGCGCGCCCGCTTGGACCCCGAAAAAACCGTCTGGGAAACTCTTTCGGAAGGCCTGGATAGTATCAAGCTCGGTGGCCGCATCGAAGTGCCAAGCCGCGCGTATTGCGCATGGTTCAACTTTTCCGGCGCAGACCAGCAGAAAAAGGTCGGCATTCTCTCTGGCGGCGAGCGGAATCGGCTCAATCTCGCGCTCATGATCAAAGAAGGGGCGAATGTCATCCTCCTCGACGAACCGACAAATGACCTCGATGTGAATACTCTGCGCGCGCTGGAAGAAGCGCTGGACGATTTTGCGGGAGCAGCGATGGTGGTCAGCCATGACCGATGGTTCCTCGATCGCGTGTGCACGCACATTCTCGCCTTCGAAGGGGATTCCCAGGTAATTTGGTTCGATGGAAACTGGTCGGAATTTGCTGAATGGCGGAGAGCACAGCTGGGCATCGAAGCGGACAGACCGCACCGCCTTGTATATCGCAAACTCGAGCGCTGAGGGCCTCTATGCGAAGAGACATAAAAGGCATCCTGGCAATGGTGGGGACCGCGGTTTTCTGGAGCTTTGGCGGCCTGTTCATCAAAGTGATCGATTGGAACCCTGTGACGATTGCGGGCGCGCGGAGTCTGATTGCAGCGCTCTTTATCCTCGCGGTGGTACGCAAACCAAAACTGAACTTCAGCCGCAATCAGGTAATTGCTGCGGTTGCATACTTCTTTACCATGCTGCTCTTCGTCTATGCGAACAAACATACGACAAGCGCGAATGCGATACTTCTGCAGTATGGCGCGCCAGTATATGTCATGCTCTTATCTGGTATTATGCTTGGGGAGCGACCTTTGCCCGAGCAGATTTGGGCCTTGGTCGCAATTGTTTTTGGCATGGGACTTTTCTTTGCGGATTCGCTGAGCCTGGGGCATCTGGCAGGCGATATCACGGCGGTCCTGGCAGGAATCACGTTTGCAATCCACATACTTTTCATGCGGCGGCAAAAGGAAGGCTCGCCACTGGAGTCGCTTCTTTTGGGGCATGGAATGACGGCAGTGATAGCCTTGACAATTTCGGCATTCCTTCCAGCACCGGTCATGTCTGCGAAAGCGATTGCGGCCGTTTTCGGGCTTGGCATTCTGCAGATAGGCTTTGCGGCGCTTCTATTCAGCTATGCCATTAAAAGAATCAGCGCCATTCAGAGCTCACTCATTGCAATTATCGAGCCTGCGCTCAATCCGGTCTGGGTCTTTCTCGTGATTGGCGAAAAGCCTACAGGGCGGGCAATTCTAGGCGGAGTCATTATAATAGCAGCTGTCGTGATATCGTCGATTGTCAGCATTTCGAGAGCGTCGCGCAATGGGCGCGCTGGAAACACGGAGGGAAGCGCATGAAACAGAGTTTTCTTTCTGTCACCATTCTGCTGATTTTGATTACCGATCCGCTTGGCAATATTCCGCTGTTCATTTCGTCGCTCAAGCATGTGCCGGGTACGCGCAGGCCCTTCGTGATTCTCAGGGAGTGCGCCATCGCATTTCTGGTGCTGGTCGGGTTTTTATTTTTCGGCCATGTGTTTCTTGGTGCGCTGGGGCTGTCGGATCAGATTTTACGCATTTCGGGAGGGGTAATCCTGTTCTTGATAGCGCTGAACATGATTTTTCCGGGGACAGGAGGCAAACTGGTCGAGGACGAAGTGGAGGGAGAACCATTCATTGTACCTGTGGCGATTCCCCTCATAGCCGGCCCATCGGCGATCACCTATGTGATGCTGCTCATGAAATCCGACCCTTCGCGGAGCTTGGAATGGGTTGGAGCGATTTTTGTTGCGATTCTGGTGACGATGATTTCTTTTTTCCTATCGGGGAAACTAAAGGAGTGGCTTGGGCCACGGGCTCTATCGGCGATCGAGCGGCTCATGGGCCTTGTGTTGACGGCGATTGCCATGGAGATGCTGCTGGGCGGGCTTGCGCAGTATCTTAGGAATCTGCCGCGATAAGCTCAAAATTTGAAGTAGACTGTTGTGCCTTTGCCCGGCTCGCTTTCGATTTCGATTCTGCCGCCGTGCCGCTCAATAATCTTTTTTGTCACAGCGAGGCCGACACTGAAACCTGGCTCATAGAGCTCACCCTTGCGCTCGGAAAATGGCGTAAATATCTTTTTGATTTCGTCGGGCATCATACCGATGCCGTTATCCTTTATAAAAATGCCCGATTCGCCGATTTTGCCTATCTCGAGCTCGGTAACCGTGTTGTCGGAGCTGTATTTGAACGCGTTGTCAATGACATTGCGAAGGGCGATATTCATGAGTTTTCGGTCGCATTGCATCTTGAGCCCCGGCATAATGGTGATCTGATAGCGCCTGCCGGGGTTGCGGCGGATAATGTCTGAAGTAATTTCCTGGGCAGCAAGACTGAAATCGAATTCCGAGAGGGAGAGCGGAACCGTGTCGAGCGACAGGAATGTAATAAGGTCATTGGTCAGACTTGACATGCTTGCAGATGCTCTCCGGATGCGCATCAGATAGTCCATGGCCTCAGCTGAACTGCGCTCCGATATTTCCTGGAAAAGAAGCTCGCTGAAGGATTCAATGCTGCGGACTGGCGCAGCAAGGTTGTGCGAAATCGCCGCAGCAATCGCTCGCAATTCTTCATCTGCTTCTATTATTTGCCGCGTCTGTTCCTGCACTTTTTGAGTGAGATCCCGATTCAGCTGCTGCACGGCATCGAGGGCAGACTCGAGTTCGGTGATATCCCGCATGACATACCCCACGAGCGGCTCTTGCCCATGCAGTTCGATCTTGATTGGGAACATGAGAAGGCGAACATGATTGCCATTTTTATCGACAATGTCGATTTTCCGAGTTTGCTCCGGTTCGGGACCTTCAGGGGTCGCATGCTGTGGATCCGGTAAATCCTTCGGCCATTCTGTGCCGAAGCGTGCTTGATAGGCCCGATTTGAAAATTGGACTGCAAGATTCTTGTCAGTTATGACAACGAGCGAGTCGATGCATTCGAGAATGGCATTGAGAAGCGCTTCATTGCGCTCGGTACGCTGCAGAAGATTAAGGCGTGCACGGTAAGTCGAAATTGCCCTCGAAGAAAACAGCACATACGAACCTGCGACGAGCGCGGCAAAGGCAATTATTCCGAACAGAATGAGAATGGCGAGCGTCAGAAACCATCCCGAGAATGCCTCGCCCATGTCAATTTTCGAGAGGACAGTCCAGTCGAGTTTCGGAACACGGCTTGCTACTGCCAGAACCCGCTTGCCGCGGTAGTCCTTCCCCGAAAGAAAGCCGGTTTCGCCGCGGCCAGCTCGAGCCTCGACGGTATCTGGATCGAGTGCGGAAATCTGCATTGAAAACGCGGAAATCCTGACAAGCTTCAGGGGGTTGAGCACTTGAATCATGCCCTCTGTTCTTTTCAGCAGAAGTGTCTCGCCAGTATGCTCGTTGCCTGGCCACTGGACCAGCATCGGGTAGAGAAAGTCATCCGAAAAAACAGTCTGGACGACATAGGCAATCGGCTTTTGAGTCGTTATATCGACGAGCGGTATGACGATATGAAGGCCTGGCTTTGCATATGGCTCGACAAGGTGAAGGGATGTCATAAAAGGCTCGTTGTTGTTTCGAGCGGCGAGCTCTTTTTGCAGTACATCGCAGTCGGGTTGAGCAAAGCCAGTAAGCGAGACGAGGGTTTTCAGATCAGGGGTCAATACAGCGCTGTCTGCATAATTGTATGAGCGAAGGATTGGCGTCAGATAATTCACTATTTGGTTCAATTTCGGGGTGGATGGATAGGCAATCGCATCGGCGACAGCTTCAAAAATGACGGGTGAGGTCGATATCTCGGCCGCTTCGACCATATGGTAATTGTACCACGATGCAATTTGCTCGGCTTTGAAGCGGCTTGCGAGTTCGATGTACGATTGTCTGTCGCGCAGAATACTCTGCCAGCTAAAGTAAGAAACCAGCGCGAGGGCAGCGACCAGCATGAGGAAAATGCCTGCAAAGATGGCGCGCTCATGAGGACGCAGCTTGCTTATATGAGAAAATGGGCTGCCGCTAGAAACATGTTCATCGCTCATTCGGGAATGCACTCCTTGCGTCCCTGTGCACAACCAGTAGCAGCAGAATGGGTAAACTATAGTATCACGAAGGGCAGAATTCTTCCAAGAGAAACGGCATACGTACACCGATATAAAATGCAATAATGAAAGCAAAAAGCCAAAAGGCCACAGGCACCTGTGCGGGCACCTGCGGCGTCAGCTCTTGCTCAGCGGATGGCGAACTGCGCCAGAATCATGTCCGCAAATGCCTGGGCGGTGAAGCCGAGGTGTTCGGCAACTTTGTCGCCAGGGCCTGATTCGCCGAATCGCTCGATCGACAGGATGCGCTCGGCCGGTGCTAAGTGCTCCCAACCTTGTGCCACTCCCGCTTCCGCGACAAACACGAGCGAGCTGGAGCCGAGCACTGCCTCGCGCACAGGCGCGGGGGCGGCATAGAAAGCCTGCCTGTCCGGAACCGATACTATACGAATAGCGAGCTCGGGGCGCTGTTTTTGCACAATGTCCGCAGCGGCGGCTGCCAGTGAAACCTCTGACCCCGAGGCAACGAGGGTTACTTCAGGCGGACGAGCAGGGTTCTGCACGACATAGGCGCCGAGTGCCATGGCGTACGGCCAGTCGGGATCCGCTTTTTCGAGCACAGGGAGATTCTGCCGTGTCAGGACGAGCGCAGTTGGACCATCGGTCCGTTCCATTGCGATGCGCCATGCAACCGCGGTCTCTTCCGCGTCAGCCGGGCGAATCACTTTCAGATTCGGGATGGCGCGCAGAGAAGCAAGGGTCTCGACTGGCTGGTGGGTCGGCCCGTCTTCGCCGATATAAATGGAATCGTGGGTGAGAATATAGATGACAGGCAGGCGCATAAGGGCGGAGAGGCGAAGGCTGGGTCGCAGATAGTCAGCAAACACAAGGAAGGTCGCCACAAAGGGCCGCAGTCCGCCATGGACCGCAATGCCGTTTGCAATCGCGGCCATCGCGTGTTCGCGCACACCGAAATGAATGTACCGTCCAGCGGGATTCTCTTTTCCGAATACAAGGGGCGTGCCGTCGGGGTTCGCAGGAAGCTGTGAGACATTCGGGCTTGTCAGGTCTGCAGAGCCACCGACGAGGTTTGGCCACGCGGCAGCGACCGCGGCAAGGCATTTGCCCGACGCGTTGCGGGTGGCAACCTTTTCGCCCAGCTTGAATGCGGGCAGGTCGAGTTCCTGAGCAGGCTTGCCTTCAAGCCAGCGCTCGAGTTCCGCGGCCAGGTCTGGATTGGTACTGCGCCATGCTGCAAAACGCCTCTGCCAGTTTTGATATTCGCCTTCGAGCGCCATGCGATGAGCCTTGAAATAGGCATATGCCTCAGGGGCGACCCAGAATGGTTTGTCGAGTGGAATACCGAGCGCTTCCTTGGCCTTGCGCGCTTCTTCCTCTCCGAGAGGGGAGCCGTGCACGCCGCTTGTTCCCTGCTTGGAGGGGGCGCCCTTGCCGATTACGCTGTCGAGAATGATGAGGGTGGGGCGGCTTGTATCCGCTTTTGCGAGCGCGGTGAGCGAGGCGAGCTCTTCGAAATTGTACATCGAGCCTTTCAGCACCTGCCATTCATACGCCTCAAAGCGCTTGCCCACATCTTCGGTGAATGCGATATCTGTCGAGCCATCGATGCTGATATGGTTCGAATCGTAATAGACAATGAGCTTGCCGAGCCCCAGGTGCCCCGCGAGTGAACAGGCTTCGCTTGCAACGCCCTCCATGAGGCAGCCATCGCCGGCAACAACATAGGTATAGTGATCGATAATTTCCTGGCCAGGCTTGTTGAAATGAGCTGCCATCATGCGCTCGGCAATTGCCATGCCGACTGCGGTCGAAATCCCCTGTCCGAGCGGGCCGGTCGTTGTTTCCACTCCGGGGGTGACGCCATACTCGGGGTGCCCTGGGCATTTTGAACCAACTTGCCGGAAGGCTTTGATGTCCTCGAGGGACAGATCGAAGCCCGCCATGTGCAACAGCGAGTACAGGAACATCGAGCCATGCCCTGCCGAGAGCACGAAGCGGTCGCGGTTCAGCCACGTCGGGTCGCTGGGATTGTAGCGCAGTTCAACGCCATAGAGGTAGGCGCCGAGCTCCGCGGCACCCATCGGCATGCCGGGGTGGCCGGAATTGGCTTTCTGGATTGCGTCGATGGTCAGGCTTCTCACGGAGAGGGCTATCGATTGCAATGCTGGAATATTCATACAGGCGCTCCTTGTATATAGTTTCAGTATATATGCAGACTGCTCTAATAATATGCGAAATGCGCATGTGTGGCAATGTTGGCGGCACAAGGTTGGAAGCAGTATCACTGAGCCAGACTCTGCGGCTCAGACGCGGCTAATCCTTCGCGGTGGGCTTCTCATCACTGTCCGCTGCCCTGTGGGCAACATCGACCGCTTTTCGTGCGATGTCGATTACTTTGCGAGCGGTCTCTTCATTCACATGGGCAATACTGGTGATATATCCAGGTTCAGCCTGCGCGACTGCTTCAAGCGAGCCCACTTCCCGGAGAATGGATTTGGCGCGTACATCACCAATGCCCGGCACTTCCTGAAGAACCCGGAATGTCGCATCCGAAAGGCGCAATTTTCGCGAAAGCCCCGTCGCAAACCGATGCGTTTCATCCCGCACCGCAACCAGCACGCGCAAGGCGGGGGAGTCCTTGGCCAGGACGAGCGGCTCGCTTTTGCCGGGAAGCCAGATTTCTTCGTTGCGTTTTGCGAGACCAGCCACATCGATGTCAAGCCCAAGGTCGTCGAGGATTTCTTTTGCCGCTGATACTTGCCCTGCACCTCCATCGACAAGGATAAGGTCGGGCAATTCGGCTTCTTCATTGATGAGTCGTGTGTAGCGCCTGGCGACTGCTTCGCGCATGGCGGCAAAATCGTCGATCTGACCCTCGACCGAACGAATCTTGAAGGAGCGATAGTTCTTTTTATCGGGAATGCCATTGCGGAAGCTTACCAGCGAGGCGACCGTATGCTTGCCTCCAAGCTGGGCGATATCGAATCCTTCAATCCGCAGAGGCATCGAGTCGAGACCGAGCGCTTCCTTGAGTTCTGCGAGCGCAGCGAAATCCCCATGCATGCGTCGGCGCTTCGCAAGTTCCTCTTTTGCGTTCTGCACCGCGAGATTCATCACTGCCCAGTGCCGCTCGCTGTCGGGGACCCGCACATCGATGTGCGAATCGAAACGCTCCGAAAGATAGCGGGCGATTACATCGGTACTGTCCGCGCGCCGTACGAAAATCGTTGCGGGAGGCGTTCGCCCCTCTTCGTAATACCGCGCAAGAAAGGCGTCGAGCGTCTCGAGTTCATCTGACACAAGATGCTCGATAAAACTGTCCCTGTTTCTAAGCTTTCCATCGCGCATCTGGAATACGACATAGCTCACCTGTTCGCCTTCGGCTTCCCATGCAACATAGTCGCGGGCGTCGAGATTGTTGAAGTCGACAGCATTTGAATGCCCGATAAATGACTGAATTGCCTTAATCGCTTCGCGAAGACGCGCAGCTTCCTCGAAACGCAGTTCGCCGGCGGCGCGGCGCATCTCGCGCTCAAGGTCCTTCACGAGCGATTCTGTATCCCCCGAAAGAAGCTTGCGAACCTCGTCCACGCGCTCGAGATAGTCTTCCCTGTTGATCTTGCCTGCGCAGGGCCCTGGACAACGGCCGATATGGTAGTACATGCAGGGAGTTGCCCGCTTTTTCATTTTTACGCAACGGCGGAGCGGAAACATTCGTTTGATGAGGTCGAGGTAGGTGTCGATTGTTTCGGCACTCGGAAAGGGGCCGAAGTATTCGCTTCCGTCGTTGATGATGCGCCGCGTGCGGAAAACGCGGGGGAATTCCTCGTTCGTGATGCGGATCGAAGGGTAGGTTTTGCCGTCTTTGAGGTTGATGTTGTAGCGCGGGCTGTGCTCTTTGATGAAGTTGTTTTCGATGAGCAGCGCCTCGTACTCGTGTGCGGCGAGCACCCACTCGATCTGGTGGATTCGTGATACCAGGTGGCGGGTTTTTATGTCCTTTTTGCCGCTGAAATAGGAGGTAAGGCGATTGCGCAGGTTTTTTGCCTTGCCAACGTAGATGATTTCGCCAGCCTCGTCGCGCATGAGGTAGACGCCTGGGTGCTGGGGAGCCTGCTTTACGAGTGCTTTGAGGCGTGCTCGGCGCTCTGCGTCGGTCTCTGCATGAGGAATCTCGGAGGCATTCGCGCCGCCGAATGGTGCAGGTTCGTCCTCGGAATGCGGAATCTGAGGCACACCCTCGCGCATTTTCATGGACATAGTATATAATAAAAATACGGCACTTCGATGAAAAAGACAAAGGAGCAGAACGAGCTGCAGCCCAATGATAGTCCGCAAGCCAGCTCCGATGCATATATCCGCTCGCTCGAAGACAAAATGAACCATGCCCTCGAACGCCTCGGAGGCATCGGCGCTGCGGCCTCAGCCTTCCATTTTTGCCCTTCGTGCGGCAGCCCGAAACTCTACAGCGTGCGCAGCAGAATGTGGAAGTGCCCGACATGCGGATTCGAATATTACCATAATGTCGCCACGGCTGCGGGTATCATCATCGAATCCAGGGGTGCCATCCTCATGCTCAAGCGGCATAAGGATCCCATGAAAGGGAAATTCGCGCTCCCGGGAGGCTTTGTCGAACCAGGCGAGCGCGCTGAGGATGCAGCACTCCGCGAATGCTACGAGGAGATCGGCTGGTCACCACCTCATATCAATTTTCTAGCTACCTTCCCTAATGTATACCAATATCAAGGCGTCCCGTACGCAACCTGCGATGTATACTTTTTTTCGCGCGGCAATATCGTCGATTTCGAAGACCTCGAGCTCGACCCCGAAGAAACCGAAAGCCTTCAATTCGTGAACGTCACAACAATACCGTGGCCCGAAATCGCATTTGAATCCGCCGTCCGCGCCCTACGCTACTTCCTCCTCCACGAAAGCATCGGCATTCCACCCCCCATGCCCGATTTCGAATAAAAAGAAAAGGAAAAAGAAAAGGGGTCTGACCCCTTAAAGAAAAGAAAAAGATAAAAAGGGGTCTGACCCCATGAAAGGAAGGAACATGGATATTCCAAGCATCGAGCAGATTATAAAGGAAGATATCGAATTCCTGCGGCACTGCCCCAACAAGGATCACTGCGCCACCTGCGAAGAATCAACCTGCGTCATGGTCGCGGCTGTTGCAGATTTTCCGACCGCCTATGGCCATTTCACCATCGTCGGCTTTGTAAACAACAGAGATGGCAAAGACCACATTATGATCATCAAAGGCGACATCGGCGACGGCGAAAACGTGCTCTTGCGCGTGCATTCGGCTTGTCTTACGGGCGACGCCCTCGGCAGCATGCGCTGCGATTGCGGCCCCCAGCTTCATCACGCTCTGGAACGGATCGAGCAGGAAGGGCGCGGTATTGTACTGTATCATCAGGCTGAAGGAAGGGGCATCGGACTTGTGAACAAACTGCGCGCGTATGCACTTCAGGATGCAGGGTACGACACCTATGACGCCAATGTCATGCTGGGCTTCCCGCCCGACGCGCGCAACTACGAAATCCCCGCCGAAATGCTCAAAAAAATCGGCGTAAAAAGCGTTCGACTCCTCACCAATAACC
>Ga0207433_10007133_pt1 | contig 18868 bp, 19 predicted proteins | sample YelNatPaOPGAMG01_FD_187559 | JGI IMG/M metagenome (GOLD analysis project Ga0207433, IMG submission 187559) | Hot spring thermophilic microbial communities from Obsidian Pool, Yellowstone National Park, USA - OP-RAMG-01 (SPAdes) (version 3) | ecosystem: Environmental > Aquatic > Thermal springs... | reverse complement strand
TCTCAAATTTAATATCATAAGGTGTGTAAGAAATCATTGCCCCAAGGAGTATAAGTGCTATTGCAAAAAACCCTATAGAGATTAAGAGGTCTTTTTTATGCCTTTTCATTTGTCACTATCTTCTTTTGAGCAGAAACCCTGCGTTAGGTTGTCTTACTTTGCATATGGAACCAGCCTTTAAACTATACCTGTGCACGATGAAACCCTGATGGGTTAATTCCCACTATCCCTTTTCCTCTCCCTTTTTAAGGGAGAGGATTAAGGTGAGGGTTTTCTCTCGTGATGAAACCTTTAGTTAGACCATTTTGCTAAAAAAGAGGTGGTTAATTCCCCATATGCGTTGGAGTAGCAGCCGACTTGTCCACCGAACTTATAAGTATAAAACTATTTAAACGAAGGTGGAAAGGCTGCGTCAACCACAATTATTATTTTACAAACAATAAAACCACTGTGCCTATTGCTATACAATAAATGCCAAATAAATAAAAATTGTCACTATTCAATATCTTCAGTAATAATTTTAATGATAAAATCCCTGTAAGGCAAGAGACAAAAAATCCAATAAAATATACAGGTTCCATATACCAGTCATGGCTATTCATTAACTTGAATAAAAGTGCGCCAATAACAGCCGGTATAGATAACAAAAATGAAAACTTCGCTGCAGATTGCGCCTTTATTCCAAGAAACATACCAGTAGCAATCGTCGCGCCGCTTCTTGATATGCCAGGTATAGCAGATATCCCCTGGGCCAGGCCAATCATCATTGCCTTTATAAATGAAAGACCCTCTGAACCATATCTTAAAAAACTTCCTGCCATAAGCCATAGTCCTGTAACAAGCATCATAACGCCAACAAACTTAACATTGCCAAACGCGGCTATTATCCTTTTCTCAAAACACAATACAAAAACTCCTGTGACTATAGTGGCAACTAAGATATAGAACCCTACCCTTTTTTTTGTTGTTAAGACATCCAGTATATCTCCCCAAAAAACTATAAATATAGCTAATGAAGTGCCTGCATGTAAAAATATGTCAAACAATATCTGCGGCTCTTTTAGCCCAATAATATTATGCAGGATAACCAGATGGCCAGAACTTGAGATTGGAAAAAACTCTGTTACACCTTGTACAAGACCTGATACTATTGCTTCAAATAAAGTCATAATTATCTTCTATAACAAATTGCTCTTTGAGTACAAATTCACTGTTCCGGATGGTCTGCCTGTCTTATGCTAAGATTCAACCTGCCCATCTCATCTATTCTTATAAGTCTCACCCTGACCCTGTCTCCAACCTTGAGAAAATCTTCTACATTTTTAACAAATCTATCAGAAATCTCTGAGACATGAATAAGACCTTCTTTGCCTGGAAACAATTCACAAAATGCGCCAAAATTTGTCACCCTTGTAATAGTCCCTTCGTAGATAGCACCTACTTCCAATTCCCCTGTAATGCCTTTGATTATCTCTATTGCCTTGTCAATCGCCTCTTCATTTTCAGAGGAGATAGAGACCCGACCCTCATTGTCATCCACCTCTATGGTTGTCCCTGTATCCTGTATAATCTTTTTTATCACCTTTCCGCCAGGCCCTATCAATGTGCTTATCTTATCTCTATTTATTAGTATCGATTTTATCTTTGGGGCAAATTCAGAGATGTTCTCCCTTGGCTCTTTAATTACCTCAAGCATCTTCTTTAAGATAAACGCCCTTGCAGGTGCTGCCTGCGCCATAATACGTTCTATAAGACTGGTCTCTATCCCGTCTATCTTCAGGTCCATCTGCAAGGCTGTTATGCCTTTCTCTGTTCCTGCTATCTTAAAATCCATGTCGCCATAATGGTCTTCCACTCCGGCAATGTCAGTCAAGATTACTACATCGTTTCCTTCTTTCACCAATCCCATTGCTACGCCTGAGACTGGTCTTTTTATAGGCACACCTGCATCCATCAAGGATAACGTCCCTGCGCAGACAGTAGCCATACTGGAAGAACCATTGGACTCAAGTATATCTGAAACAACCCTCACTGTATATGGAAATTCCTCTCTCTTTGGCATCACTGGCTTTAGCGCCCTCTCTGCTAATGCCCCATGCCCTATCTCTCTCCTGCCAGGCCCGCGCACAGGCTTCACCTCTCCTACGCTAAAAGGAGGAAAGTTATAGTGCAACATAAAACTCTTTGACTTCTCTCCTTCAAGTGCCTCCAATTTCTGTTCGTCTTCTCCTGTGCCAAGCGTTGTAGTTGAGAGGCTCTGCGTCTGTCCTCTGGTAAACAACCCTGAGCCATGGGTTCTCGGTAATAGCCCTACCTCACAAGTTATAGGTCTTATATCTTCATATCCTCTACCGTCTATCCTTTTCTTTTTCTCTAAAATAAATTTTCTGACAAGACCTTGCTCAATCTCTATCAAGGCGGCCTTCACAACTGCATCCTTTACATCACCTTGCTCCAATTTTATCTTCTCTATGACCTCCTTGGCAAGAATTTCAAATGCCTCCTCTCTCTGTTCCTTAATAGGAAGTTGGTTTAACTTTTCTAGACCTGCCAAAGAAAGCGACCTGACCTTTTCATAAAGTTCTTCTGGCACTATTTTTAATTCTGGTTCAAATTTTTGCTTGCCAGATTTTTGTCTTAATTGTTCCTGTAATTCTATGGTCTCACGAATATATGCCTTACCAAATTCAATTGCCTCAAGGAGCTTTGCCTCAGGGACCTCATTTGCGCCTGCCTCAAGCATAATAATCCTATCCTCAAAACCTACTATAACAATATTCAGGTCCCCTCTTTCCACTTCATCAAAGGTTGGATTCACTATAAATTTATCATCAATCAGACCTATTTTTACCGCGCCAACCGGACCTGAAAATGGTATATCCGAGATAGACAGACTGCATGATGCGCCTATTATAGCAGGTATATCAGAGTCGTTTTTGCCATCGCTTGAAAGCACCATTGCAAAAATCTGCACCTCATTCTTAAAACCTTTTGGGAACAAAGGTCTGATAGGCCTATCGATTAATCTTGCGGTCAATATCTCTTTCTCTGTCGGCCTGCCTTCTCTTTTAAAATATCCTCCTGGTATCTTCCCAGCTGCATAAGTCTTTTCCTGATACTCTACAGTAAGAGGAAAGAAATCCACATCCTCTTTCAACTCCTTTGAACAGACACAGGTAACAAGTACTACTGTACCTCCATATTGAACACAAACAGCGCCATCTGCCTGTCTTGCCATCCTACCTGTTTCTATTATCAAATTTTCTCTTCCTATTTTTCTTTCTACCCTCATCTTTAATACACCCCTTCATATTTGTGACCCGCAATGTTCACAGCCTGCCTATATTATTAGAGCAGAACCAGGCTAATCTTCAAAGGCCATGCAATTTATTTTATAAACAAAAGCGGACTTATAGGCCTTTTATTAATACCTTCTTAAGATTGTCAAAAAAACAAGGCCTTTAAGTCCGCTTCCATTATTTTTTAAGATTCAACTTTTTTACAAGTTCGCGGTATTTCTCAATATCTTCTCTTTTAAGATATTCCAAGAGCCTTTTTCTCTGACTGACCAAACGCAAAAGCCCAACCCTTGAATTAAAATCCTTTTTGTGAGTCTTAAAATGCTCTGTAAGATTATTAATCCTATTGGTAAGCAACGCTACCTGGACACTACAAGAGCCGGTGTCTTTTTCGTGCTCAGCAAAAGCCTTAATGAGTTCCTGTTTTGTTGCTTTTAATGTCGCCACCTTCCACCTCCACGAGAGATTATACTATCTTTTATATTTATGGTCAAGAAAAATCTGTCCTTCAGAACTTTGGCAGATTTTGCAGAGGCCCTCTTACTAAAAATTACCCATACGTAGGAACCCAGCCTTTAGCCCTGTCCGCTCCAATTTCAGGAACCCAGCCTTTCCGCCTTTGCTTAAGCAGTTTTAGCACTCAGCTTCGGCGGACAAGTAGGCTGTTCAAAGTGATGAAACCTTTAGTTAGAGCATTTTGCTAAAAAAGGTCGGGCTAAAGGGTAAATTCCCCACATCCCTTTTCCTCTCCCTTTTTAAGGGAGAGGATTAAGGTGAGGGTTTTCTCTCGTGATGAAACCCTAAAGGGTTAATTCTCCATAAGTAGCAGTAGGGGAGGTTTAAACCTCCCCTACTGCTAAAAGGCGTGCTACATTTTTGTCATTGCGAAGTTAGCTTTCATAGCTGGCAAATGAAGCAATCTAATAAAGAGAGATTGCTTCGATAGCGTGCTAATAATACCTAACCTAGCAATTGACACTGGAATTCAGTCTACATTGTCACACAGTGTAAATATTTCAACAACCAAAGACATCTACTTTTAATATATATTTTTTTAAACTGTAATGGCAGATTAAAGAATCCTGGCCTGTGCCTGCAGACCCCTCTTAAGAAAGTCCCCCCTCTAATATGATACGCTATTACACTTGGATTATAATAACACCTCCATCCCTTTTTCTGCATCCGGCAGCATATATCAATATCTTCATAATACATCCCAAATCTCTCATCAAAATACCCATATCTATCTTTTACATCTTCAAGCGCAGCCCTTCTAAAAAAACTACAACTACCACTTACACCAAATATATATCCAGGGTTTTCATATTGCCCATGGTCTATCTCTCCATAACCCCTCTCTATTGCCTTTCCAAACCTGCCTGGAAATAACCCTGTTGAATCTATTGTCATCCTATCGCTTCTTAAAATCTTGCCGCTCACCATTCCTATCTTACGATCCAGCCCGGCTGTATAAATCGCCTCCTCTAAATAGTCCTTATGCAAAATGCAATCATTATTTAGACACAATACAAAATCTCCACGCGAGACCTTTATACCTTGATTCTGCGCCTTGCAAAAAAGAAGATTCCGAACGTTTCTTATCAAATTGACTTCAGGATAAAATCTTACAACCATTTCAACACTGCCATCCACAGAGCCGTTATCAACAACGATTATTTCAATATCCTTAAAACTTTGGGCCCTTATCGAATCAAGGCACTGCCTCAATAAATCTTTTCTATTGTAATTGACCGTAATTATTGATATCATAATATTAATTATATCATGGAAGATATAAAATCTAAACCCTTATCGTCCTTTATCGTTATCCCGCTATTGTTTTTTGTTTTCTTAAGGCCTTTTTTTTCAGGCCTTGCGTATCCAAAATTAGAATTATATTACGAGATTGCGATAATCTCTCTTGCGGCGCTAACGTTTATCCTCAACGTAAAAAACCGTTTCAGTGTCCTGCCAAAGACATTTGAAAATTTCCCTGTTTTATTTATCTTATTGGCCTACGCCCTTTCCGCCGCGTTCTCAATCAATAAAACAAATTCCATCCTTGAAACCTTGAAATTCATTAACCTTGCCTCTATTTTCTTTATTGTCTCGCAACTGGATGACAGGCAAAAAAATAAAGTGATAAAAACCATTGTCATTGCCGGCATTATAATAAGCTTATACGCTATCTATCAGTATTACTGGGGCTATACCCGCACCCTGGCCTACCTCAAAAAGATAAACAGTGATTTTCTCCAGCTTTCTTCGTATGCAAGGGACATACTGCTTGACAGGCGCGCCATAGCCACCTTTCCGTCGCCCACGATACTCGGCGGTTATCTGATAATGATATTCTTTTTGGGGTTACATGCGGTTACAAAATGGCAAGGCAACAAGGCGACGGGCAAGATATTGTATCTTATGCCTATCCCTGTGGCGTTACTGCTTACGAAATCGTTAGGGGCATGGATGGCATTAATAGCCGCCTTGATTGTTTTATTTCTATTATCTTATAAAACCATCCGGCATAAAAAACTCGTTTTACTCGGCGCCTTAATGGCTATTTTTCTTGGCATCGGCTTTATACTAATCACCCGCTGGGAACGGCTAATGAACCTGGATAATCCGCAAAACTCAATCACCCAGCGGCTCAACTATTGGCGCGCGGCAATAGCCATCATAAAAGACCATCCATTTTTAGGGGTAGGCCCTGGGAATTTTCAGGAGGTTTTTCTGAAATACAAGGTTGGCTTGAGCACCAATACACGCTATGCCCATAATATTTTTCTTCACGCCTGGGCAGAAACAGGCGCGGTGGGATTTATCGCATTGTTTTATCTGATAATGGTCTTCTTAAATAAAGCCCGCATAAAATCAAGGTATATCTTTCTTGCCGGGCTCGCCTTCCTTTTTCATAACCTTATTGACAATACCTATTTTATCCCTGAGACGGGGTTAGTGTGGTGGATTCTATTAGCTGCGCCTTGAATAAATCATAAAAATCCTTATCCCTTACTATTAATTCCTCATATCTGCCTGCGACCATCTCGCCAGGTCCTTTCAAAAAATAGACAATATCTGAATTCATTACCGTTGACAAACGATGAGAAACGGTTATTAAGGTCATTTCCTTGAAATTTTCTTTTATATTAGCCAATATACTTTCTTCGCTCGCCGAATCCATGGAAGACATCGCCTCGTCTAAAATCAATATCTTCGGTTTTTTAATAACGGCCCTGGCAATGGCAATCTTTTGTTTCTGCCCCTCAGAAAGCTTACAGGCATTTTCTCCAATCACGCTTTCATATTTACCAGGGATCTTTTCTATAAAATCGTGCGCCAGCGAGATCTTGGCCGCCTCTATGATTTCGGGCTCAACGGCATTTTCTTTTCCAAACGCTATATTATTTTTTATGCTGTCATTGAATAAAAACGGCTCTTGCAACGCCATCCCAATCTGAGTTCTAAGAGCTTCCCATTCTATATCTTGTATTTTATAGCCGCCTATCGCTATCTCTCCGTCCCATGGTTCATACAACCTCAGCATCAAATTCAATATCGTGGTCTTGCCGCACCCGGACCTCCCAACCAAACAAACATGCCTATTATTTTCTATTGAAAAACACAAATCTTTCAAAACGGGCCTATCGGACAAATATCCGAAAGTAACCCTATTAAAAACAATATCCGCTTTTCTAAAGAGTGGCTTTCCTCCTTTGGCGGTGTCCGGCAATTGACATCTTTCATCCAGTATATCTGCCAATCTCTGACACGATACCACCCCAAGGACAATTGTTTGAAAAAACCCTATAAAACTTGACTGCATAGCCACCAATTGACTCACATAAACCATTATGGCCGTTAACGTGCCCAGGGTCATGCTTCCGACAATAACCTGATAGGCCCCATACAAGGTGATAATGCCTATAATCGCCTTATTGACCAAGCTCGCTACAAAACCGTTGAATAACTCCAGTTTGAAACTATCCCGTTCAATCTTTATATTATTGTCAAGCGCCTGGATATATCTTGCCGTTTCTTTTTTTTCTTTGCCAAATATTTTTATCGGAAGGATATGCGAAAAAATTTCGTGTAAAATCTTAAAGATATTTTCAGAATTTTTAATCAAGGACTCCCAGATTGCCACCCTTCTTCTGTTAAAATAATAAGCCGGTATGTACAAGGCAGGGGCAAGACAGGATGCCAGAAGCGCCATCCTCCAATTCATGCTGAATATTATAACCAATATAAACACCATCTTCGGAAAAAGCGATACGGCTTGAGGAGGAACCGTAGTAATCAAATCCTCAGCCCTTCCTATGTCGTAACTAATTTTATAGATATTCGCCCCTGTGTTATTCTCCTGGAACCATCTAAAAGGAAGCCCTATCAATCTTCCAAAAATGTGTTTATTCAAATCTATCCTGATCTTGGTCCGCACATATTTTTCCATATATTGGTTTATTCTTCCTAAAATAGAAATAGCCATGAAAACGGCCGCGCCAACTAAAACCAATATGCCGAATAACCTTAAATCCCTGGTTCCTACGGCCCTGTCTATGAATAATCTCGTAAGGTACGGATTGATTAACCCTAATAACGACACTAAATAACTTAACAAGAGTATCAAAAACCATGCCCCGCGATACGGCAAAATAAAGCTCGCGAATCTGACAAATAACCTGTATTGTTTTCGTAACTTAGGTTTCTTGATATTCATAACCAACCGACGGCTACCACATTACCACCGTCGCAAAGCTCCGGCCCGACCATTGGGTCGAAACCTACCTGACAGGGGTTCCCGGCATGATCGCCATAATGACAATAGGGCGGCTGAGGGCGCATCACACTGGACCCTGAAGAGCATGTATCCATTGCCGACGTGCCAGACGAACAAGTAACGCCAGAAGGCCCATTGCCAGAACTGCAAGCTCCGCCTTCTATGCCTTTTGCAGCAACCAAACCATACACCTGCGGCTTAGAATACTTCTTTTTTGATTTATCGGCAAGCATCTTCCACCTCCTTCCAGAACGAATCGTCTTTCTTAAACCTCAACTTAAAAACAGGCACTCTCATAAATAAATCAATTATATTATTATAAATTTTGACGCGGCTCATGCCGCCTGTGAACGCAATGTTTTTACACTGCGCCATGCATACCGAGAGAAACTCTGTGAGAGACATTTTCTCCAACTTATTATAACCGCATTTTTTTATGAAAAAAATGCCTGCCAACCCTGGCTTTTTATAAACCCTTATAACCTCTCCATACCTATTACCGGCGCAAACAGAATACCCACCTTTATCCTGACGCACAACGCTAATTTCATCATTAAGAACGTTGCAACCCCTGCTCAAACCGCATAATGTTGTCTTTCCGCTGCCGCTCGGCCCGATAAATAAATAACCCTTACCGTTTTTTTCTATGCTTGCCCCATGAAATATCAAAACATTTGTAACAATAGAACAAATATAAGAGAATGCATTCAAACCGGAAAAGATTATAGATTGCAACGCTTTTTTTCCAAAAGAAGGAACTTTACGCGTATTAATAAAATACCTTCCCGTCATAATTTTTGAAGATTCGTCAATCCCGCTCACAATGCTTCCGCTGCCGATAACGTACCTTTTCATCCCTGAACCGGGGATAATGCAACCGTGCCGCTTCGTTCCTATGTAAAGAACGCCGTCTTGCCGCAGGTCCTCATAAGAGAACCCAAAACCATCCAATTCATCTATAAAACCAGCAAGAAATTCAGCGTCTTTTTCCAGAACCACGCGTATATTATGACCATTAAAACATATCATTATTATTCAATATAACAAAAATATTTTTCTAAAAACCAGGACCTAACGCGACTTAAAAAAGAATTGCTGGCGCCGCCAAATATAAAGCGTTTTAAATAATAACTAAGCGTAAAAATAATGCTAAGGACGATGAATCTATTTTTTGCCCTTTTTGAAAAAACGTTATGGAGCCCTACCGCCTTGCCATCAAATGTCTGGATACCAATAACCCGGCCGACTATCCTGTCCCCAGAAATAATACTTATGGTTTTCTGTTCAGGATTATCGCCTTTTTCCAAAAAATAAATTTTGTTCCATATTCTGCACCTGCCGACTATCCTGTGGCAAATCAATTTGCCATTCTTATTGAAGACAACTATATCGCCTATGTCTATGCCGGATGCGCCCCTTGCATCGATATACAACCTACTCCCAGGTGTTATGGTGGGCAGCATACTTGTCCCAGTAAAAAATAAACTCTTAGTCATACGACAAAAGATTATCCTCTTTAAATTTCAATAGCAACTCCTCTACATCTTTTTCAACCGTCTTTCTATCCGCTTCATAATGATCCATTATCTTGGAGATAATATCATTTTTGCTGTTTTTACCGTTGCATAACTTCCAGATAAAAAGCCCGGTTTCGTTCAATATCTTTATATCTCCGCTATCCGGATTAAACAAAAACGCCTCATCACCCTCTTCTCTTAATACTATCTTTTCATTAACCTTTGGGTTTGACATAACGCCCTCCTCTAAAAATAAAATAACAAAACTCCATTATTTAATTAATCTCCAGAAAGAAGGATCTTTTTTAAAAAATAAACGGTAAGTAGGTATACTTTTAAATAAATCTATGAAATTATTAAAAATATCTATAGAGATAGGCGTGCTAGTAATAGACCTACAATGTTTAAAAGATTCCCCAACCGCTTCTTTTAAAGACATCTTTTCCAGTTTGTTAATCTTTGACTTATTTATAAAAAAAATTTTTTTTGGTTTTTTACCAACAATATGACATCTGGTTTTAAAACAAAAAAAAGGGGGGTATAGGACAAAATCTTCTTTCTCAGGTTTTATCACAATAGAATCTTCATGGATAATATCCAGACCTATTGGAGTTAGGAGTCTACATATAGTGGATTTTCCGCTTCCACTTTCTCCTACAAAGATATATCCGTTACCATTTTTGGATAAACCTGATGCGTGAAAAATTAAGCTTTTTGTATATTTAACACATGCTTTAGAAAATTCATTAACCACATTTAAAAAAACCTGCTGCATAAAAACCGGTTCCAAAACAAAATCTTTTTTAAAACAATATTCTCCTTTTATCAAATTATCTTTGATTTTTTTTATAATTAGATTTTGTTCAAATATTTTTTTTTCAGCAATTATTTCTTTATAAGACACTTCTTTTTTTGACGATTCTTCTTTAAAAATAAGAATTCCATCGGCATCTCTTTTTTTTATGAAATAGGGCATGAAACTATCTAGGCCATTAAGAAATATTTCTTTAGTTTCTTTAGAAAGACATAATTTAATACAAATAACTTGCCCCTTCAATATCAAATAATTCTCTTCCATCTTTTATATTCCAAACACAAATACTTCTATGAACCGTCACTAAAGGCCGACGTTGCCTCCAATATTACAACCAAATGCATAATTACCTAGACCACAATGATATGCACCAGCTCCGTAGTTGCAACCACTCCCACTTCCGCCTGTTGCGCTAATACCCGTTGTACAGTCATCGGCACCGGATCCTTTACCACAGCTCTCGCCATATGCTATTCCACCGTTACCCAATTTAAACACCTCTGGCTTAAGATATCTTAATTTCCTTTTTTCTGTCATAAAAAACCTCCTGGTTATATAAACGTACTTCAGGAAAAAGGCCTTTTTCATATGCCTCCTGGCAAAAATAAAATGGCGCGGTTAGTTTGCTGGTTCTATAATATGCATCGGCCCTGCATTTACCAAGACATAATCTTTTAAAAATGCATTTTGAGCAAACACCTTCCAAATTGTCAGGAATATCTTCCCTTATAGAAATAAGGATTTTATTATTTCCCCAAATGTCTTTTAATCTATCTCTTCTGATATTTCCCATATTTAACGCAGGGACCTGCGTTCCTATGCCACATATTGAAATAGTTCCATCTGAAAGAATGCCTATTATATTTAATAAACCACATATCCCCCTATGTTTTTTTATATATTCTAACTTTTTAAATGCAAGGGGTATATCCAATAATATTGGGATTTTGACTTTTTTCTGAATAAATGTATCTATATTTCTTTCCAGTTCCAATAGTTCCTCAATAGTTAAGAGCTGCCTATTATTATCCATATCTTTCCCGCGACCAATTGCTGATATAGGGTTCAATTTTAATGACCCAGCTCCTATAGATTCAGCAAATATAGCTATATGTTCCACATCCTTTATATTCTCCTTGTATAAACTAGTTATCATCTGCGGATTAAAACCTGCCTTACGTAATGCCTTTATAGCCTTCGTAGATGCATCAAAACTGCCTTTTAACCCCCTAAAATCATCATGAAACTTACTATCAAAACTATCTATACTTACAGAGATATGAAACACATTTAAACTTTTTAATTCCATGGCCTCTTTATCGCTAATAAATGTACCATTTGTCTCTATGGTTAAACCAATATCTTTTTCCTTCATAAAATGGAGTATCTCAAAAATATCTTTTCTTAAAAAGGGTTCTCCTCCAGTAAGTTTTATATGTTTTACACCCATAGCTACCGCCTGCCTAACAAGTTCTTTTACGCCTTCGGTATCTATATCATCTTTATTAGAATCCGGAGTTATCCAACAATGCCTGCATCGTAAATTACAGCCACCTGTAATGTAGAAATATATTGTCCTTAATTTAAAATCTTTTTTGGGTTTTACCATACTAATCCACCAAACAGGCTGTCTCTTCTATCTTTAATCCATTTTCATAATAATACGGACTACATCTATGGCCTTGATAACAAAGTCGTTTGTAAAGGCATCCTATACATTTCTCGTGTTCCTTTAACGAATAAACTATCGGCTCCCTGAAACTCTTCATCACCTCTGAATTAAGCCATATATCTCCTAAACCCTTTTCCCTGATATTGCCTGCCCTGACATTGCAAATGAGTTCGCATGGACTAACCCAGCCATCAGGGCCTATATAACATTTTTTCGTAGCTGCGCCGCAAGGGTTCACTTTAATAACATCTTGAAGCTCTGGCTTTTTTGTCTTTAATGACTTTAAAATATCGACTTCCTGTAAATAAGAACCTGATATGAATCCGCCAAATTCTTCGCGGGCTAAATCCATAGCTTTTATTACCTCCCAATGCTGCGAGGGGCTTAAAGCAAGTTCTTTTGAATTGCACGCGGCGCTTCCCCCAAAAAATACACTATTATATCTAACGCCGGTTGCGCCTATCTTTTTACCCAATAAAGCCAATTCCCTTATCCTTCTAAAATTGATTCTATTAATAGTAACGGAAAGTAAAACACTTAAACTCTGAGTAGAAAGTATATTTTCTATACCCTGCATAACCTTATTAAACGCTCCCTCTCCACGGATGGCATCCATTATTTCAGAGGTATCTCCATCTAAACTGACGCAAAGTCCCTTTATTCTATCATAACCAGCGATTCTTTCGGCTATCTCTTTGGTTACGAGCGCTGCGTTCGTATTCATAGAGATATTGAAGTGATATTTCATTAAATAATCAAGGATGTCAAATATATCCTTTCTGCATAACGGCTCGCCACCAAATACACACACACTAAAGACCTTTAATCTGGCAAGTTCATCTATGAGATTAAAAATCTCCTCTTTCGTTAAATCGTTTTTACCCCGCAAGGAATCCCCAGCCATGCAATGCCTGCAGGAAAAATTGCATAAACTTGTAACGCCTAATACAACATCAAAAGGCGCGGAATATGTTTTCATTATTCAAACCATCCATATAATATTTATTTCTTTTTATACATTATATCTTTTGTTTCTATTTAATGCAAATTTAATTTTATTAAAACAAAACTCTATCAATTTAAAGGGGGCGTAAAAAAATCTTAACGCGTAACAAAAACTTGCAAAAGAATCCGGGCGGCCTTCCAAATCATAAAATTTTTTGAATCTCTACTTATCCGTAAGCAGGATATGTTTGAACGGCAGGATTAAGCCATCCTGCAAAAAAAGGTAAAAGATAAGATAATTGTGTTTTGCGGCGGCTCTCTCTTTCCCCTTTTTAACAAAGAGCGCTTTCTTTATCGCCCTTTTTAATATAAAACTTCTCATCGTGGTCGGGCAAATCCTTTCTTCTAAGCCATCAGGCAACGGGGCGCTAAATATATCTTTCGCCGTTTTCAACAAAATAAAACAAGGGCTTATTATTTTAAACCGCCTTGCGTTTTCTATAATAAAATCCCAATCCAACTTATTCTGATTTTTCCTGATACACCTATCTATATCGCACAGATATTTTATTATAAACAATTTGCCCATGCGCCTTGAATGCATCGCTAAAGAAAACAACATATCTTCAGGAGACATCCTTTTCATTGAAATGCCTTCTTTTTCAAAAGTAACAGCCCTGTCCCACACCCCAGGGATAACTATCCTTCTTGGGTCCTCAAAGGCATAGTTCCTATCTATATGAAGCTCTAACATAATGGCTTTCTCACTATTAAAAAAAACTATATGACTACCATCTTCGCTAGAAACCTTTTTATAACGCAATTTTTGTAAAAAACGCTCGGCTCCTCCATACATATCATCTTTTACGATAATATCTATATCACACATTGGCCTTAAACCTACATCTTCGTACAAATAACCAAGAAAAGCCACGCCTTTTAAAGGCAGGCATTCTATATCCTCTTCTAACATGGCGCGGTATATATAGTTATATTCTTGTAACAACAAATCATTTCTAAATATGGTGCGGATATAACTATGCTTTAGTTTTATAGCAACCTTTTCTGGGATCTCTTTTAAAAACCCCAACCCTTCTAATCTTTTATATAAAAAACTTGCTATTTCATGATAAAAAGATTCCGACTCGACAAAATTCCAGTCAATCGCCCTGTTAAAAATCCAATGAGATACCATCTTATCATCCAAAGAATTCTGAGATATTTTGCAACAATTTATTAACAAATTATGTTCTGGGTAAATATCCATTACAAACCTGGTCTTTTAATGCTGAAATAGTGCCTGCCAATATCCAAAATAGATAAAATGGTGTATGCCACAATAAGGCATCATAAGTTCCCATATTGAATATAAAACCAATGAAACTCAAAAATACAAATAAGAAAATACTACTACTTCCCCCTTTTATTAACATACGACCTTTGTTAAATAACCAAACTAACATAAAAATAAAGCCTGAGAAGCCAAAAATACCTGTTTCTGCAATATGCATAAGATAACTGCTTTCCGGGACTCTTATTATGAAAGGTAAACTAACAGAGGCATATTGACTGAAAGATTCTCTATACTGTAATAATCCTATCCCAAAAAAGGGATGTTCTTTAAACATATTCAACGATACAAGATAATGTATCGTTCTATGTGAATTAAAAATATAATCCAATATATAGATTATGCCAAACCTATATCTAATAACATAACAATCCTTGGGTAATAGTAGGACTAAAAAACTTGCACTAATTAGCGCGCCAAAAATCATCAATATAACCTTTCTTTTCCTCTGCATCCATAAATACGCACACAAAATTACAATGCCCCCTATTATTGCAGCTCTAGAAAATGTCATAATCAGCGCTAAGGCAACAATTACACTATATATCAAATATAATCTTTTCTTAAACCTATCTTTCTCGATTTTATAAAAATAATAAGAAAATGGCGCGCACGTAAGAAGATAATGTCCGAGTATAGCAGGATTCTCCAGGGTTGACATAATTCTTTTTTCCAAGATAAATTTTTTATAATAATACTCATGGATAATCCCATGGAATATGTTCTTTGATGTCACCATTTCCAATAACCCTATCGCGCCTACCATACAAGCAAATATAACTAATGCTTTCGACAAAATAATAATATTGTCGCTATTTATAAAATTCCTGAAAAGAAAATAAATCCCTCCGCCCATTACTACAAGATACACATAATATCCAAGAGCCTGATTTCTATTTGTTGCATTGATTAGACCTACAGACATCAAAAAGAAATATATCCATATAAAAATATCATTTTTCTTGAAAAAATAATCCCGTAGATTAAATCTATGCTTACATAAAGATATGAACAATAAACCCAAAATATAGAATTCTACTATAGGAAGATATCTAGCTTGGAGCGTCTGAGGTATAAACGATAACCACGCTAAAAAAAATACAATTAAAAGTAACATATATTAAAGGTTACGGCGCTATAAATATATATAATATCAAAAAATGTACAATTTTACATTATCATTAATTGACATAATCCAGTTATAATTTATAATATTAATTATACAATACAAAATATCATGCGTAAATATGAATAAACCTTTTTTTAGTGTTGTAATCCCATTTTATAATAAAGAAAATAGCCTCGAGGCCTGTATAAAATCTCTCCTTACTCAGGATTTCCCAAAAGATGATTACGAAATTATTGCAGTAAATAATAACTCTACAGATAGTTCTCTTGCCATACTCAATAAATATCCTTCTATAAAACTATTGCACGAAAAAATACAGAACCCTTACACCGCTAGAAATAGAGGCATTTTAAATGCCAGTGGGAAATTTATAATCTTTACAGATGCAGACACTGAAGCGCCTAAAAACTGGCTGTTGAATATTTATAACGTTATTAATAAAAATAACTATGACATCTTGATAGGCTGGTATACGCCCCGCCGCAATATAAAACTATTGGAGATGCATAGTCTATTGGTCTCTGAAAGGATTAAAAGAGCAATCAAAGAAAATTCCCCTTCTATGATTACTGCGTGTGCCGCAAATCTCATTATTAAAAAGGATGTTTTTGAAAAAGAAGGCTTATTTTTAGATAATTCCAATAGCGAAGACATGTATTTTACAATAAGATGCATGATTAAAGGCTATAGGATTGGTTTTGAAGATAATATTGCTATAAAAAGAAATGATATAGATTCCATAGGAATTTTTATGCTTAAAAATTTCATATATGGCTGCTCCAATACTCTGGATATAAAACATAAATCGTCATTTACGGGAAAATTAAAATATGTATTTATCACTATAAGAGTTATATTTAAATATTTTCCTCTCGGCGCGGGATTATTACTATTTACGCTTTCTTATTTTTTCGGATACATTTTGAGTAAATTCAGATTATTATCCGGCAAATCACTTTCTAATCTTATATATAAATATACTCTATTTACTAACTATCTTAAAAAGTAAAAAGAAAAATATTTTTGTTTAAAATAATAAGACAAATTTATTAACCAAGATAGCATTGAACCATATTAAAAATGTAGTAGTTGTAATCATACAAATTCTTCAAAAGCATTATCACTCCAAAAAGATATTATTCTACGCAAGATTAGCCCTCTGTCGGAAGACTCAATATGTCTATTCCATATTCTTTTTAATCCTTCAAAATTCCTCTTACTAACTCTAAAAAACCAATATCGAATATTATATTTAATCAAACTGTAATCTCTTCTAGCAATATTTGTTTTCTTTAGTTTTCCCATATCGAGGTCCTGGTGAGATTACAATACCACCTGCCCAGAGTCATTCCACAATGATAATAAGATTTTCTGCCTCTTAATCTCTGATATTTTTTATTATTCCATATCTTTTTAAAGTCTCCACCATCATAACGCCCCATCTTTAAATAGCCCTGACAGCAGGCCATAACAGTGCCATCCGTCCTGATTAAGGTCTGTATCCATGGATGGGGGCAATTTCCATTATAAGGATTGTATTTCTCGAGATAACGAGGAGCGTATTTATCAATATCTATACTAAAATCATTCCAATTATACGCCTTCTCTATTTCTATATTGCCAATCCTCTTTTGGCAAGAAAACCTTATTTTATTTTCATCTGCGAATGCCTTTGCCTCCATTAATATCTTATATGCCTTATCAGCAACTGTAGAAAGATAAAAGTGCCTTTCAAAAACATTCCTATCACAATTATTAAAAAAGATATCATTGATTCCATATCGCTTTGCAAACCTCATAATATTAGGAACATCTTCAATGTTATAAGGCGAACAAGTGCACGCAAGTCGAATATGAAATCTGGGATTTTTTATCTTTTCTTTATAATATATATATTTTTCTATGTTTTTAACAAGATTTTCAAATTTGGCGCCTCTTCTTATTTTTTCGTAAAGAGGTTTTGTCGCAGAATCCAAGGATATATTTACAAAAAATCCTAATTCCACCAAAAGTTTGATTGTCTCTTCTTTTGTATTTACAGCATTTGTAAATATCTTTGGCAGAAAATTGTATTTTGCGGACACTTTTATCATCTCATGGAAATTAGTCGCAAGGGTTGGCTCTCCTCCAATAAAAAAATCCACCTCAGATGCGTAAGGAAACAATTCTTTTTCTACTTTATAAAATAATTCCATAGGCATATCTATTTTACTTTTATGCCTTGATTTACTGCAAATAATACAATCCAAATCGCATCGTTGGGTGGGCTCAACAAAAACTTTGAAAGGATACGATTCCAAAACAGTTTTTTTCTGTTTCATCTCTTCTATGTTTAAAAGAGCGTTTTTGTGGAATTGTTCATCTTTCAAATGTTCTATTGTTAGCATACAAAATTCCCCTTTTTAACAAAATTATCTAAATCTGCTGAACTTTTCAATATACCTAATTTAAGCAACTGATTATTATTGGTATATCTTATCGAACCCGGATAATAGAGAGAAAGTGCGGGATTTTCTTTTATTTTATTTCCATAAGTCATATATTCGAAATAAGCGCTACCAATAAAATTATCTTTACCGCTCCTTAGATACTCCGCAATCTTTTTGTCAAAATCATCGAGGAATTTAAAATGAAATAAGGCACCCTGAATATCAGCTATAAAAATCTTTTTACCATCTAAAAAATTCCTCCTGGTAGATAAAAAATGCGCGCCTGTTGTAAGAAACATATAAGGCTCAAACTTAAAAAGAGGTATTTTATTCAAACATGGATTAACGCCAAAAACCCGTTTGCGTACGCCGCCAAAATATAGAGGACCCTTAAAGGTATCAAAATCGAGATCAAAATACGAAGCAATCCGTAAAGGGTTGTCGCCTTTTATATACTTCACAACGGATAACGGCTTATCCGGGTACATGTCTAATAGAAAACATCTTAAAGCATTAAAATTACGTCTCTCCAAAAAGGTGCAGAGTTTCTTAAGCGTTAACATCTCTTGATTTGGATAAACTAAAAATTCATCTGCATCTACCACTAAACACCAGTGCCCTATTCCATACCTGCACAGCAGCGCATCTATCCAGTAAGCCTGCTTAATATATCTATCTTTGGTTTGAAATATATGTGTATTAGGTTGCGATTTTAAAAAATCTATACTGCCATCCGTAGAATAGTTATCAACTACAAAAAAACGACTTACCCCTAAGGATAAATAATAATTAAACAAATAGGGTAAACGAGTAGCTTCGTTACGAATAACCAAAAATAATCTGATTTCTTCTTTATTATCAGAAATTAAGTTTGAATCAATTCTGCATAAATGAACCTTAAAAATACTTCGTCTTATTAAACGTCGAAGCCA
>Ga0207433_10007132_pt1 | contig 18871 bp, 11 predicted proteins | sample YelNatPaOPGAMG01_FD_187559 | JGI IMG/M metagenome (GOLD analysis project Ga0207433, IMG submission 187559) | Hot spring thermophilic microbial communities from Obsidian Pool, Yellowstone National Park, USA - OP-RAMG-01 (SPAdes) (version 3) | ecosystem: Environmental > Aquatic > Thermal springs... | reverse complement strand
GCTCATGGCTTCCAAGATGGTCTGAGGTAGCCCCTCTCCGGTCAGCGAGGGGAGAATGAAAAAATCATGCTCTCGAAAGCGGCTAAAAAGCTCAGGTCCATGCCTTATGTAGCCGACAAATTGCACCGCATCCGAAAGCCCTCTTTTTCTGACCTCATGCCAAAGCCGCTTCTCTTCTCTTCCCCGGCCAATAATGGTCAATAAGACCTCTCTCCCCTCTCTCCTCAGCAGCCTGTCCATAGCTTGAATAAGATAGATTAGCCCCTTTTCTGGCTCCAGACGACCTGCACTCAGCAGCCTGATCGGATTGTTGGCCGTGGCGTTGGCCGTGGCAGAGGAAGAGCAAGGGATGGGACGATTAGCCACCTGCTCTTTTAGGTCTTGGCTGGAAACCAGGGAAATTATCACCGGAAAGACCAGGGAATGGTTTTTCCGGTACTGAATCAACATCTCCTGGCCCACAGTAAAGATCGGCGCCTGCTGAGAGTGCGCCAGCCATTGCGAGAGCCGCTCGATGAGGCGAACCATAAAGATAGATACCGTACGCTTGGCGCCCCGGCACCGGTGCCGAACCTGCTCAACCAAATTTTGCCTGACCAGAAAGAAAAAGGGCTTGTTTTTTTGACGGCACAGGCAGGCCGCCATAACTCCAATGGGGTGAGGCGCAGGCAACCAAACAAGATCCCACTGGTCAATGCTTTCTTTTAGCTTGCGCCATATCTGAGGTAAGATAAGCGCTCCCCTGGTATAGAGGCTATAGATATCAGGATAGTAGGGGAAGGAGCAGACTAGGTGTTTTGCAGGATTTAAGGGATAGGCCAAGGCTCTGCTGCCTTGCTGATGGGAACAGCTCCGAACCCTTCCGCAGAAGGTGATCCGGTCAAAATCCTGATCAAAGGCGGTAACAAACCTACTGAAGGCATCAATCCAGAAAATACCCCTCACCATCCCGCCATATGATCCAATCGTGAAACATAGCCAGATGCATAAGGCTTCTCGAAAATCAGGCAACACTGCTAAAGCTCAAAATACAGAAGGCTCGCCACTTCTTAACCCTACTTATTGGTATATGAGTATAGATGGTATATATGTATGATTATGGTATATGTATGATAGTATAGGATGATTACCCTTATGTCAAGATTCAATTATTGCTTGCCCTCTATCTGAAAAAAATGGTAAAGTCTGTCATCAAATATCATATCCAAATATCATATCCAATCCAAAATATAGCAATATAGCCTGAAAACTCATGAGGAAAGCAGGCCGAGAGAATGCAGAAAGTCAAAAAATTACGGCTTGAATGCTGCATTTGCGCAAATACTGACCCCGGTGGTTACGAATTGCTGTATCCCCTGCCAAGGGGAGAGGTTATTCGATGCCGCCGCTGCGGTCTGATCTACGTTAATGATCTTCCCCCTGGAGATGATGATTGTCAGAGCGAGGAATACTTCACCTACTGGGGAATCGATGTTTACCAGAAATCAGAAGAGCTTTTCCTTGAGGAGTTTCACCAGGTAATTAAAGAAATTAACAGATTTAATCCCTTAACCGGCAAGCTGTTGGATATTGGTTGTGGCCCGGGATACTTTTTAACTGTAGCCAGGCAGTATGGATGGGAGGCCGTAGGTCTTGATGTCAGTAAGGTTATTGTAAATCTGGCCAAGAAACGAGGGGAAAAGGTTTTTTGCTGTAAGGTGGAAGAATTTGCTCTAAAGTATCCAGCAGAGAAATTTGACTGCATCACTATGTTCAATATCCTTGAGCATCTTGTCTATCCTGCACAGGCATTATCCGCTGTCCGAAGGATATTGAAAAGTGATGGAATTATAGTTATTGAAACCCCTACTGAAGATAGCCTTGTTCGCCGTACCGCCAACCTTCTTTACCGGCTGAGTAATGGAAAATGCGACCATCTGACCAGGCAATTGTACCATTGTGGAGGTCACCACTTTGGCTTTTCACCAAAAACAATAAGCTTACTTTTGGCCAGTCAGGGCTTTAGGCCCGTGAGCATTCGACCTGCTCTCTCATCGCCGAAGATCGCCCTGAAAAAGCGCATAGTGGAATTAGCCAGAGCAAGGGGGCTGGCTGAAAAGCTGCTTCAGCTTATCTTGGCAGGCGCAATCTCCTTGGCCTGGGGTGAATCTAGGCTTTTCGGCCCCCAGCATATGGCCAACCGAATGAGGATCCTGGCCCGGCCTAACATGCCTAGTCAGTAATAGCAACATGCCTAGTCAATAATAGAAAGATTCTGTTCCGCAAGTCCTAAATAGCCGATGATACAAGTAGAGGAGAGACTATCAAATGGAGGATAAGTGCCCGACCATAAAGCTCTGTAATTTACTCAGGCAGCATAAGTGTAATTTACTCAGGGTAGCACAAGCGGCTCGCCTGTGCTGGACCAGCGAGGTGCTTATCCTCATCAAAAGCTTATAATTTATTACGGCCGGATGTTTATTCGGAGACTTATTGAGTATGAATACTTATTTAAACCTGAATCCAGAGCGAACATCTGAAAAGCTTTATATTCTAGAATGTTAACTCACACATTTTGTGAAATTTAACTGATTGATTTTAGAATGCAATAAAGCATTCGCTCTGGCATAAGGTTAATGGGGAAGTAGTATGGAGGTTAGAGTTTTTCTGGTTTTCCTAATCATTGATTTAATCTAGGGAGTCTTAATCTTTTTAACTACAAATAATAAAGATGAGGATAAGAACATGAAATCAAACAGAATAGTAGTCCTGGGGCTGATTATAGGATGCCTTATATCTTTTTGGGGTGGTAGCTTTGTTTGGGCAGGTGATTATTATATTGAAAAACAGACCGAGACCTTGCTTGATGGAAAACCATCGGGTAATAGTTCGGTGTTGAAGATGTGGGTAAAACAGGACAAGGTAAGATATTTCAATGAGAGCGATAAAAATACGGTCTTAATTATTCACATGGATAAGGACAAGGCCTATCAGCTTAATGAGCAGGAGAAGACCGCCAGGGAAATCGATTTAAAAGCTCAGTTTGCGGCTCTTGAAAAAGAGATTGAGGTCCATTCAAAAAAGACCGGTAAAACCAAAAAGATTGGCCAATGGGATGCCTACCAGGTAATTATGACCAGCACGGCTAAGGGGATTCCTACAGATGTAGAGTACTGGCTCAGCGATGCAGTCAAGGTGCCTAAAGAAATAAGGTCAAAAATGGCTGTTTATTTTGGCCAAAAGAAGATTGTCAGCGAATTGAATAAATACTCTGGCTATCCGGTAGAGATCACCGTCCATATGGATGCCCAGAACAAGAAACTTGATATGGTTACTAGGCTAGTTAAGGTGGAGGAAAAGGAAATCGATAGGAAATTGTTTGATATACCGCCAGGGTACAAGATAGAAGGCGGCCTGCCGACAAAGGAGGAGCCTAAAGCCTCTCCTCAGGCTGAGGGTAAAAAAAGCAGCACCTCTGGCCAGCAGCCTGCCTCGGCTGCTGCTCCCGCGGCAGCGGCACCAGCCCCTTGACGCAGATACAGCTGCGGCGGGCCTATTTGCGGGCATGGCGGGCCTATTTGCGGGCAGAAAGTTTTGCTGAAAAGGGCGCGACGGGCAAGTCTTTTCTCTTGCCTATAGCGCCTTTTTTCTCTCTCTACTGTTTATTTATGCTTTGGCACTTTTTCTCCGAATCCTTGATTTTACTGGATTGGCTATTAGAGGTAACTTTCAAGGATTTCAAGGCGATAAGAAATTTCTGCAAAAGTGTAGCTGTTTATTCAAATCATCTTGATAGCGACAAGGATTCTCTTTTTTAAAATTTCTTGCGGCAAACCATGATTATTTTTTTGAGCTTTGCTTGCCTTGTTCATCCTGAAACAAAAAGGCGCAGGGGGCAGGAGGGCATAATTTCATCTGTTTTTCAGAGGTTCATAGTTTCTATGAACCCTGAATATTCTCCCCTTGAGATATTTCATTTTGAAATAACAAATAGTTTTAATAGTACTCTCTTCATCCACATTCAAGCTGTTCTGTCTCATTCATAGTATGAATGAGATATGCAAAAAAATGCATAATCTGGCAGACAAGAGTTTTCAGTTTATTAACATATGGTTAGACGATGCATTCCTTCATAATTGCTAATTACTCTGTGTAAGGGAATACATAAAATTTTAATCTCTTCAATGAGAAAACCTGCTCAGGGCTTGACTTCAAGACATAATTCACCCCAACCTAAGGGTAAGACCAACTTTAAGTGATAAATATCACAATGATAAATCAATAAGTTAAGCCTATTACCCTATTGAGCATTTCAGGGAAGAAGCAAGAATTTCCTTAAGTTTTCCATATGAGCATGAAATTTGCATCTACATAAGCATAAGGAATCAGTAAAGGAAGATTTTAGTAAAGAAAAGTTATAGAAGACCTGCCCGGATTTTGGCAAGGTTGCCGGGTGACGGCCTCTGTAGCTTCTATTCTATCTAAGAATACAATTATCCGAATTAGATACCCCAGTTCTACACCCCAGCAATTCAAAAAATTAAGTTAATTTTTGTTTTATCAATCAGAGAGAGCCCAATCAGGATCAGGGAATGGGAAATAATGCATTGATAAATTCATGCATTGATTTCTTATTCATTGATATTTGGGATGTTTTTGTGGTTTTCTCTGTTTAGCTAACATACTATATCCGAGCAATCTTTAAAACGACAGCGAGCCATGATTTCATCTTTTTCCTTTTTTATGAATAGCTTAACCAACGTGATGTTGATCCAGGTGCTCCACTTCTCCACCATCATTTACCTTAGCCCAAGAAAGCTCAGGCAGACAGCCCGCTCTTCCTGTTGATCAAAGTGAGACCTTCTTGTTTCTAGAGCTCGCCCTAAGCTCCTCTTGCTTAGGGTGCGCGCTACAACGGCTTGCTTTAGGGTGCTAGCGTAGCTATTTGTTTAGGGTGCCAACAAGCATAGGCTATATTATGTATGCCTCTTGCTAGGTGTGAAAGCCAAATCTCACTGCCCTCGCCTCTCCCAAGAGGGAGGAGGAGGGGAAACATCTATAGCCTCAAGAAAAACTCTCTTTATCTGTAAAAAGAGAGCGGGGATATGGATAAATAGGCAAAGAAAACAAAGAAAGGGGGTGAGAGAGGCTAGGAGCCTTCTCCAAATAATCAAGGAAAGTGCTCGAAGGAGAAGCTTTTAACAAAATGCTTTTAGAGAACTTTTAGACAAAGGGAGGTGATAGAGACCGCTCTCCTGGTTATCAGTAGAGAATAAATTATACCAGGAAGCACCTTTTTAGATGCTTTGTCTGTGCTTATAAATATGTAATTATATGGGCTTAGACTAGATAAGGAGGTGATTTTTGCAAGAAGGGTTGATAAAAAGGTCACCGGTACTTTCAATGGACGGATCATATCAATACCGATGACCTTCGTGATGCATACAGAAAGTTTGGGACCTTTTGTATGCAATCTATTAATATGCAAAGTAAGTGCCAAGGTATGGTTTGGGGAGTTTATAGGCAGGCTTAGATGATCCTTATCTTCCTGATAATCTTTTGAATTATGGGTAAATTTGCTGTCCACTTTTCAAGATGCATTGAGGATGAGTAAGAGCTCAAAGCAGGTATCCCCCTTCGATAAGTAGCTATTTCAGATACTTTTTATGATCAATAAAGGTACGTATAGTTATCCGGGTGTTAGATTTTGGTACTTAGGCCTGTACTGTAGCCATATCGATTGATGCCAACCAACCATCCTTAATTTTTAGCTTTTTAATTTCATGTGTATATTCTCTCTTAAAAACTAAGCTAAAGAGAATAATCGACGGATTCCCTTACCTTAATTACTCTTTTCAAGGAAGGAGATTATTCACTATGAAAGAATTTTCTTTGAAATATGTAAGTTGCGCTATTATCTTTGCTATAGCAGTTATTTTCTTGGCTTCAACTCAGGCTAGTGCTCAATTTCTTCCCTATGTTCCACCATATGCACCATATGCAACCGTACCTTTCTATAATCCTTATGTTCCGCCATATCCTGTGTTTGCTCCGATATATCCCACAATCCCGCTGTTTGATCCTTATCTGTCTCTTCCGACTACGGCCACAAGAGCTGCCGCGGCAACCATCGTTTTGTTACCTACAACCCCTACAGTTACCGCAGCCGCGCCTTTGGGTACGTTATCTCTGACCCCAACTACCCTTGTTCTACTAACCTTATACTTATCTTTGGCGGAATGAGCAGGCTATTGGTATAGGAAGAAGGAGGGTTATTTTAACAGGTTATAATTTTTATCTAAAACCTCAACTCGAATAATTATTTTACATTGAAGTGTTAGGAGTTACCATATGCGCAGTAAGAGCTATTTTATGAGTTTTACTAAAAAATTACTCCTCATTTCTGCTCTATGTTGTGTATTTATTTTCGGAGTAGCTCTCCAGAAAGGGGCATGTCAATTTCTCTATCCCCCTCTTGTACCTTTCTATGCTCCTGTTCCTATCTATCCAGCGCCCATATTTTATCCGATTGCGCCAATACCCTACATCAGAGCACCTCAGGCGACCATTATTCTTTCCACAGGGATTACCGCGGTAAGCCCAACAGCCGGCTCCCTGGTCATTGGCGCTCCGACTGTGGTTACGCCCACTACGACCACCACAGTGGTCAGCACAACAGTGCCGACCACGACCGCGGCTCCTGCACCTCTGTTAGGGATTTTAGGTGTACTCTACGCAAGTGCCCTCTATGAGAGCCCTCTTTCTGTAGCTAATCCATTATTATTTGGTTATTTATCAACATTGCTTCTTTAGAAGCTAAGTAAGGGGACTAAAGCAATGTCAAAACAGCAAGGGGCGAGAGGTTTGGCATTAACTTCTCAGATAGTTATTTTCTGCATGATGGTCATTTTTTCTTTGTCATCAAAGGGTGCGGCCCAAGTACCCTATTTCTTCCCCTGGTCCGCAAATCCATATTTTTATCCGATCGTGCCGGTTTACGCACCACCTGTTCCGCCGCCCTTTTTTATCCAGCCTTATCCCTATTTTATTGATCCCATAGCGGCTCCTGTAACCAGGGCACCTGCGGCGACAACGATTATTATTACTAACCCAACCACTGGTACGGTTTCAGTAACCACAGTAGCTCCTGCTACTACGGCGGCGGCTACTACTACAGCGACAGTAAGTCCAATCGTTTCGACTCTGGCTTCACTCTATGCTCAGGCACTTTATTCGCCAGCAGCCGTAAGTACAGCTAATCCGCTCCTTTTTGCTGTATTATCGAATTTATTTATCTGATCAGGAGACGTACAAACGTAAATTCCTCAAGATTCACCAAAATGAATCTTGAGGAATTTACAGCCTGACAGAGCCTGCGAACCGGGTTTTTGTGAGAGATATGAGAGATATAAGACCTTATTATAATTAGGTAAACCTTATTATAATGAGGTAATAAGAAAGGAGGTTATTATGACCAAAGGGAAAAGAAGTATTGTTTTGCTCTTTTTCACTGTTGTCATTTCGCTATCCATAATCTGGGTACTACCAAGTTATGCGCAGTATACTGCTGGCACCTTGCCTCCTCTCAATACAGCCGTAGGTTATGGAGGATTCTTCAATCCTTACGTTTTTTCTCCCGGCCTTTATAGAGTGGCTGCGGGCAGCTACCCTCTTTTTGATCCTTTTGCCTCACTGCTTTCAACCACTTTTAATCCACTGCTCACACCAAGTTACTACCCGATTATTCCCACATTCCCCTTTGCTCCTCTTCCTACTCCGGTAACATTGCCTACGACTACAGCCCTTACCACCCCAACCCGTACGGCTGCCCAAACAGGGACCTGGGTGGGTACCTGGACCAGTACCTGGATCGCCTTTATCGTTCTTTGGCATACCGGGCCGATGACGCTGAATCTAGTTGTCGATCCACTGCTTGGCACTGTTGTCGGCACCGCTCTTTTGGCTGGGAGTAGATATGCCAACATTCCATTTGATGTAAGTGGGGTCAAAGTCAATAATATCATCAGCTTAGAGGGCATCCCAAAACTAGGATATCTTATTGACATAACCTGCGTTCTCACCTCACCGACCACGATGAACGGTTTTTATACCATAGTTACGGCTGGTGATCTGGTAGACGAGGGCATATTCGATTTGAGCCTGCTTGCTCCGGTTATTATTTAAACTAGTAGCTGCAAAAGTTGCGGCTGCAGAATAACAGGGATATGAATTTTTTGACTTTTTAAGGATATCTAACCATGACTAGATGGACAAAGTATATCGTATCACCTCTTGTGGTTTTCATCTCCATCTCAATCTTGGCTTTGCCCCTGAGCGAGGCCCAGTATCCAGCTACTGCTTACTATCCTGTTTTTGATCCCTTTACTGCTCTGCTGTATACTCCATTTAACCTTATACCTAGCCTAGGATATTATCCAATTGCGCCTGTTGCACCTTTTATCCCAACAGCTTCTCCGGTCTCTACCCTGACAGCGGCTATCCCAACCCGTACGGCTGCCCAGTCAGGGACCTGGGTGGGTACCTGGACCAGTACCTATATCGCCTATATTGTTCTCTGGCATACCGGGCCGATGACGCTGAATATCGTTGTTGATCCCCTCTTGGGAACGGTACTTGGGACTGCTGTTTTTGCTGGCAGCAAGTACGCCAGCATCCCATTTAGTGTTGATGGGGTAATGGTAAACAACGTTATCTCGCTCAGTGGGCTCCTATCTACCGGATATACTATGGTTATGACCTGTATTCTTACCTCACCAACTACAATGACAGGTTTTTACACGGTAGAAGGCACTCATATCCCGGTCTTGGATGAAGGAGTATTTGATTTGACTTTGCAAGCTCCAGTTATATTTTAGATTACGTGCACTGGGGCAAACGCATCATGGTCTGAATCATTATGGTATGAATAAGGGATTCTGGCAGGGTGACCAAGATGGAAGCCCTGCCCCTTGTTCCTTGTGGCCCACTATATTGATATTGCTAAGGGTAAGGTATTTTGGTCATGGAAAGGCGAAAACTGTTGGTCAAAAAATCATTATCATTTTCATTTTCTCATCTTTGGTTGCTTCTCTTTTTGCTCATCCTAGTAAGTCCTCTTTCTTTGAGTGAAGCTGCGGCTCAAGGGGCTGGGGAAAAATCAAAGTATAATCTTCTTCTCATTACGATTGATACCCTGCGGGCCGATCACCTTGGCTGCTATGGCTACCAGAATATAAAGACTCCAGCCATTGATGCTCTGGCCTCGGAAGGTATTCTCTTTACCCATGCCCTGACTCCGGTTCCGATCACTCTGCCTTCGCATGTTTCGATCATGACTGGCCTTTATCCAATTCAGCACGGGATACAAAATAACGGCAATTTTCTTCTGCCAGACAGTGCCCTCACCCTGGCCGAAGTCATGAAGTCACAGGGATATCTTACCGGTGCCTGTGTCGGCGCCTTTGTCTTAAACTCCATGTTCGGCTTGAGTCAGGGGTTTGATGAATATAATGACTCTCTGCCGAGAAAGAAGCGATCGAGTGCCAGCCCCCTTGACAGTGAAAGGCGAGCTGAGGAAGTTACCCAATCTGCCCTCAGGTGGCTGGAAAAAAGTAATAGTCAGCCTTTTTTCCTCTGGGTCCATTATTTTGACCCACACGCTCTTTATTTCCCTCCCTCTCCCTTCAGGGAGCAATATAAGCATCACCTCTATGATGGGGAAATCGCCTATACGGATAAGTGCATTGGGAATTTGTTCAATGGGCTTAAGAGGATGGGGGTATGGGATAAGACAGTGGTCATTCTGACGGCAGATCATGGTGAGGGGCTGGGTGAGCATGGGGAGGCCACGCATACGATTTTTATCTATGAGACAACCTTGCGGGTTCCTCTGATCATCAAGGCGCCCTCAGGGCTTGGGCCCGTCTCAAAAACAGTAAAACATAAAAAAATATCTCCAATGGTTACTACCCTGGATATTTTCCCGACCATTATGGACCTTTTTTCGATCCAGCCTGAGGGAGTTTCCTTAAGCCACCTGCCGGGCAAAAGCCTCCTGCCCCTGATTTCGGGGAAATGTCAGACTCTCCATCAGGAAATCTTCTGTGAAACATTGTATCCAGAGCTTAATTTTGGCTGGAGCCGAATTGAGGGGATAAGAACGGAGTACTGGAAATATATCCAGGCACCTAAATCTGAACTGTACCATTTGGCTGAAGATTCTTCTGAAGACCGCAATCTTCTGTCTACTAAACCCGATCTGGCCAATGAGTGGGAAAAGAAACTTTCGCTCTTAAAGGAAAAGTTGCAAAAGGAAAAGCAGCAGCCAAAACTTATCCAGGATGAGACTGCTTTGCGGCGGCTTGAAAGCCTTGGCTATTTTCGAGCCGCTAAAGCCAAAGAGGAGGATAAGGCAGCCAAAGCTTCTCAAAAGCGGGCTGATCCCAAGGATATGATCCATTTGATCGATGGGATAGATCGGGGACTTTCTTATTATTATCTTGAGTCTTATGAGCTAGCCTATAATGAATTTAAAAAGATCATCGATGTAAATCCAGAAAATCTCTCGGCTACCTTCTACCTTGCCTGTGTAGAGGAAAAGATGGGTAAATTTGAGCAGGCAAGGGATAGATTCTTACATCTTCTGGCCATGCAGCCAGGCTATCTGGAGGCTCGAAACCACCTTGGGATTATCTATCATCAGTTAGGTCAACTTGAGCAGGCGGTGAAAGAATTTCAGCTCGCCCTGCAAGAGTCGAAATATGCTGATGTTTATTATAACCTCGGCATGGTCTATAGGGAGATGGGGAAAAAGGATGAAGCTATTTCAGCAGCCAAATCAGCCCTTGAGCTTGATCCAGACTATAGTGATGCTAAAAATCTCCTTGGGGAAATAGCTCTTGAGAAGGGAGAGCTAGATGAGGCATACCAACATTTCATGGAGACTCTGAAGCTTGAGCCAAAACACCTTGAGGCTCGCAATAACCTTGGAGTGATATACTTTCGCCGCTCAAGGTTTGAAGAGGCTCTGCGAGAATTTTCCCAGGCAGCAGCCATAGACCCAAACAGTGCTGAAGTCCAGAATAACCTTGGTAGCCTCTATTTGGCGCAATCCTCTTACTCCAAAGCAAAAGATGCCTTTCGGAAATCCCTCAGTTTGAGGCCAAACTATGCAGATGCTTTAGTCAATCTCGGAACGACTTATTTCAAAGAGGGAGAGCTGGAAGAGGCTAAAAAGATCTACCTTCAGGCCACCAGGCTGGCTCCGAACAATCCCGAGGTCTGGAATTACCTTGGACTTACCTACTTCACTCAAGGAGAGTATAAAAGTGCGGTTGATCCTTTTGAAACCGCCATCAGGTTGGCACCATCCCGATCGGACATCTCTCTTTCCCTTGGCAAAACTTACACTAACCTTCGCTCCTTCGACCAGGCTCTATCCTGGTTGAGGAAAACGACAGAGATTGACCCGAATAACTTTGAGGCTTACCTGCTCATGGGACACGTTCTCTATGATGAACTTGGCAAGGCCCAAGAGGCGATCAGGGCATGGGAGAAAGCTCACCAGCTTGCCCCTCATGATCCTGTCCCCTTGCTGAATTTGGCCGCGGTTCACTTTCAGACAGAGAAATATCCCGAGGCTATCGCTCTTTGGAAAAAGGTAATTGAGATTGATCCTAATTCAAATGAGGCTTACCTACATATCGGCACTGCCTATCTCAAGCAGGATCATCTTGATGAGGCGATCCAATCATGGCAAAAGATCCTTGACCGCACTCCGGCCCATCCAGAAGCAATGATCAATCTTGGTACTGCTTTCTATAAAAAGGGAGACTATGAAAAAGCCATAGAACTATGGCAGAAGGCGGCACAGCTTTCCCCGAAGGATCCAAAGGTTCATTATAATCTGGCTCTGGCTCTCATATACCGGAGGGATTATCGCCAATCGCTGCAAGAGCTAGAAGAGGTTCTTCGGCTTGAGCCGGACAATATCCAAGCTCGAATGCTTATGGAGACCGTAAAGCAGCAGGAGAGTTGGTAAGCGTGTATTATCCGTTTTTTGGCATTGTAATTTTTGGCTACAGGAGGTGAACACTGAAGATTATAGATAATATTTAGAGCATAATTATATTTAACTATTATAAAGAGCGCATCCCTAGAATTTGTATTTTTCACATCAAGTTTAAAGCAGATTCATCTATTCTAGGAAAATAATCAAAGATTGTATCAAAGGAGGGAAAACGATGAGAAAGTGGATCTCATTACTCTTTACCACCGCGGCTTTGTTGTTCTCGTTTGGTTTTGGATCAGCTCAAATGGTAGCGCCGGGAGCTTTTGGGGGAGTTCGGGCTCCTTTTTTCTATATGCCGCCAGCCAATCCGTTTTATGCACCTGCACCTTTTCTGCCTGCTCCTCTGGGTATGCCCCCTTTACGGATTGCTCCGCCCCGGCCTCTCCTTGCCCCAATGGGCACTATTTTGCCGACGCGTTATGCTGCGGCAACAATTACCATTATCTTTGATCCCACCCTGTCGGTGGTAAATGTGAGTGCCGTGCCTATTGCCTCACTTCCCGTAGCACCAACAGCCGTGACTACTGTTCCGACTGCTCCGGCTCCTACAGCTCTGGCTACGCTTTTGCCCGCTCTTTTAGCCATCCCAACTGGTCCCCCCTGGACTCAAACCCAAACCATATCGACTACTACCATTGTTCCCACTGCGCCGGCTTCATCCACAGGGCTTACTAGCCTGTTGCCGATTATTTAGCGCGGCGCTGCTTATTTTCGCTGATTATAATTTTTGCTTATTTTTCAGGCACCTCCCTTCTCTACCTTTCAGTAAAAGAAGGGAGGTGCCTTTTTCTCTTTTAAGGATTTACTTTTGCTTTCCTAAGTGGTCTGTTCGCTAAACGCGTAACACAAGGTAGGGGTGGATTTTAAACCCACCCCTACGTCTAGGGGCGGCCCTTAGGTCCACCCAGCTTGCGCATTTTGTTAGCGAAAAGACCACTAAAAAAGACCACTAATAACTACACTTTTGCAGAAATTTCTTAACGCCTTGAAATCTTTAAAAATTACCTCTAATAGAAAATCCAGTAAAATCAAGGGTTCGGAAAAAAGTGCAAAAGCATAGTAATAATAGTAATAAATGAAAGCGAAAAACTATGGCGCTTGCAGCACGGCCAAGTAGGCATTAACCAAGCCATAGCCATAGTACTGATCCCAGCCGACTGTTCCAAGGTCAGTGGCAGTTCCCTCCAGGATGCCGGTTACCTGAAGTGGAGTAAGAGGCAAGGTGCTCTTGCTGACGATCAGCGCAGCTACCCCTGAGACCAGAGCCGCAGCCGGAGAGGTCCCTTCCATGAAGTAGTAGTAGAAGCTCGTATAGTTTGGTGCGGCAAAGGTCTGCTGCAAGATGCCATCGCCAAAGCCGTCAAGGTTTTGGTCCACGGATAGGTCCCCGCCTGGGGAGCAGACATCGATATAGGGGCCGTAGTTTGAGTATAGAGGCCTGGTGTAGTCATAGCGGATGGCGCTTACAGAGATACACTCAGGGTATGAGGCTGGATATTCAGGGATGCTTGAGCCTGCATTGCCAGCCGAGCAGATAATGGTTACTCCGGCATTATAGGCATAGGTTACGGCTGTATGCTCAGTTGCGCTGGTGCCAGGGCCTCCAAGGCTCATGTTGATGATTTTGGCGCCATTGTTAGCGGCAAAGTAGATGCCGTCCACTTCGGCTGTAATAGCTGTAGATCCGGTGCTATCCATCACCTTGACTGGCATGATGGTGGCATTGAAGGCTACGCCGGCTACACCCAAGAGATTATTAGTGGTCTGAGCGATGCATCCGGCCATGTGGGTCCCATGCCCATAGTCATCATTTGGATAGGCATCGAGGTTGACAAAGTCATAGCCAGGCGCAAAGAGGGTTCCGGCAAGGTCTGGCGCCAGAGCATAGACCCCGGCTGTCTGGTAAGCTACGCCGCTGTCAAGAAGAGCCACCAGGGCGCCGATGCCGGTGCTTAAATCCCAGGCATAGCTGCAGTTTAGCCTTGGCAGATGCCACTGGTAGGTATAGTAGGGATCATTGGGAATTAGATGGTTGCGGCGATAAAGGTTAGGGCTGGCATAGAGAACCGAAGGCTCGAGAGAAAGCCGACGAACCATCTCCAGCACGGTTACCGAGCTTGGTATGGCCAGGAGTTTATAGCCTGCGTAGGGGCTTGCGTAAATTTCACGGCACTGATGGGTGGCATAGACCCTGGCTATTTCAGCCACTGGGGTGCCAGGCCGGAAAGTAACCACAACCTGGCCGGTGGTATAGCTTGGCTGGCCAGGGATATAGTAATTGAGCGATTGAGAGGCTGGTGGTCCAAGGCGAAATTGACCTGTGTCTATGCCTAGTGCGGCTACCTCCGGCGCTGGCAGCGGTGCTGGAGTAAGAGTTGCAGCGGCGGTGCGCGAATATGGTGTCAGGACATATGGCGCCATAACATACGGGATAGAAGGCGAAGATGTTAATCCGGCGATTAAAAAATCATTGAAAAAATCATTCGGGAATCCTACCAGAGGAGGTTGAATATTGGCGGCTGGCCATCTCCAGGAGACAGACGGAGTTTGCCAAGGCACCACTTCTTCAGGGAGCCATAATAAAGGATTTATCCAGAGGGATAGAGGGTTTGATAAATCTTGACCATACGGCCAGACCGCAAATCCAGATAGAGCCGAGGCAGGCCAAGGCAAGAAGACACAGCCAAGAATAACGATCGAAGAAACAAAAGCGATAAAGATTAAAAAGAAATGTTTTTTTAAAAATTCCCCCCTACTACCCACTGATCCCCTATTGCTCATCTTACGGTTCTCCTTCTGAAAAAAAGAGTAGATCAAAAAGTAAAATGAAGATAGTCTTTTAATAGTCGAAAATTAGCCCTGTTTTTTTACGCAACTATATAAGCAAGTATTTTTGAGGAATTACGAGGCCAGAAAAGTGTAGGTTTACAGTTCAGCAGGCATCCCCAGGCAGTAATCGCCCGGGCAGTGATCGATAGACAAAAAGTCGCAAGCGCGGCTGGTCAAAACCTCGTTTTCAATAAAGTAGGAATTCCTCGATTTAGTTCTTTCATTTCATTCGGTAGTCATTCATTTCGTTCGGTAGCTATCATCAGCCCCTCTTTTTGATTCAAATTGAATCATCACCATCTATGATAAAAAGCCATCTGTGACTAAAAATCGGCATAATTTATGCTATTATTATTTTATTGGTTACACTTTTGCAGAAATCTCTCCATGCCTTGAAATTCTTGAAAGTTATCTTTCATACCAAACCTAGTAAAATCGAGGGCTTGGGGAAAAGTACCAAAGTATAGTTATTAAATAAAGATACTGTCTCTTGAATGTTACTATAAAACATTAGTACTATATTAATATAGTACCCTGAAGGATAGTTAGCTGTAAAGAATCGCTTATAAATGGGGCAGGTGCTCATCAAAAATTTTAACCCATAACCATTTTCGAGGAGAATTAACCGATATGAAAACCAAAAGGAACATTCAATCGGTCTTGCTGACCGTATGGCTGGTGGCTCTTGTTGCTTTGACCCTTCCTGCTTGTGGGCCTTTTTCTGCCGATGAGCAGGGAGGAAAAAGTGAAACTAGCCAATCTTCGCCTGCCGCAGGCAGCAGTACATATCCTACTTTTCTATCCATAGCTGAGGGACAGGCTGAAATTAGCCCTAGCCCATCGACCACCTTCCCCATCGTTATCAATCAGTCAGGACACTATATCTTGACTGACGATATCAACCTCACTTCTGATGCCGGGACCTCCTCCTATCTTCTCAAGGCGAACGCCATTGAGATTAGGGCAAGCGATGTTACCCTCAATCTGAATGGCCATACTATCAGCGGCCCTCAAAGCGCGGGAAGCGGCATTGGTATCCTGGTATCTCAAGTAGAGAATGTCGAAATCATAAATGGAACAGTCCGTGGTTTTTTTTCCGGCATCAAACTATCCGGCAAAAATCATCAGATCAAAAATGTCAGGGTCTGCTCTAATAGCTCCTATGGTCTTGAAGCTGAATCATCTCTCATCATCAATTGTCAGGCTGAGTTCAACGGATCGGACGGCTTTTTGGCCACATCCTCAACGATCATAAACTCAAAGGCTCGTTCAAACGGCTCCAGCGGTCTGCGTGTTAGCTCATCCACTGTCAGCGGATGCATCGCTGAATCAAACAGCGCTCATGGTATATGGACAATCGACAAATGCCGGATCGAGGGGAATAGAATGATGAATAATGGTGGCTATGGACTGTATTTGAACCCTGACTATAGCTATGCCATCAGAAATAGGGCTGGCAGCAATGCTGCTGGCAATTTCTATCAAGCGGGGAATAATTATCTGCCGGTCAGCGGCGATGAAGCCAATCGAGAGGAATGATATCATTAATTTAATAATATATAAATAAATTCTATAAATTAATAATTAATGAAATATAGATGAAATATCCAGGTTGATAAAATATCCAGGTTAAGGAGAATACGGTCGATGGATGAGCAAAGGTTCAAGAAGTGGTGTTATCAAGGATTAGGAACAATAGCGGTTCTCGGCATGCTTTGTTTCTTATTGGTTACAGGGGGGGAAAAAGCAGGGGGCCAGGAGTCTGGTCCGGCCCAAACACATCAAAATAGCCCCAAGGGACCTCATCTTTCCTGTGATTATTGCCACGACAATCCCTACCCTGGATATTTCAAGGATGGTCGGCCTCTGGCCACAACCACCTTATGTGACCAATGCCACAGCCCACAGGGGCAATTTGACGGAGTGAATGATCCGCTCATCGGAGCCAAAGCCAACTGGAAGAGTGGAGGGGTATATGTGGGGGATCATTTAAAGCCGGGCAAAGAGAAGTGGTGTGTCGGCTGCCATGATGAGGGAAGTTGCATAATTAATAACACGCCCGCGCCAAACATTGCCGGAAAATCCCTGTCTGGAGGCTGGCAGAGCCCTGCTCTCGTTGTTTCCTCTAATATTCAGGGCGCTGTGAATCTGCTGGATCATAGCCTTGATACAGGGACAGTCGGCACAAGTGGGTCATTCATTATCTTTGATCTTGGTCAGTCTACCGATATTTCCCATATCAGGCTTTTTGTAGGCTCAACTACTGAAACCCACTGGAACCTCTTTGGCGGAGACGATCCTTCATCCTGCACTATCAAGCTCCTCCTTGGAACTAGGACATATGCTTCTCCTACCTGGAAAATAGGATCTGAGGCAGGATGGAATGAGGTTAGATTGGATAAATTCATTTCGGTTCGCTATCTCAAATTGGTCAAGGTTAGTGCAGGCGCACTGCCAGTCAATTACCTGCGTGAGTTTGAGTTCAAAAAGGATATTCAGTATGGATATTACATAAGCGGCCACAAGATTGGCTGCGATCGGTGTCATGATCTAGCCAGTGTCCACATTGATGGCCAGGCCAGGACCTACCGCGCCAGCCAGAATAACTACCAGAGCGGCTATCGCCTAAAGAGCGTAGAGGTGGACGGGCAGATGGTTCTGCCCATGGAGATTCCGCGGGTAGGCTGCAACAGTGGAGAAAGTCCCAGAACCGACAATGACTTTGCCCTATGTTTTTCCTGCCATGATAAATATAAGCTTCTTGGCGATGCCTATGGCTCGGGCAGCTTTTATCAGGATCCTCTGGCTACGAATTTTCGCAATGAAGATCATGTCGATGGAAACGGCAAGGTGAGCAATGAGCATCTTCGCCACCTGCAGGGAAGAGGCTACTGCGGAAACACCAAGGATTGGGATTCTGACTGGGATGGAGTGGCTGACTCACCGCAGAGCTGTCCGGCCTGTCATAATGTTCACGGCTCGCCCTCACCAGCCATGACCAGGCATGGGGAGCTGGCTAGTCCAGCGGGCAGCAGCGCTGAGAAGGCCCCTATGTTTAACTTTCGCTATCTAAACGCGGCTGGGAAAATGGACTATAATCTTTTCGATGTCAGGCAAAGTAGCGGTGGGTGTACTCAGTTCTATGGCCCTGGGCCTGGTTCGGTAACTAAAAATAATATGTGCAATATGTGCCATAATGACCAGGTCAGCTACCATCGAACTCCGGTTGACACCTGCCGGGATTGCCACAGTCAGTATGTGCAGTCCCATCCAAGCCACCACACCCACCTTGGGGCTGAGCGGGGCCCATCTCCATCCCTTGGATGCTGGGATTGCCATGCAGGCAGTGAGGAGAATCCCCATGTTATGCTCTTTGCCGATAATAAACCATTGCCTGAAACCAGAGTCTGCGATCCTTGCCACAGCCCTGAGGGAACATATGACGGGGTGGATGATCCAGTCATTGGGGCTAAAAATAACTGGGCAAGCGGTGTCTATCAAAATAATAGGCTGAGAGCGAGTAAAGAAAAGTGGTGCGCTGGATGCCACGATGAGATTCCAGCCAAAAGCCGGGCCGATGGCTCAGGAGTAGATGCTCCGGCAGTGATCGGCAATGAGCATGCAGCCACTCCTTATGGCTATTATAAGACTGGGCATGGCAAACATAATCTGGTCCTGTGCACTGACTGCCATGATCCTTCCACGAAGCATATAGACCATGAGCCACGAACCTATCAGGCCTCCCTTAATAACTACCAAGCAGGATATCGCCTAAAGATGATCGATGGTGGGCCTGCTTTGAGAATTAGAAACACACCACCCGCTATTCCTGATCCGACCAAATCGTGGCAGGATTTTGCCCTCTGCCTAAGCTGTCATAATAAATATGAATTGCTCGGGCATAGCCAGGGCCAGGGGCAGTGGCATCGGAATCCACCTTTTGGTACAAATTTCGGCACCTGGCGAAACGAACACTATTGGCACCTTTCGCTG
>Ga0207433_10007126_pt1 | contig 18881 bp, 33 predicted proteins | sample YelNatPaOPGAMG01_FD_187559 | JGI IMG/M metagenome (GOLD analysis project Ga0207433, IMG submission 187559) | Hot spring thermophilic microbial communities from Obsidian Pool, Yellowstone National Park, USA - OP-RAMG-01 (SPAdes) (version 3) | ecosystem: Environmental > Aquatic > Thermal springs... | reverse complement strand
TTGGCTTCTAGCAAACATAAATAGCGTAAATACTACTACTATTATTATGAAAACCCAACTATACTTAACAAAAAATGATAATATTTCTTCACTATTTCTTAAACCTTGAATTGCATCGTTTAAGCTTTGCTTCAATTCTGTATTTTCCGTATCATTAATTTGTGATATTATTTGTTCTCCCGCATTACCAAATTGATGTATCATATTAGTTGATAATGGAATGAATAGCATAAATATCATAACTGTTAAAATGAACGCTACTATGAAAACAAATATATAAGCCATTACCCCTTTCATCTTCTTCTCCCCCCCATTTTTTGATTTATATTCAAACCTAAAATATTTCTTACTATTTTTCTCTCATCGAAAAATCTACTTTTTGCTGGAATGTTTTCACTTCTCCCACCAAATCCTGCTGGTAAAAATCCTAATGGAAATAAAAACCTATTAATAACCGCTCCGCTCGATGAACTACTTGAACTACTACTGCTACTTGAAGATGAACTTGATGAACTACTACTATACGAACTTGAACTGCTCGATGAATAGCTACTACTTGAACTGCTACTTGAAACATAAGAATATGAACTATATGAACTTTTACTATTCGATGAACTACTAAAAACTTTAGAAATTAATGAATAGCTACTTGAAGAAGAAACTGAAGATTTAGATGTTGAAGTTTGTGAAAATGTTGGTGCTAAAGATTTAGATGTTGAACTTGAAATACTACTAAATATTAAACCTAAACCGCTTAAAGAAGATGCTGAAGAAACTGAAGATTGTTGCGGTGCTAAAAATTCAAATCTTATAGGTATAGGTTTGCCTTCTGTCGATGAAACTAATGTTTTAAACCAATCCGTTCCCGCATTAACAAAATTTTCATATTCTTTTGTCATTCCTAATCTTTCTGATAACCATTTTAACCCTTGCGTTCCGCCAACTATATCTTTCATTCTTTCCCCCGCTGGTAAAATAGCATTTTCTTGCGGTGTAAATGAAACTGCAACTTTTCTTCCTATTTGTTCTTCAATTCTCATAAATATTCCTTCTTTTGTCATTATTGGCTGTTTGGCATATAATCCCCATCCAAAATAAACATTTTCTTCTGGTTTGAAAATAATTTCTGCCAACTTATCGCTGTTTCTCATTAAAACAAATCTGTCTGCTTTTTCCAAAACGCTTATTTCTTCTGCTTTTTCCCCTAATCTGCTAAATAGCTTATTAATAAAACTCTGTGCGTATCCTTTATTTAATGCCGTTAAATCGATGTCATGCGGTGTTTTTTGGTATGCCCCAAACATATACTGCTCTGTTGAACCAAAACCTATTAATTTTCTGCTTAACAAAAATTCTTTAGTGGTTTTGGCAAATTCTTCACTTATTCCTTCAAATCTTGGATTTCTTGCTAAAACATCTTTTATCGAATATTGTAATTCTTTCCATTCTCCGCTGGTATAAGCTTTATTCAAAATTTTTAATGCGTAATCTAATTGCTCTGGCGTTAAAGTTTTTGTTATTCCTTTTTCTTCTAATAATTCTGTGTAGGTTTGCTTAAATGCATCATAACTTAAAGCTTTTTCAATTGGCGATAAATACGGCGTTTTTGGTGTGAATTCTGTGAATTTTGCCCCCGTTCCCGCTATTCTCCATCCTTCTTCAGTTTTCAAAAATCCGAGCAGCGGCTTGGCATTTGTTCCTTTTTCAACATATAAACCAATCCATTTTTCATTCTCGTTTTTAACATAACCTGGTTTTAAGATTGGAATTTTTCCTTGCTCTATTGCTGTTATTAAAGCTTTAGAACCCAAACCCATTATTGAAGCAGTAGTTCCCGCAAAAATATAAGTTGCTAATGGATAAGTTATTTTCATAGGTTCTCCTTTTTGTAATTCTTCCGTTATATCCGTTAAACCCGTTAAACCTACACCAAAAACAAAATTCCTTAACGCTACTCCCGTATTTGAATAAGTTCTTAATAATCCGAAATTAATTAATCTCGTATTTTCTGCTAAAGTTGTCATAGTTGCAGAAGTTTCAAAAACTCTTATAGCTTCTTTATAATCTGGCAAACTAAATTTTCCAGTAGTGATTTTAGATGAAATCGCAGAAATTCCCGTATAAACCGATGTGCCTACTATTCCAGAAGTTAAAAATAATTTTGGTGTTAAAATTATTCCAGAAATTTCTGCCCCTAAAACGCCCCCTTCAAATGCTCTATTTATAGCATAATTTTTTTCTTCTGCCATTCTCACTAATTCGCCAAACCATATTTTTTCTGCGGTTTTCTCATCCCCTTTAATTTTAGCCGCTAAAAATGTTAAACTTTTAGAAAATGGTGCTAAAGCTATATTTGATGCTATATAAAGATTAGTTCTTATAGCATCTTTTTGCGTTAATATTTCATAGTATTCTTTTCCTTTTTTAATTGTCAAATCTTCTTTACCTTTTTTAATTGTCAAATCTTCTTTAAATTGCTCTGCTGTCGTTAATTTCAAATTATCTAAATTGCTTTTTATTTTTTCCGTTTCTTTAGGATTATCAACTCTATAAACTGCAACAAAATGCTCCGTTCCTTTTTCATCTTTAACAATTGTAAAACCTATAAAACCTTTTTGAGAAATTAAAGTTTGGAAATTTTCTGAAGTTAATGGGATATTATCTAATGGTTTATAAATAAAATCGCTTTTTACTTCTGCGTTAAAAGTTATTTTAGCTTGTCCGTTTTCATAAACTACTTGCGGTTTCAATTCAACATTTCCGAATTTCGCCAAATCTTCTTGTTTAACCATTCTTTTAGCTATTTCTTCCGCATTAACAATTCCGTATTTATTTGCTGTGAAAATTTGATTTGATGCTTGATTTACATTATACTTTTCCCCAACTACTAATTCTTCTCTTTTAACCCAAACATTTCCTTCTTTTGTAAAACCTTGCTGTTTCATAAAATCTTCATTCAAAACATTATTCTGCGGTATGATTTCAAAATTTCTGCTTACAACTTGCCCGTTTGAAATAATTTCATTCCAAATTTTATTGCCTTCTTGCCAATACCTTATTTCAACATTTGCTTTTATCGGCTCTTTATTAATAATTTGCGTGTTTATCGGTTTTGGTGTAGCATCTTTTATAGGTTCTCCCGTTTTTATATCATAAGCTGGTGCTAATGGTTTTTGAGTAGAAGTTGATTTATCCGTTTGTGGTGTATTTTGATTTCCGTAAAATCTGCTAAAAACTTCATTTGCTTTTTCTACTCCGTATTTTTCTGCATAAGCTTTATAATCTAAACCAACTACTACTTTTCCTTGAAATTGTGGCGGAATAACAATATTTTGCGGTGTATTCGTGGGATTTGCCATATTTTTGTTTAAAACCTTTATTTTTAATATTATCTAAATGTCATTTTCCTATAATCTTATTGATATTCTTATTTTTCTTTTTTGTTTGAGTAGAAGCTTAACGGTTTCTTCAATTATTTTAGATAAATCTTCTTTTTCTGATAATATAGCGTTATCGTTTTCATCGGTTTTCATTCCTTTTTTCAAAAACAAATAGCCAGAATACATAAGTTTTTTATATCTTTGAAACGCATCTTCATAACTTATATTTGTGTTGGCGAAACAATAAAGTGCTGTTGTGAAGTGTTTCCACCATACGCTTATAACGGGATCTTTACTTAAATCAACATTTTCTGTAAATTCAAAATTACCCCCTTCTTTTAATTTTTCTATAACTTTTCTTACATCTTCTTCATCGTTCATATTAACCCCCTTCTTTTAACTTCATTTTCAAACGCTGGAACAAACTTTTCTTTAAATTCTTCTTCTGTTAAGTTGAATAACCTTTTTATGATTTCCTTTTTCTCTTTAGTGAAATAAACCCCCTTAACTTCTGAAAAACTTGCTAAATTCTTTATCATTTCAAATGTTTCATCAACTTTTAAAACATCTTCAAATGATGCTTCTCCGAATTCTCTTTTTATCTCTTGCATTATAGCTTCCATTTTCCTTTTCATAATTTTAACTTTAGCATCCACCATTTTTTTATCGAATTGCTTTAATTCTTCAACATAACCCGCTTTTCCTATAATCAGAGGATTAACATCTATTTCCGTGCCATCGATTTCAATAGTATATCTTTTTTTGAAAAATTTTTCAAAATGAACATTATATTCATAGTAATATGCCCTAGCTTCTCTGCTAGTTTTAGTTTTCTTTATCTCTATAAGCAAATCTACTGTTCTTCTTACATCACGATCCACATCTGTTGGATATTGAGTATTAAAAATAATCGCACCCCCGAAACCGCAATTATCTTTTTTGATTTGTCGATAAGTAGCATTAGCATCCGCTATTGCTCTATTTAAAAAGCTCTGCCATGTTTTTCCAGAAACTAAAAATCTCATTTCATCAATACCGATCGCAAATAAGCTTTTATCTTCTATAAAGTTTTCTATTTTTTTAGGATATTCTAATGGCGTAAAAATAAAGCTTTTATCTAAATTGAAATCATATTTATTACCATCAAATAGTGAAGCGTATAAGCTTAATTCTTTAACTAGTTTATACATAAAGTAGCTTTTACCAACTCCCGATTTACCTATAATTATAATGATTAGCATCTTTTCTTCTTTTGCTTTATCATAAAGAGATTTATAGAAAAGTGCTTTAAGGATGTCGTTTGAAAAAATTTCTTTTTCCATTTTAAATATTTGTTTATAGTATTTAAATTATTAACTATTATATTATTCTAGAAAATAGGTTAAAACCCCCGTTTAGATACAAAACTTTAATTTTGTATCTTTTTAAAAAATGCTGTCAGTTTTTTGAGAAACCCTATAAATAAAAAAGAAAAATTACCAAATTTCCATTTCTATTTTATCTTCAGTTTCATTTTTCTTAAGTTTCACTATAAAAGCTTTTTTGTTTCTTATTATTCTCATGGCTTTTTGTATTTCTGGAAACCAATTATCGCCGATCCAGAACTCTACTTTTTTTCCTTTTTTATCTTTAGCTTCTAATATTATCGGCATACTATTCACCGCCATTTTCATTTTTATACCATCTTTTTCTTTTCCTTTTTGGAAGTGTGTAATAAATACCTTTTCCTATATACCATTTAGCCATATTAATCCCTAAAATATTGGTTCAACATACTTTTCTAGTGTTTTAGTGGCTTCTATAATCTTTTTAATATCTTCTTCTGTTATGTTTTCTAATTGATAACAATTATAGAATTGAAACTCCCCCGTTTTGTAATTTCTCTTATAGGTTTTTATCTCCCATAATTTTGTTTTATTTCTAATCATTCTTTTGGCTTCAATCATTATAGTTTTACCCTTATATAATATTGCCTTTTTTTCTCTAGCTATGAAAAGCTTATCATCTTTAATTATATCCCAATTTTCATTATCGATTTGCCATTCTTTTTCGTTCATTTTTATCCCCCCTATTTTATATTATTGTTGGTTCTCATCGGTTTTTTACCTTAAACCATATTTAAAATAGAAAATGATATTTAAAAGCTTTTCTATACTCTGGTATATATAACTGAGTAAATAATTTTTTACGATTTTTTTAACCCTTCTTCTATGCTTTCTCTTACTCTTTTCATATAGTATCCTTTAAGTTCTTCTATGAAATCGGGATCGAAAATTTTTTCTTTTTTTATGAAATGCCATCTAAATTTAATCATTTCGAAAATCAATTTATCCCATTTGTGTATTTCGCTCTTATTTATGAAAAAGCTTTTTGGTTTGAATTTTTTAGCTTCTTCATCGTTTTTTGATATCGGGATTAATCTAATTTCTATTCCTAATTTTGAACCCGTTTCTTCATTTCCTTCTTTTATTATTACTTTTGCCGTTTGATAAGCATGTGATAAACCGCCACTAGCTTGTATTTCATCGCTTTCTATTTTTTCACTCATTTTTATCCCCTTATTTAAAGTAGAAAACATTATTTAAAAACTTTTCTATATTCTGGTATATAAGAGAGATTATATAATTTCTTTTAAATAAATGCTCTATTTTGAAATTCAAATACCCATGCCCCTAGCCATTTTTTCCTTTTTATTGAACCTTCTTCTTCTAAAACTCTTACATAATACAAAATGTTTTGGTAAAATTTCTTATAGTTTATGTTTCCGTTTATTTTGTATTTACCTATAAGATATTCCGCAACATCCCTTATTGTTCCTTCTTTTTTGATTAAAAAGTATTCTAATACATCTTTTTTCCCTATTTTATTCATTCTTTATCCCCCCTATTAATTGTTTTTCTATAAGTGTAGATCGCTTTTCTTATCTTCTTAATTTCTTCTTCAATATCTCCCAAACTCAATCGGATATTGGAAAGTATCACTTTTTTATCTAATTTCCCGACTTCTATACTTAAATCTCTAATAAATACTCCAATCTTTTCCAATCTATCTCCCCCATTTTCAATAACAATACCCAGCTTTTCAATTTTATTTTTTAATCTTTCTTCTAATTGCCTAATTTTATTCATTCTTTTCCCCCCTTTCTACATCTGTTATCATAAGTATATTTTTCATAAAAACGAATAGCGTTAAAAATCCTAAAAAAAGAAAAACTAATATTGATTTGATGCAACTAAAATCAACAACATTTTTATTTGGTATGCTACAACTTTCTTCTGGTATGGCACAATTTTTTTCAACTAAAAAACTAGCTTTATAAGTTAAAAATGTTAAAAATATCCCGATTATCAATAAAATAATTGATTTATAAACCATTTTATCCACCGCTTTTATTCCCGTAAAATTCCAAATAATCTTTTTTAATTGAATTACATTCATAACCAAAATCGCCGTAATAAATAACTGTTAAGTTTTTTGTTATACATTCTTCATAAAGTTTTGGTAATTCCTTTTTGTATCCTTCTACTATAAAGCTGTAATCTATGGAAATCAAAAAGAAAAAAAGCAGAAAATTTAAAGCTAAAACAATAACAATAGTTAAAAATCTTTTTGCTATCGCAGTTTTGCTTTCCATTTTACCCCCTATATGAATTATATGAATAAGGTATAAGTGTTTCTTATAGATGCTTCTGTTGTTTTGAAAATTTCCGCTATTTCTTTTTGAGTTTTCCTTTCTCTAGATAATGTCGATGCAACATAAAATAATGCCGCTAAAACCGTGTTTTTATTTTTGCTTCTAATCAATTTCATTTTTTCCGCATCGTTTAATGCTTTTTGTAATAGCTCTTTAGCTTTTTCAATAGTTTCTTTAGAAAAGTGTTTCTTTAGTTCTTCTTCATTAAAAGTGAATTTGTTTAAATTGTTTTTTAATACATATTCTGCTCCCAAAATAAATAAATCTTTTTCGCTAAAACCTTTATTTAAAGCTTTATCTATAAGCTCTTTTTCTTCTTTAGATATCCATGCACCGATCATATACTTTTCTCTCATATTTATTAATTGAAATAAGTATTTAAAAGCTTTTCGGCTTTAAATGTTTTTATCATATGGGCCGGTATTCATCATTAAATCAGATTTCCACCATCTTAATCATCTAAATCTAATTTTTCCTTTAATTTTTCATATTTTCTAATTTAGAATTTAGCTTATTTATACCATCGTTTAAAGCATCTATTCCTTTTCCTATTTTATCCAATACTTCTATGTGTTTTTGTAGGTTTTTAGCAAATTCATACTGTTGTTGAATTATAAAGTTCGCCATTTCTTCAAACCTTTTAATCCTTTCTGGCATTAAAATGAAATTTTCCAAATAGGTTAAATCGTTTGTTTCTACTTCCATTTCCCCTAAACTGTAATCTACCCACGCTTTAGCTTGAAATTCTGTTGGATAAATGCTTCTTGCTTCTCTATTTAAATCTACTTCTGCTGTTGCTTTATGTCCTACTTTTTGCTTTATTGCTTCCGCTATATTATCTTGAACTTTCGATGCTATATGCTGTGAAATAACTTTTCCGTCATAAATGTTTATTTTTATGCCATTCTTCTGTAAGAAATCATAAACAAATGTATTAACAATTAATATTTTGTTGATAAAATCACTAAAATCTTTAGTTTGGAATTGATGTATATAAACTATAATTGATTTTGTTGTTTTTTTAAGTGTTATGCCATACGGAATGAACTGCTTTATTTGTGAATTCCAATTTTGTAGTTCAATTTCCTTATCCCAATTTAAATTTTTGCTTAATTCCTTGTTTTCTTCCAAAATATTGAACTTTATAGCTAAGTTATGTAAGCGGTAATTTTGTGAAAAATTTCGTTCATAGGTATTGAGTAGGTTTTTACTTTCTTTTACTTTTTGCGTATTTTTTAATTTTATCTTTAGTTTCTTTAAGTATTCTTGCCCCTTTTCTGTCAATTTATATTTAGTGAAATTCGTTCTAAACTCTTTTTCTATTAAATTTTCGTTCAAAAACCGCTTTAAATAGTAATTTATTAATTGTTTTGATATACCTAATCTTCTAGCAATTTGAGAAGGATAAGCTCCCTTCTTAATACCGTATAGGATTTTATATAGAAGTAAAAAATTCTGTGCCATTTTTTTACTTCCTTTTTACTTTAAAAACATTTTCGGTTTTCTGTTATATATACCAGAATATATAAGTTTCAGTAGAATTTCAATTCTTCTAAAAATTCTAATTTCTCCCATGCCCCTATATCAATATCTAAAAAATCTATTTTCGCATCTCTTAACAATTGCTTAAAATCACATTTCATTTTCCATCCCCCCGAATAAATTAGTCCAATATTCTTTTTCTTCTTTATTCGCAAATCTTGTTATTATATAGCCGTTTTTTATTTCACTTATCAATACTATTGCATTTTTTAATCTTCCGTTTTTCAAATCGGTTGCGAAACTATTAGCATATATTTCTACATGTCTTAATGAATTTCCATCTCTTATAGGTATATATATGTAAAGGTATGCCTGAACTCTATAATCAAAAAAGCTTATTCTATTTTTCATATTTGCTTTTCTGATGTCTTTAATTAACTTCGATAATCTTTTATAAACCATCCTACTCATTTTTATCTATCTCCTTATTTTCTATTGGTTTGAATTCTATTTCGAAAATGTCTCCTTTTTTTACATTAAGTCCCAGAGTTTTCGGTCTCCAAAGCTCTATAAAGCAAGAATCCTCCCCTTCAACTATTACATTTCCTTTTTCGTCTATTGAATTAAGGTCTATAACTATGTCGCCTTCAATTTCATCTATATCAATTACTTTGAATTTCATTTTTATCTACCTCCTTTTTATTTATTTTTTCCGTTTTTGTAAAACCTGCTTTTTCATAAAACCACCAAATAATATATGTCATAACTAAACTAAAAGTAGTAATTGCAGAAAGTAAGAAAAATACAAACAAGGAAGTTAAAAATCGACATTTGGTTTCATATAATATTGAATTGCTATAAATACAATTTTCGCTAAAAGTTGGGATAATTTTTATACTAAAATAACTGCTTAAAAAGAAGAAAACCGTTAATATTATTAATTTGATGTCCGCTTTCATATTTAATATAGAAATTTGTATTTAAAAGCTTTTCTCTCTTATGATTTTATTATCTTCTCTAAAATTTTGGCTATTTTTTCTGCTATTTCTCTGGAATATTGAATATAATAACCCGCAGATTTGAAAATGAATTCTAATGATGCCCCTTTAAAAAATAGCAATTCGATAACATCCGCACCATTCATAGCTAAAAGTGTTAAAATGTTTTTTCTGAAGAAATAAAAGCTAAATGGATAAAATACTCCATCAATTGTATAACCTATTCCGCATTCTTCATTTAGTTTAATTAAAAATTTTCTCGGATTTCTTAACCTTGCGAATGATGGAAAAACATATTCTTTAGGAAAAACTTTAGATGTTAAGTAATCCGCTAATGCTTTTATTTGCTCTGATGCTAATGGAATTAAAATTAACCTTTCTGCGTATCCCCTTCTTTTTTTGGTTTGAAGTATTATTCTAATATATTTCTTTTCAATTGTTATGTTTTCTCTTTTTAGAAGCGTTATTTCTGAAGGTCTTGCCCCCGTTAAATACAATAATAGCAATAAATTGGCGTGTTCTTGGTTTTTTGCTTTAGTGTAGTAGTTTAAAATGAAATCGCTAAAGTTTAGTGTTTTAAACTTTTCTTTTAGGAATGGTGCTTTATACTCTGGCAAATTTTACCACCGCCATTAATAGTGTTGAAAATATAGCTATTAAAAATGGAAAACTTTTTTGTTTATTTTTTTTCATATAAAGGTTTAAAGCTAAAGCAAAATAAATTAAAAGAATGGTAAAAAGCATAAACATTTTTAAACTATAAGGATAAATCATAGCAATTAAATTGCCTAAAATAACAATATCCCCTTCTGCCAATTTGAAAAAATAAGAAAAAATAAAAGAAAAAGCAAACATAAAAATAAGCATAGTAGTTAATTGGAAAATTGTTGGTTTGAATACTAATAATAAAGTGGCAGTAGTATAACCGCTTAAAATATCCGCATATTTTCTGTCAAATGTTTCTGTTTTTATATCTTCTCTTAAAGCTAAAAAAAGTAAAAAAAGGGGGAAAAAGAAAATGGTTATGTCGTTCATTAGCTTCCCCCCAATTCTTTTCTTAATTTTCTCACATCTTCTGATAATTTATAGTATGCAGTGTTAAGTTTTGATAAAAAGTTATCTAAATCTGCTGGAAGAATTATTTCTTCTCTGAATAAAGCGTTATATTCGCTGGATATATCTTCAAAACCTTTTTCTACTTTTAAAGTGTCGTATCTTATTTTAACCTTACTTGCCAACAATCTTATTTGTGAAACCGCACTAGCTATTGCTTCTCTATTTGTTGCCCCTACTTTTTCCATTCCATCTTTAGAAAACAAACCATCGGAAATTCCATAAACATTTCTTGCCATTTTATCCAAATTAAACAATAAAACCTTATACGCACTGATTAAATCCATCAATTCTTCAATTTCTGTAATAAACCTTAAAATATAGTTTGCTTCTATCAATAGCTGATCCTTTATATCTGCCATCTTAACCAACTCCTTTTATTGCTAATTGTTTTGTTATCCTTTCAATTTGCCCTTCTATTGCGATATATTTATTGTATAAATCAATTTCGTTTTTGATTATGATGTTGATTATGTATAAGCTAAATGCAAATGTTATTAATGTTAATATTAGCAATACTATTACGCTAATCCATACCCATTTAAACCTTCTATTTAATTCTATTTTATCTTGTTCCAACAATTCCACCACCCCCCGTTTGTGTAGCGGTTTGAATAGGTTTAGATATTAGTGTTGGCAAATAGTTCATAGCCATAACCAAAACGATACCTATTATTATAATTAGCATTACCCAGAATATCCAATTTCCGAATATTGCTGGTTTTGGTTTCAATTGCTCTACTACATACCTAGCGAAATCTCTTAAAATAGCACTTAATTCATCTACTTTTACTTTTAGATAATTCAAATCGGTTTTTGTCATATACTTTTCTTCTAATTTTCCTATTCTTTCTTTATCGTAAATGAAACCCGTGTTTGTATCTATAAGAAAAGCTGGATAAAAGTTTTCGAATTGGAAATAATGCTTCTTTTCTGGCAATTCCATAACTAAATACTTTTTGCCATCTTTTTCTATATACTGAACTTGCTTTATGTTTTCTGGCAATTCAAATGAAAATGATGCATCCCTGTCGTATAAAGTTGATATTTCTTTATCGCTTGTTTTTATGTTTAGAAATGGCGGTTTTACTATTGCGGTGTAGGTTTTTATAACCCCCCTACTATTTAAATCGATAATCATTAAACCTTCTCCTTCATCAATCCTTCTTAACGGCGTATCGGATAATTTTCTTGCTATGATAATTGTTGGAAATAGGAAAATTAGAGAAATAATTATAGCTAAAAGCAAATCATAAGTAGTTATTAAAGTTGCGGTTAAAGTGAGTAATGGAATAAATGATGCCATAAAATATGAACCGTATGATTTAACTTTTCTTAAATTAACCATTCTTATCTCCCCCCAAATAATTTTATTTCGGTTTTAGTTTCCGTTTTTGGTTGCTCTGGTTGAGATGGATAAGTATATTCATATTCGAATTTGCTTTTTAGCAATTCTTCAAACGCTTTAGCGTTTATAGATAAACTGCTTCTGCTTATGTATAAGAAAATATCAACTAAAAATCTTACATTATTTATTGATGCTTTAATTGTTTTTTCTAAAGTTTCCTTCATTTCTGATGTTAATAAGTTTTCTTGCATGGCTTTTTCTTTTTGATTAATTAAATCATCAACAAATTTAACGAATTCTCTAATCCATGCGTAAAATTTTCCTAATAAATATCTTTCATATGGCGATAAGTTCAATAGTTTTGTTTCTTCTGCTGTCATAAGGTATAAAACGGTATTAACATCCTTATAATCCCATTCTGGTTTTTTAACTAGTTCTTCTATTCTTGCCACATTTTCTCTGCTTATAACTTTATCTACTAAACTTGCTTCTACTTTTGGTGCGAATATGCTAGGCATTTGTTCTGCCATGCTTATCACTTTATCCCGTATTTTTGTTTTAAATTGTGTATATCTCTATTCGTTAAGGTTATTTGAATTATGAAATATGTTGTTAATAGTAATGATGCTATTTCAAAAATCAAATTTGGAAAAGCAAAAAGCATAATTGATGCTGTTAATCCTAAAACTTCTGAAATAAATTTTCCTTTAAGTTTTTTGATAACTTCTGTCGCACATAATTTTTTTGGAATTGTTTCTGTCGCCACTAATTTGTTAAGAATTTCCTTATCTTTATCTGTCGTTTGAGTTTGATTTTGATTTACATTTTCTAATGTCATAAAGATTATTGTTTTAAGTATTTAAAAGCTTTTAAATACCGATTTCTATTATTTAAATGAGAAAAGAGTTATGGAATTATGAAATAGAATTGGATGACGCATCAAATCGTTTTTCTTTAAAAGCAGAAACATTAGTGCCAAAAAGTTGGTTAATAAGATTATCTGAAGAAGTGATGAAAAAAGTAGCATGGATAAAAGGGATAAAGCTAAATGAAGAAGAATTGGAAAAAAGTAGAAACATTTTTAAATTAGTGCGAGAAGATGCTAATTTTAAAAAAGAGTGGATAAAGCATTTAGAAAAACATGGAATTCTAAATGAACTTATTGATAAAGTAGCAAAAAACATTAACGCTTATTTCTATGATTATACAATTGATGATTTAGATTTTGAAGATAATGGGGATGTAATAAAAGTTAAGGTGGTTATAAATGGAAGTTTCTGGCAAAATTAAATTTTATGCTTTATTTGTGAATTATAACGGAAAACCCGCTTTAATGATTAGAAGTTATATAACCGATCCAGATTTGATAAAAAAGATAATTTTAGAAGCATACAATAAAGGTCAAATAGAACTCAAAGGAATTTTGCTTATAAGAAACCCGCTTTTAGCTCTAGTAAAAGCTAAAGAATTAGGATTTTTATAAAAAAAAGAAAAAAGAGTAGGGAAAGTTAAAGATTTTTTCATTCGGTTTTATAGTGCGGAAGCTGTGGCTCTTCCGCCGAATACTCCTAAACCTAAAACTACTGTCAATATTACTGCTATAACTACTGCCAAAACAATTAATGGCATGTATTGTCCTACTGTTTGAAGTGATTGGAAGCTAGATGATATTGCTGTTTTAACATAACCCTTAATAATAGAATCGTTAATGCTTTCTATTTGGTTCTGTGTCAAAGAATATGCTTGTCCCCCTAGAACGCCGATGAAGATTAAAAGCAATACTGAAACTCCTGTTCCTATTATTAAAGCTGTCATAGCTCCAGCTTCTACTGTTCCTTTATACACTCTTTTGTTTTCCAACATTTGCATCGTTATCACCGATAACAATATTTATTGCGTTATATATAAAGTTATCAATATGTCTATGTCTATGTCATTAGAAAAAGCTTTTAAATAAGAGAATAATTTAAAATATGGCAGTTTCAATAGTTTTCAATTTGGATTTGGTTTTTTTAACTTTCTTTTTAAGTTTTTTAATAAGCTTTTTGTATAGGATTTACAATTTTATAAAAAATTTGGGAAATTTTAAACAAAACTATTTGGCTACTTCTGTCGTTTTGCTTATAACTAATATAATTTCTTATTCTATGGTTTTTCTTTTTGTTAATTTTTACGCAACGGAAGTTTTATTCATTTTGTCGTTTTTAGGAATAGCTAATGCTCTATTTATTTTTAGTGTTTTGTTTTTCATTTTTGAAATTATGGTTTATCTTTCTTCACATACTAAATAAATTGAACCTTATTCTTTAATGAAACCAAAAAGCTTAATGATAAGAAAATTAAAGATGCTACTAAACTAATTAGTGGCAAATACATGTTGGCATTAGTATAATAAGCATAAATTGTTATTGCCCCGCTTAAAACAAATGTTAAAATTGCTGAAACTCTTAAATCTACTGCGAATAAAATTATTGCCAAACCCCAAATGAAAAGAAGCATTAACTCTATTATTCCTACTGATAAAGTGCTTGTTATTAATGATATTAACCATTCGAACATTTATATCATCCCCGGTAATCTACTAAACAAACTTAATATAAATGTTATCAATAGCCAAATATAAATTATTGTTAAACTTGCTTCTAAAAATAGCTTTAAATAAAATGCTATTGTTGTTTCAAGTGGAAATAGTTGAATTAGTGTGTTTAACAAAAATGTTGCCATTTGGGGTATTGCCGTTATGAAATTCCCTATTAAATCAATAAAAGCATTACCGCTGTAAAAAACTAATGCCCCTATATCTACAATTGGAATATTTCTGGTTCTCTGGAGTTGTTCTTCAAAAGTTTGAGTAGTATTAACTATATTTGAAGCATTTGGTAATGTCATAATGGAATTTAAATTAACATTCATTCCGCTTAACGAATAAACTAAAATGGTTATTCCAAATGAGTAAATTAATTGAACTAAAATAACTGCGAAAAATATATCTGTTTGTTTTGCCATATTACACCACCCGTTTAGATTCTTGCGTAATTGTTAATAATGAAAATATCATAACTATAACAAATATTCCTTCTGCTAATGTTATTGTTGGTGTTTGAATCGATAAAGCACAAATTATTATGGAAATTAAAGCCGTTAAAAATCCTAATATTCCTACTCCTAAACGCATACTTAAAGTAAATCCGAAAATGAAAAATCCGAATGTTAAAACTAAAGCTAATCCTTCTGGAATTAACCCTACTTTTCCGCTCACATCGAAATATCTTCCAAATTTGCCGTTATTGGTTTCTATTTCAATATAAAATATGTTTGAACTTATGTTAATTGTTGAGAAATCGAAATACATTTTAAAATCGTTTGGATTATTGGCGTTTATTGTTGCTAATAAGTTATTGTTGTTGTAAATTCTAACTATTGCGTATGCGTTCGCATTATCTGTTCTCAAATAGCTTATAGCTAAAGTTTTATCTGCTATTTTTGAAACTATAAAGTGTTCTTTACTAAAGCTTATTGTTGGTTTAGTTGAAAAGTATTGAAGCATATCTAAATTAATGTATTGTGCTATTGAACCATCTACTAATGCTAAATAAACCCTTTCTGTTTCCGATAAAATTCTATACAAATAGTAGTTTTGCCTTATTGTATAAACTAATAAACCGTATGAGTTTTGAATTGTGTATTCTGTTCTCCCCGCCCCCACATAACAATTGCTTATAGTATTAACTATTCCTACTTTATCGGTTTGTTGCGATGATAAAATGTATAGAGTGAAATAAGTAGTGCTTACTTCATGTACGCATATTCTTGTTTCTGAAGGAATTAAATCGCTGTGTATAATTCTGTTAATTGTGTCAATTGTATTGCCGAATGAAAATTCTAATCTTAATTTAGTAAAGTTGGAACTTCTCGGTTCAACAAAATAAATTGTTGGATTAGCTAAAGATTTTAAATCTAATATATCTCCCGTGTTTTCATTTTTTAATGCTAAAGTAGTGAAACCCGTGAAGTTCTGTAAAATTCTATTTTTCGTTTCTTCCCATAGAATTAATTTCTTAAATCTTACATCATAATAGCTTGTTGTTTGGTTTTGATTTCCTACTAAATCTGTGCAACTTATGGTTAAAGTATTAATTCCATCATTCCATAAAGCGTAAATTGTTGTGCTATTTCCTTTAAGTATTGTATTGTTTGTTGAATTAGAGTTTAAGGTTATGTTGCATTTGGCATAATTTACATCATCGGCGTAAATTGTTGCGTTTGTCATATTAGTTAATGAAAATCTGTAAATGCTAATAAATTGAGTGAAATTAAAAGTTGGTGGCGTGTTGTCGAAATAAAAGTTTGCTGAAGTGCCGTTTAATATTTTAGTTTTGTTTTGAAAATCAATTCTTAAGTATTGCATTATGGTGTAAATTCCATCATTTGCTATATTGTTTGAAATCGAATAAATATTATTTCCATTACAATTAAATGATGTGTTTCTATAATCTGTTGAATTAGCGTAAATTCCTAAACTTATTTGATTTGAAACTAAACAACTTATGTTAAAGTTTGTTTGAAGATATTTAGTAAAATTGATATTGTTAAATGTTGAATAATTTGCGAATGAAACCGAATTCAATAAGTATGCTACTAAAATGTTTTGTTGATTTGTTTGAGAGTTAATTGTTGCTGTTGTGCCGTTTGTGTAGGTTATTTGATTAACAAAGTAGAAATTAACTGCTGTGTTATTTGTTTGAACTAAAGGAATGTAAATGTTTGATGTTAAGGTGAAATGAGTAGAGTTTTGAGTTTGCAATGTTTGGTAATTTGTTGAATTCCATAATAAGTTTGCTGTGATATTTTGTATCAAATCTGGATTGTATCTTATCACTTCACTAAATGTTTGTTGTGAAGTTTCATAAACATTTACATTATAAATGATTTGCTGGATTTCAAAATCTTTTATTGTAAAGATTACTGTTAGGCTTGAAATTTGAGGGTTAGAAGTATCTGTATCATTTGCCCAAACAGTAAAATTGTAGCTTTTTACTTGCGTTAAATTTCTTGTTAAAATTATTATTGTGTTATTTTGGTAACTTGTATTTTCATAAATTAAATTGTTATCTAAAAATGCCTTTATCCAAAATGTTGAACTTCTATCATCGCTTGCAGAAAAGTTAAAAATGAAATTGTTTGAGTAAAAGTAAGTTTGATTTAATGGAGAGTAAATTGTTATCTGCGGTGGTAGGCTTGTTATTTGTTCTGCTCCTATTGAATAAGTTGGTTCTGGTGAAGTGTAATTAGCAACTATACCTAAATCAAACCAAGTGTTGTAATTACCCTTTCCTATAAAAGACAAACCTATGTTTTTTTGTGTCGTGTAGTAGTTGTTTGCTGAAATATCAATGCCCCAATTTATGTTTCCTCCTTTTACTGAATATTTTACTATCTTTCCATTTTGGTCTATAAGTATTTCTGCTCTATACCATACATTACTTGTAACAACTATTCCTGTTGATGTCCAAGCCGAACCGCTATAATAATAAAGGTAATTGCTTGTGTAACCTAAAAGCAAAGTATTATCCCCTAAACTTGTTCCATTCCCTACTTGAAAGTATGTGTTATCGCTCGTTCCAGCTTGTTGCGGTTTTACCCAAGCTATTATGCGAAGTCCTTTGTCTTTAACACCGCTAACTCCTGCCCAAACATTATATGCTTTTAAACTTTTCGTTCCTTCGTATGCTGTTGTTCCATCGTTTGTCAAAGTTCCACTTCCATAGTTATAAACAATATTGAAACCCTGCGTTGTTCCGTCTTCAAAGTCTTTGTATAGAATAAAAGTTGCTGTTCCATTGCTCGCCGAACTTACTGGAGTTGTGTTTCCATAATAAACATAAATTGTTGCTGTTGAGCTTGCTGGAATGCTAGGAACCTTTACCCAAACATAAGCCCAAGCTGAATTAACTTTGCTTTCAATCCAGTAACTTAACAAACTATCGCTTGAATTTGTAAATCTTATATCGCTGAAATCTGGTTGCATATTTGAAGAATAAGTTAAATTTATTGCAACTTGGTAATCTGTTAAAGTGTTTGAATTTTGAGTGTTGTTAATTGTTATTGCTCTTCTGTAATTAAAACCAGAAAGCCAAGCATACGCATTTTGAGTTTGAAGTAGTAGAAAGATAAAGCTAAAGAAAATTAAGAAAATTACGAATTTCATTTTATTTTTCATTCCTTTCTCCCCCTTATCTTTTCTTTTTCTTATGGCATGGCATTTTTATCCCCCTAAATTTCAACAAACTCAATTGCCTTTTTTCCTTTCTTTAATGGATTTCTTATTATAACCATTCCTTTTCCTTCATTTGCTATTTTGAAAACATCTAAAAGTTTTGTTCCCTTCTTCATTTGTTCTCACCCCCCATAAACAATTTTTTTATTTTAAGCATTTCAAATTCCAAACTACTTATAACTTTACCCGTTTTTTTGTTTCTATAACTTATTATTACCCCGTTAATTTTTTCGTATGGTTCATATTCTTCTAGCATTAGCACCACCATTATCTAATAGCATACTCTGGATATTCTACTTGGCTTCTAGCAAACATAAATAGCGTAAATACTACTACTATTATTATGAAAACCCAACTATACTTAACAAAAAATGATAATATTTCTTCACTATTTCTTAAACCTTGAATTGCATCGTTTAAGCTCTGCTTCAATTCTGTATTTTCCGTATCATTAACTTGTGATATTATTTGTTCTCCCGCATTGGCGAATTGATGCAACATATTTGTTGATAAAGGAATGAATAACATAAATATCATTACCGTTAAAATGAACGCTACTATGAAAACAAATATATAAGCCATTACCACT